>Ga0308171_1001561_pt1 | contig 29492 bp, 32 predicted proteins | sample PhyGR1_FD_202135 | JGI IMG/M metagenome (GOLD analysis project Ga0308171, IMG submission 202135) | Phyllosphere microbial communities from UC Gill Tract Community Farm, Albany, California, United States - DLSLSG.R1 | ecosystem: Host-associated > Plants > Phyllosphere > Unclassified | place: USA...
CAAACACCGCATCACCCCGTTCCCAGGGCTATCAGCTCGCCAGTCTGTCGTAGCTGCACCGGCCAGTCGCTTCCGACCACCGCTGCGGTGAAACCCCTCTAGGCGCAGGTCAGATTCCGGTCAACACAAAAAATGCCATTTTTCTGTAAAAATCGAAAAACGGCGATTTTTTCGTATGTTGCACCTGACGGCTCGGTGTCTCGCGATCGGAACCTTTCGGCCATTCAGGATTAGCGCCCTTGCGGCCCCTCGTTTAAGAGCCTGTTTAGCCGTTGCGTTTAGGGACCGTGCGATACGACCATGACATCGCCCCGCATCACAGTCGCCCTGAGCGTATATAACAATGCGGACTATCTGGCGCTCGCGCTGGACAGTATCCTGGCGCAGAGCTTTACCGACTTCGAACTGCTGGCGGTCAATGACGGTTCGTCGGATGCGTCGCCTGCGATCCTCGACCGATATGCCGCGGCCGATCCGCGCGTGCGAGTGATCCATCAGAGCAACCAGGGACTGATCCCCAGCCTGAACCGGATCATCGCCGAGGCACGCGCGCCATATATTGCGCGCATGGATGGCGATGACATCGCGCACCCCGATCGCTTTGCCCAGCAGATCGCCTTTCTGGAGGCGCATCCCGATCATGGCGTACTCGGCACCCGCGTCTTCGGCATTACCGAGAGCGGCGACCTGCGTCGCGACTGGACGATCGATCATCCGATCACGCCGGAGGCGCTGGTCGCCGCACTCGAGGATGGGCCGCTGCTGTGTCACCCCTCGGTGATGATGCGCCGTGATCTGGTGCGCGCGGTCGGCGGGTATCGTGCCGCCTATCGCTATTGCGAAGATTACGACCTGTGGCTGCGGCTGGCCGAGCAGACGCATATGGCCAACCTGCCGGATCGGCTGCTCTATTACCGCTATTCGCCGACCCAGGTGTCCAATCGTCATGTCATGGCGCAGCATTATGGTGCGGCCGTCGCGCGGCTGGCGCGGGCCGAGCGGCTGGCGGGGCGGCCCGATCCGACCGACGCCTGGCAGATGCTGCCACCGATCGACGCGCTCGACGATGCATTCCACCGCCCGGGCACCGCGCGGGCGATCCGGGCCGAGGTGACGCGCGGCATCCTGTTCGATCCCGCCTCGCTGGGTGGTGACGGCCTGCCGCTGATCGCGGCGCATCTGGCGGAGACGCGCGGTCATGCCGGGCAGCGGGTGCGAGGGCTGTGGCGGGCGGTGGCCCGGCTGGCACGGAGCGGGCGGCCCTTTGCAGCCTGGCGGCTCGCGCTCACCCTGGCCTGCGACGCGGTGAGGCGATGACGTCCTCTTCGGTACGGGGGGCCGCGCTGTGGTCGATCGGCGCGCAGTATATCGCCTTTGCCGTCCAGTTCGTGGTCAGCGTCATCATCTCACGCTATTTCCTGACCCCGCCGGAGATGGGGCTGTATTCGATCGCGCTGTCCGCCGCGATGATGGTGTCGGTGCTGCAGGATTTCGGCATCAGCCGGTTCGTCGCGGGCGAACGCCATTTGAGCGAGGCGCAGATCGAGACGTGCTTCTCGGTATCGCTGATCTTCGCGTTGGGCATCGGCCTGCTGATCCTGGCGCTCGCCTGGCCGGTCGCGCAGTTCTACGGCAATGCCCGGCTGACCCCGCTGCTCGTCATCATCGCCGGATCCTATCTGGTCGTGCCGTTCGGCATCGTGCCCAGCGCCATGTTGCAACGGCGGATGGATTATTATTCGCTGTTCCAGGTCAATGTCGGCGCCGCGATCGTCAATGCGGTCTTTTCGCTCGGCCTGGCCTGGGCGGGCTATTCGGCGTTCGCGCTCGCGTGGGCCGCCGTCGCCCAGCAGGGCGCCCGCGCGCTGATCGGCCAGTGGCGGTCGGGCATCCGCCCGCCCTTCCCGCCGCGCCTGGAAGGGGTGGGCCCGATCCTGCGCTTCGGCTCGAACAGCTCGCTGCTGCATATCAGTGGGGCGATCGGCACGCGCAGCCCGGACCTGGTCATCGGTCGTATCCTGACGCTGACCGCCGTCGGCCTGTTCAGCCGCGCCTCCAGCCTGGCCGCGCAGTTGCAGATGCTGGTCAGCGGCGCGGTCGACGGTGTGTTCTACCCGGCCTTTGCCCGGTTGCGCGACGAGGAGGCCGATCTGGCCGCGCCCTATCAGCGGGTGGTCGCGGCCTATAGCGCGGCGACCTGGCCCGCCATGGCGTTCCTGGCCGCCGCAGCGACGCCGATCGTGCTGATGCTGTATGGCGCGCGCTGGGCCGGGGTGGCGCCGCTGCTCGCCTGGATCGCGATCGGGCAGGTCTTCATGTCGGCGCTGCCGCTGCACGTCGAACTGCCCATCCTGCTGGGCCGGATCCGCCAGCTCGTCTTCCTCAACCTGCTGGATACGGCGGCGTCGATCGGGTTGCTGCTGCTGGGGGCGATGCTGGGGCTGGAGGCGGCGGCCGCGTCGCGGGTCGGTTATGGCATATTGTGGTTCGCCATCTATGCCGGACTGCTGCAACGGCTGACCGGCTTTGCCTGGCGCAACATGCTCAGCATCTATGCGCAGGGCCTGATCGCCGCGCTGGTCACGGTGGCCCCGCTGCTCGGGGTCTATCGCTGGGTCGCGCCGCCCGAGGCGGTGGGGTTCCTGTTGCTGAGCCTGAGCGCGATCGCGGGCGTGCTCGCCTGGCTGGCGGTCATCTATCTGCTGCGCCATCCCGTCCGGCTGGAGATCAATGCGATCGTGCAGGCGATATGGGCGAAACGGCGGGGCCAGCCCGCGGCCTCGTCCGCCTGATTCTCCGCGGCTTGCCCGGCTAGCCCGCGCGACCCATAGTCGGGGCATGAGCCCTCCCCCGCCCGGCCTTGACGATCCCGAACAGGCGGCCTTTGCCTGGGCGCGGTTCCGGGCGATGATGGCCTGGATGACGGTGGCCGCCGCCATCGCGGTGGCGGCGGCGATGATCGTGCTGGCCCGGGTCTATGGTCCCCTGAACATGGTGACGATGCTGGGGGTGATCGGCGGGATCGGCGGCATGGTGATGCTGACCGGCGCGCTGATGGGGCTGGTCTTCCTCAGCTCGGGCACCGGGCATGACGAGGATGTCGACCGGCGGCCATAAAAAACCGGCCCCCGCATATATCGCGGAGGCCGGTCCTTTATCGATCGAAAGCGTGGAGGGCGATCAGCCCGCCGCCGCCTCCGGCTCCACCGGCGCGGCGGCGCGGATGCGCCGACGACGGGGCTTTTCTTCCGCTGCTGCGTCCGCTTCCGGCGCGGCGCTGAGCGCGGGCGGCAGGCGATCGGCGTCGAAGCCGGTCGATTCCACCACGTCTTCGGCCGGACGCTCGCGACGCGGGCGACCGCGACGGCGGGGTGCTTCCTCTTCGGCCTGCGGTGCCGCCACGACTTCGGGAGCCATGGCGGGCGCGGTCATGACCGGCTGCGTTTCCTCGGCCACGACGGGCTGTTCGGCGCGCATCGGGCGGCGATCCTCACGCGGTTCGCGGCGCGGGCGGTCGTCGCGGTCGCGACGGGGACGCTCTTCGCGCTGCTGATTGTCGCGGGCATAGGTTTCGCGCGGCTGATTGTCCCGCTGCTGGTGATCGCGGCCCTGATTCTCTCTGGACTGGCGCTCACGGCGCGGCTGTTCGACCTCGCCCTGCTGTTCGCCCGGACGGATGGGATCGCCCTCGTCGCCATAATCGTCGGCATCACTGTCGAAGCCGTCGTCATACTGATCGTCGCGCGATTCCTGCGGCTGGCGGCGCTGATTCTGCTCCTCGAAGCGCGAGCGGGTTTCGCTCAGCACCCGGAAATAGTGATCGGCGAACTGCCAATAATATTCGGTGTTGACCCGGTCACCCTGGCGCTGCGCCTCGGTCGCCAGATTCTTGTACTTCTCGTACAGCTGGCTGGCGTTGCCGCGCGCGCGGTTGTCGATGCGATTGCCATTGTCGGGACGACCGGGATTGCCACCCGGGCGCTGCCCACCATTGTTGTTGCCGCCACGACCGCGACGGCGGCCGGCCTGCCGATTATTGATCAAGCTGTTCGTCCTTAGTCGTCAAACCAACAAGGTCCACTTTTCCCGACACCGCGCGCGATTCGCGCGATGCGAAGCTGTCGCGCCCGAATTCGGGCGCTGCCACGGCCGCCGGACAGCAGCGACTGCATGACGAAGGGTATGGGCATCGGCCCGAAATCAGACGACCCCGAATACGGTGCCCCGAAAAACGTTGGGAGTGCCGAATGTTCGCGTGCCCCTGACCCCGCTCTAGCGGGTCCGGCCCCGGTCGTTCAAGTGAAATATGGGGCATCGTCGCGATTGTTCAATGCGCCAGCAACGCACGCGGTCGGCCGCCCAGATCATGATGCAGCGTTACGGCAAAGCCCTGTTCCGCCAGCAGATCGCTCACCGCCCCGGCCTGTTCATGCCCGATCTCGACCACCGCCGCCCCGCCGGGGGCGAGCAGGCGACGCAGTTCGGGCGCGAGCAGGCGGTAATCGTCCAGCCCGTCGGGCCCGGCGAACAGCGCGCTGCCCGGTTCGTAATCGCGCACCTCGGGCGACAGCGGTTCGGCCGTGCCGATATAGGGCGGGTTGGTGACGATGCAGTCGAACGGGCCGACAAGCGCCGCCGCCCAGTCGCCGCGCACGAACCGCGCCCGGTCGGCCATCCCGCAGGCTGCGGCGTTGGCGACGGCGTATTGCAGGGCTTGCGCGGAACGGTCGACACCCAGGCCGTTCGTCCCCCGCCACTCGTCCAGCAAGGCCAGCAACAGCGTGCCGGGCCCGGTGCCCAAGTCGAGCAGAGTGGCGGGAGCACGCCCTTTGAAATGCCGGAGTGCGGCATCGATCAGCGTCTCGCTATCGACACGCGGCACCAGCGCGCCGGGGCCGACCATCAGGTCGAGCGTCCAGAAGCCGCGCGTGCCGGTGATATAGGCGACCGGCTCCTGGCGCGCGCGGCGCTCGACCAGCGGCCAGAAGCTGTCGGGGGCGGGCCGGGTCAGGTCGAGGAGCAGCGCATTACGCTCGATCCCCAGGGCATGGGCGAGCAGCAGTTCCGCGTCGAGCCGCGCGGTAGGGGAGAAGGAGAAACGCGCGGCGGCTTCCGCCAGCGCGGTGTGGGCCGTGACGATATTCACCTCAGCGCCTGCCCGCCCCGGCAATGCTCATTCCTCCCCTGTAAGGGGAGGGGGACCATCCGCAGGATGGTGGAGGGGTGTCGCCATTCGCGATAGAACGCCCCCTCGCCAGCCGGGACACCCCTCCGTCAGGCCTTTGGCCTGCCACTTCCCCTTCCAGGGGAGGAAAGAACCCCATGCGCATAGGCGGGCCCTCACCCATCGAGCGCGGCGAGCCGTTCGGCTTCATCTTCCGCCAGCAGCGCGCCGACCAGTTCGTCCAACTCGCCCTCCAGGATTTCGGGCAGGCGGTGGAGGGTCAGGTTGATGCGGTGATCGGTCACGCGCCCTTGCGGGAAATTGTACGTCCGGATGCGCTCGGAACGGTCGCCCGAGCCGACCATCGACCGGCGCGTGCCTGCGCGTTCCGCCGCCAGTCGCTCGCGCTCCGCCTCGTACAGGCGGGTCCGCAACACCTTCATCGCCTTGGCGCGGTTCTTGTGCTGCGAGCGTTCGTCCTGCTGGATCACGACCAGCCCGCTCGGGATATGGGTGATGCGGATCGCCGAATCGGTGGTGTTCACATGCTGCCCGCCCGCGCCCGACGAGCGATAGATGTCGATGCGCAGATCCTTGTCGTCGATCTGCAGGTCGACTTCCTCCGCCTCGGGCAGCACCGCGACGGTCGCCGCCGAAGTGTGGATGCGCCCGCCCGATTCGGTGACGGGCACACGCTGCACGCGGTGGACGCCCGATTCGAACTTCAGCTTGGCGAAGACGCCCGCCCCCGCGACCGAGGCGACGACTTCCTTGTAGCCGCCGGTATCGGGCACCGAGGCGGAGATCACCTCGACCCGCCAGCCCTGCCGCTCGGCATAGCGCTGGTACATGCGGAACAGGTCGCCCGCGAAGAGCGCCGCCTCGTCGCCGCCGGTCCCGGCGCGGATTTCCAGCATCGCGGCACGCTCGTCGGCGGCGTCGCGCGGCAGCAGCGCCAGCGCCAGATGCCGATCCGCCGCCGCCAGCGCATTGCGGTTGGCGTGGAGTTCCTCCGCCGCCAGCTCGCGCAGCTCGTCATCGCCGTCCTGCGTCATATAGGCCAGGCTGTCGGCCTCCTGCCGCAACCGGCGCACCTCGGCGGCGGCATTGGCGACCGGCTCCAGCTCGGCATATTCCTTCGACACCGCCACGAAACGGTCCGAGGGCAGCTCGCCGGTGGCCATCATCGCCTGGAGTTCGTCGCGTCGCGCCTCGATCTGCGCGATGCGCTCGGCCGAGATGGTCTTCATCGCGGGGTCAGACGCTGCGCCAATGGAGGAAGCTGCTCGCCATGGTCCTCGGCGATCTCGTCCTCGAACAGCAGGCCGGACAGGCTCTGCGCCACCGTGTCGAGCGAGATCTTCGCCTGCTCGCCGGTGGTCAGCGCCTTTACCTGCACCTGACCGCTCGCCAGTTCGTCATCGCCCAGGATCAGCGCATAGCGCGCGCCCTGGTCGTTCGCCTTGGCCATGCGCCGCTTCATATTGCCGCGAAACGCCATGTCGGTGGCGACATCGGCGCGGCGCAGTTCGGCCACCAGCCCGGTCGCGCGCAGCTCCGCCGCCGCGCCCATCGGCACGACCACCGCGTCGATCGTCGGCTTTGCGGGCTCGTCGAGCAGCATCGCCAGCCGCTCGACCCCGGCGGCCCAGCCCACGCCCGCCGTGGCGGGACCGCCCAGCGACTCGATCAGGCCGTCATAGCGACCGCCCGCCAGCACGGTGCCCTGCGAGCCCAGCCGGTCGGTCACGAACTCGAACGCAGTGTGGCGGTAATAATCGAGCCCGCGCACCAGCCGCGCATGGCGCGTCCAGGCGACCCCCGCCGCATCCAGCCCCGCCGTCACCGCCTCGAAAAAGGCGCGTGCTTCCGGCGTCAGATACGCGTCGATATCCGGCGCGGCATCGGCGATCGGCCGGTCGCGCGGGTCCTTGGAATCGAGGATGCGCAGCGGATTCTTCTCCAGCCGCACCAGGCTGTCCTCGGACAGCTGGTCGCGGTGCGCCTCGAAATGGGCGACCAGCGCGTCGCGCCACGCATCACGCGTCTCGGCATCGCCCAGCGTGTTGAGCTGCAACGTCACGCCCTCGGCGATGCCCAGTTCGCGCAGCAGCTGGTCGGCCATGACCAGCAATTCGACATCCGCCGCCGGTTCGGCCGCGCCCAGAATCTCGGCATCGATCTGGTGGAACTGGCGATAGCGGCCCTTTTGCGGGCGCTCGTAGCGGAACACCGCGCCCGACGTGGCGAGCTTGAGCGGCGCATATTGCTGCCACCCCTCGGTCAGATAGGCGCGCGCGATCCCGGCGGTGAATTCGGGGCGCAGGGTCAGCAGGTCGCCGCCGCGATCGGGGAAGGTGTACATCTCCTTCGACACGACATCGGTCGTCTCGCCGATCGAGCGCGCGAAGACCTGCGTATCCTCGAACACCGGCAGGTCGAGCCGCTGGAAAGCATAGAGGCCATGGACATGCTCGAACGTGGCCAGCACCTGCGCAAAGCGGCGCTGGTCCTCACCGAAGATGTCCTGCGTGCCGCGCACGCGCTTGGGGGTTTCGATCCGTGCCATAGAGGTCGCGCTATCTAGGGTAGCGAAGCCCGGTGCGCTAGAGTGCGATCATCGCTTGGTGCACAGCCAGTCCGCCAGCGCCAATTCGTCCGTTGCCCGCGTTTCAGCGCACATGCTGTGCCGCATGATCTCCAGCGCCCAGCGGCGATGCGCGTCGCTTTCGCTGGCGACCGTATCGCCCGGCACCCACAGGTCATATTCACGCATATGCGCATCCGCGGCGGTGAACAGGACGCAGATATCGGCCGCCACCCCGGTCAGAATGATGCGACTGACGCCCAGTTGCGGCAGCAGCACCGGCAGGTTGGTCGCATAAAAGGCCGAAAATTGCGGCTTCACGAGGAAGTAATCGCGATCGCGCGGCCGGATCGCGGCGATCAGCGTGCGGCCGGGGCTGTCCGCACGATCGCAATGCGCAACGATCGACGTACGTTCGGAATGCCAATGGCCGAAATTGTCGTTAACATAGACGACCGGCACCCCCGCTTCGTCGGCCGCCGCACGCAGGGCCACGATTCGCCGCGCCGCCGCCTCGGCGGGTCCGCGCAAATCCTCGCCGCCCTCGAAATCCAGGTCGTTGACCATGTCGATGATCAACAGGGCGGCGGCATGGGGAGTGGGATCGGCCATGGCGGCAGACTGGCACAACCTGAAAGGCAAAACGTTGATCTGGCTGAACTTCGGCCATTCCTTCGGCGTCTTTGCAGTGCGCGATCCCCCGTAGCTGGAAGCGGTGCTTTCCGCGCCCGCTGCTTCGAACCGACATCCGCCTCCTATGGAGCGGCAATGCGATTACCACCGTGCTGGGAATGTGCGGAGCCAAGTCACGTATGTCCTTGTCTCCATTCTGGTTTTGACGGTGTCTGGCCGCGTCGCGGGGCGGCGAATTGCGCCGGCCTATATCTGGTGCCATCGCTCGTGTCGGAGCGGCTGGCCACGATGGTGCTGCTGACGGCCTTTGCCACCCACCTCTTCCTGCCGATCAGGATACGCTCGGCGATTCTCTATCCCGGTCGCACCGCCGCCAAGAAGGGTGATCCGTTCCGGTCGGCGGACGACGCGCTCTACCGGGCCAAGCACAATGGCCGCAACCGGGCGGCGGTCCCCGAGGACGAATGGCGCGCGGTGTGTTGAAGCAGGCGAGGGCGGCTCGCGCATCGCCATAGCCAAGCCCGCCCGCTCAGGCGTACATCCCGCATCATGACCGCCTCCCGCTGGCAGCGCCTGCAAACCCGTATCGGCGACCGGATCGCGCCGCCGCGTTTCCTGCTGTTCGCCCTCATCCTGCTCGCGAGCAGCGCCTGGCTTTGCCCACGCTTCGGGATGACGCGCGGCATCCTGGGCGGATTCGACGCCGCCGCCTTCCTGTTCATCGCCTCGCTGGTTCCGCTGTTGCGCCAGGGTCAGGCGACGCGGATGCGCGCGCGGGCCGCCCGCAACGATGCCAATCGCGCGGTGCTGCTCGTCTTTTGCGGCATCGTGCTGTTCGTCGTGCTCGTCGCGGTCGGCGGCGAGTTGCGCGGGCGGAGCAGCACCGTCACCATCGTGCTGGTCGTCACGACGCTGATCCTCGCCTGGCTGTTCTCCAACCTCGTCTATGCGCTGCATTACGCGCACCTGTTCTACAGCGCGGGCAAAAAGGGCGATGCGGGCGGCCTTCAATTTCCCGATACCGCCGAGCCCGATTATTGGGACTTCCTGTATTTCTCGGTGACGCTGGGCATGACCTTCCAGACGTCGGACGTGTCGATCGCCTCGCGCCGGATGCGCCGGGTGGTGACGGGGCAGTGCCTGGCTGCCTTTATCTTCAACCTCGGCGTGATCGCCTTCACGGTCAACGTGTTGGGCGGCGGCGGCGGATAGGGGCGAGGTCCAAAGGGTCTGGACGACTGGCCTATCGGATGCCTAACCTGCGGCTATCTCTCGCCGCAAAAGGCCTTCCATGATCCGCCATTCGCTTCGTTCCGTGTTCGTCGCCTCGCTGCTCGCCTCTTCCGCCGCCGCCGTCGCCCAGGTCCCGCCGGGCAATTCCGCGCCCGCCGCAGCCCTGCCCTTTGTCGAAACAATCCCCGATGCGGTCGACACCCCCTATCCGGGCACTATCAAGCTGGTCGTCGATGCGACCGATACGAGCCGCGGCATCTTCCGCGTGAAGGAGACGATCCCCGTCGCCAAGGCGGGGCCGATGGCGCTGCTGTTCCCGAAATGGCTGCCCGGCGCGCACAATCCGCGCGGCGAGATCGAGAAGCTGGCGGGCCTGGTCGTCAAGGCGAACGGCCGCATCCTGCCGTGGACGCGCGATCCGGTCGACGTTTTTGCCTTCCATGTCGACGTGCCCTCGGGCGCGAAGCAGCTCGACCTGGAGTTCCAGTTCCTGTCGGCGACCAAGTCCGACCAGGGCCGCATCGCCGTCACCCCGACGATGATCTCGCTCCAGCCCAATTCGCTGAGCCTCTATCCTGCCGGTTATTACACCCGCCAGATCCCGATCCAGATGACGGCGATCTTCCCCGCCGGGTGGACGGCGGCGGGTGCGGTTCCGGCCAAGGCATCGGGTTCGACCTACACCTATGACACGACCAACTACGAAGTGCTGGTCGACTCGCCGGTGCTGGCGGGCAAGTACGGCAAGGTCTTCCCGCTGACGCCGCGCGTGAACCTGAACGTCTTTGCCGACAACGCCGCCGAGCTGAACGCGAAGCCCGAACAGATCGCCGCGCACCAGCGCCTGGTCGATCAGGCGGTCAAGACCTTCGGCGCGCAGCATTACGACAAGTATGAGTTCCTGCTGTCGATCAGCGACCAGCTTGGCGGCATCGGCCTGGAGCATCACCGTTCGTCCGAGAATGGCGTGACGCCGGGCTATTTCACCGAATGGGATGCCGGGCCGGGCCGCCGCAACCTGTTGCCGCACGAGTTCACGCACAGCTGGGACGGCAAGTTCCGGCGCGGCGCGGACCTGTGGACGCCGGACTATCGCACGCCGATGCGCAACTCGCTGCTCTGGGTCTACGAAGGGCAGACGCAGTTCTGGGGTTATGTGCTCCAGGCGCGCTCGGGCCTGGTGTCCAAGCAGGACACGCTCGACCAGTACGCCTCGATCCTCGCCATCTACGACTCCGCGCCCGCGCGGCAGTGGCGCAGCCTGGTCGACACCACCAACGACCCCATCATCTCGTCGCGCAAGCCCAAGGGCTGGACTAGCTGGCAGCGGTCGGAGGATTATTACAATGAAGGCCTGATGGTCTGGATGGAGGTCGACGCGATGCTCCGCCAGAAGTCGAACGGCACCAAGTCGATCGACGATTTTGCCAAGGCCTTTTTCGGCATCCGCGACGGCGACTGGGGTGAGGTGACCTACACCTTCGACGACGTCGCCAAGACACTGAACGGCATCGTCCCCTATGACTGGGCCGGTTTCCTGAATCAGCGCATCACCGAGACGGGCAAGCCCGCCCCGATCGAGGGTTTCGCAATGAACGGCTACAAGCTGGTCTATACCGACCAGCCGACCGCGACCTTCAAGCAGGGCGAGAAGGGCAGCACCAACGTCAATTATTCGCTGGGCATGTCGGTGTCGAACAGCGGCGAGGTGACCAGTTCAATTTGGGACAGTCCGGCGTTCAAGGCGGGCATCGATGTCGGCACCCAAATCCAGGCGGTGAACGGCGAAAGCTATACCGGCGACCGCCTGAAGGCCGCGATCCTGGCCGCCAAGGATCCGGCCAAGCCGGTCAAGCTGGTGATAAAGAACCAGGATCAGTTCCGCGACGTGACGCTCAATTATGCCGGCGGCCCGCGTTATCCGCGCCTACAGAAGGTCGGGACCGGGGAAACCGGGCTCGATCGACTGCTCACGGCGCGCTAAGGCCGGACTGACCGACATCTATCGACAGGCCATGGCGGGTTGCGCTATCGCGCCCGCCATTGTTTTTTCACCGGAACTCATCCGGCACCTAGGCAAGAAAGACCGTCTCGATGCGCATCGACCTTATCCCCGTCGGCAAGAGCCCGCCCGATGACATCAACGTCGTGATCGAAGTGCCCACCGGCGGCGAGCCCGTGAAGTATGAATTCGACAAGGCCAGCGGCGCGCTGTTCGTCGACCGCATCCTGCACACGCCGATGCGCTACCCGGCCAATTATGGCTTCGTGCCGCACACGCTGTCGCCCGACGGCGACCCGCTCGACGCGCTGGTCGTGTCGCGCACGCCGTTCATTCCGGGCTGCGTCGTCCGCGCGCGTCCGATCGCGGTCCTGAACCTGGAAGACGAAGCCGGCGGCGACGAGAAGCTGGTCTGCGTGCCGGTCGACTCGACCTTCCCTTATTACTCGAACGTCGGCGGCCGCGACGACCTGCCCGAAATCGTGTTCCAGCAGATCGAGCACTTCTTCACCCACTATAAGGACCTGGAGAAGAAGAAGTGGGTGCGCATCGGCACCTGGGGCGACCGCGACGAAGCCCGCCGCATCGTCGAGGAAGCGATCGCCCGCTACGAAGACGCCAAGGCTAAGGGCGAAGAGCCGCACGACCACGACGTGCCCGGCCGCGCCTGAACCCATAGGGTTTCGGTTTGAGGAACGCCCCGGTGCCATGCGCACCGGGGCGTTTTTTGTACCCTCTTCTCCCCCCCCCCCCCCCCCCCGGGGGGGGCCCCCCCGAGAAAAACCCTCCCGTAGGCGGGAGGGGCTGGGGGAGGGCAATCCCGGAGCTGGGGGAGAGGTCATCCCTTGGCCTTCGACTACGCTCAGGCTGAACGGAGGCGGGGGATGTGCCGCGTAGAAAGAAGGTTGGTTCGCGCGGAGGCGCGGAGGCGCGGAGAACGCGGAGGTGTCTCGCCTGCCGCTGACACCATCCCGCAAAAACCAGGCTGGTAAGAGAGACAGTCGCTCGGCGCTTCCGCGCGCCCCTACCGCCCAGCCAACCGCGCCAGCGCCTCCCCCGACACCCGCTGCACGGTCCATTCCTCCATCGCCTGCGCCCCCATCGCGCGGTAGAACTCCACCGCGGGCGTGTTCCAGTCGAGCACCGACCATTCGAACCGCGCCCAGCCCCGGTCGCGCGCCAGGCCCGCCAAATGGATCAGCAACGCCTTGCCCACCCCGCCCCCGCGTGCGGACGGCGTGACGTAGAGGTCCTCCAGATACAGCCCCTGCCGCCCCGTCCAGGTCGAGAAATTGGCGAAGAACAGCGCAAAGCCGACCGGCACGCCGTCGCGCTCGGCGATCACCGCCTCCGCCGCCGGGCGCGGCCCGAACAAGGCCTCGGCCAGCATCGGCTCGGTGGCGACGACCGCATCGGGCTCGCGCTCGAACGCGGCCAGTTCGCGGACGAAGCCCAGGATGGTGGCGGTGTCGGCGGGCGTGGCCGCGCGGATGATGGTCATAGTCCTGCCTCGCTCTGCGGCCCCGGTCCGGGCTGGCGCACCGCCACCACGCATCCGCCGATGATCAGGGCCGCCCCGACCAGCGTGAACGGCGACACATGCTCGCCGAACACCGCATAACCCAGGCACGCCGCCCAGACGAAGGCGGTATATTCGACCGGCGCCAGGATCTGCGCCTCGGCCCGCGCATAGGCCCAGGCCAGGAGCAGCGCCGACAGGCTGCCCAGCAGCGCGGCGACCACGATGCTGGGCCATTGATGCGAGGCGGGCCAACCGGCGGCAAAGGGCGCGGCGGGGGTCATCAGCACCGCGATCACCAGCATGGTGAACAGCGCGACCTCGGCGGGGCCCGCGACCTGTGCCTGTCGCCGCAGCAGCACCAGGCTGACCGCATAAAGGATCGAGGCGACCAGGATCGCGATCGAACCCAGGACCACCTGGGTCGAGGCCTGCGCCTGCACCTCGCCGCCCGCGATCACCAGCACGCCCAGCCCGGCGATCAGCGAGCCCAGGATCGCGGCCCGCCGGATCGTCTCGCCCAGCGCGAAGGCGGCCAGGAACAGCGCGATCAGCGGCGCGAGAAAGGTCAGCGCGATGCTCTGCGCCATCGGCACCCGCGCCAGCCCCCAGAAGAACAACAGGACCGAGGCCCCCCCGGTCGCCCCGCGCGCGATGTGCAGGGTCAGCGCCTCGCGCCCCGGCCAGCGCCCACGCTTGGCCAGGAACAGCGCCCCTGTGATCGCCACACCGACCCAGGAGCGCCACAACACGGCGCTATAGGCACCGCTGTCGATCGACAGCCGCTTCATCAGCGTGTCCATCACCGAATAGATCGCAATGCCCAGCGCAGCCGCGCCAAAGGCGATGACGGGGGATGTGCGCACGCTCATGCCGATGGCGATACCGGGGGTGGGAGGGAAAGGCGAGAACTCCATTCCTCCCCTGCAAGGGGAGGTGGCAGGCCGAAGGCCTGACGAAGGGGTGTACCGACCTGAGAGGTGGTTACACGTCGCGATCGGTGACACGCCTTCACCAGCCTCGCTGTCCCCCTCCCCTGCAAAAACGTCCTCTATGAACCCACTCCTCCCCACCCCGGCGAAGGCCGGGGTCCAGTTGCTGGACGAGGGTGAGTAACGCGCATCGCTTCCCAACTGGCCCCCGACCTCCGCCGGGATGGTCGCTGGTTTTGGGGGAGCCTGCCCCTTTCGCCAGGATGTCCGCAAAGGGCAGGAATATTTCGTCGGGATTAAACCCCACCCCGCATCCGTTGCCCTGTCGAACCGGACACAGAGGGACAAAAGGGTATGAAGACGCTGATCGCCGCCGCCGGTCTGGCCATGCTGGCCGCCGCCCCCGCGGGCGCGCAGGTCGGCGCGGATTATGCCTCGGGGACATACGGCACCGGGCAGCAGGTGCGCAGCGCCAGTTCGACCGCGACACTGCGCGCCAAGCGCAAGCGGGTGACGGTGTTTGCCGCGCTTCCTTACGTGCAGGTCGATGCGCCGGCCAATGTCGTGGCGCCGGGCGGGCCGCTGGGCCTGCCGATCCTGGTCGACCCCACCAGACCCGCCACCCGCGTGAAGCGGTCGGGGATCGGCGATGCGGTCGTCGGTGCCTCGGTCCAGCTGATCCCGCCGCGCCGCCATCACCTGACGCTGGCGCTGACCGGCAGCGCCAAGCTGCCCACCGCCTCGGCCGCGCGCGGGCTGGGTACGGGCAAGGCGGATTACTCGGTCGTCGCCGAAGCCGCGGTGCCGGGCAAGGTCACCCCCTTCGCGGCGATCGGCCACAGCTTTGTCGGCCAGCCCGACGGTGACACCTTGCGGGACGTGACCGGCGCGCGGGGCGGTCTGGCGCTCGGCATCGGCGAGGTCAGCGAGGTCAGCGTCTCATACAGCTATGCCTCGCGGGTCAGCGATCAGGTCGCTGGGCGTGCAGGGCAGCGCCGGGGTCAGCAAGGGTGCGCCGGACGTGGGCGCGGGCGTGCGGCTGGGGCTGCGGCTGTAATCAGGCGTCGGGGCGCGGCGGATCGGCGTCCGGGCCGTAATACTCGTAGCGATACGCCTTCAGCGCCGCGCTCACACATTCCACGCTGGGCGCCGCCCGGACATCGTTTTCCAGTGCCGCATCCCGGTAGAGGAACCGGACATAGGGCAGGCCGCTGCGCGCTATGGCGAACCGGGTCGGTGTGACTCCGCACGTCCTGGCGATCCGGTGAAACGCACGTTTGGTCAACAACGGCTTGCCCGTCCCGGTCGTCGCACAGCCCGACACGGTCAATGCGCTTACCAGAATCATCGCGATCTGCCGCATATCGTCACCCCCTGCCCGCTCCACCCCGCCACCATGGCAGGATATGGTCGCGAAGCAACGGCGCGATCGGCATCGCGTCGACCAGGTCGGCCTCGACCCAGATGGCCTCCGCGATCTCGGCCGCGGCGACCGGCGAATGGTCGACGCGCAGATGGAAGACCATGGCATCGACGCTGTGCCCCGGCTTGTTGGCCGCCGCCGCCGCGAAGCGACCGATCGGGCGGAGGTCATGCTCGGCGACCGTCAGCCCGATTTCCTCTGCCAGTTCGCGGACCAGCGCGGCGGCGGGGGTTTCGCCCGGTTCGATCTTGCCGCCCGCCTGCATGAAACAGGCCGTGCCCGCCTTGCGGACCAGCAGCAGGCGGCCCGCGCCGTCTTCGATCAGGGCGGCGGCGATGCGGATCACGGTCATGCCCGCTTTGGTAATCCATCACCGCGCGCTCTTCCAAGTGGCCTTACCGGCAGGGACCGTTACACATGCCAGTGCCGCGACGGCGCAGCGTATCCAGCGCACCGTCCTGATTGATCTTGTCGCGTTGTTTCCATTCCTCCGCCGAATGGCAGATTCGGGTGGGCAGGATCGAGCCCGTTTCCGGTGCGCGGCGGCAGATCTTCTTGTCCGCCACCGGCTTGGGCGGCACCGCGGCAGTCGCCTCCGCCGGACCCTGCATCAACAGCGCCATCGTCAACACTATCATCTTTATCCTCCCCGATCAGGATCTTAGCATGATGCTAGACCCGGACCGGGGGTAGGACAAGATCAGGCTTACTCCGCCGCGATCGCTGCCTTGGCGGCCTCTTCGGCGTCCAGCGCGGCGGCCTTGGCCTCGACCAGCTTGACGATGTGCTCGACCATGTCGGCATCCTCGACCGTGTGGTCGGTCAGGCCCGACAGATAGACCATGTGCTTGCCGTTGCCGCCGCCGGTCACGCCGATATCGGTCTCGCGCGCCTCGCCGGGGCCGTTGACGACGCAGCCCAGCACCGACAGCGACATGGGCGTGCGGATATGCTGGAGCCGTTCCTCCAGCACCTGCACGGTGCGGATCACGTCGAAGCCCTGGCGTGCGCAGGACGGGCAGGACACGACGCGCACGCCGCGATTGCGGATGCCCAGTGCCTTCAGGATCTCGAAGCCGACACGCACCTCTTCTTCGGGCTCGGCCGAAAGCGAGACGCGGATCGTGTCGCCGATCCCGAACCACAGCAGCGAACCGATGCCGATCGATGACTTGACCGTCCCGCCGATCAGCCCGCCCGCCTCGGTAATGCCCAGATGCAGCGGGCAATCGGTCGCCTCGGCCAGCCCCTGATAGGCCGCGACCGCCAGGAAGACGTCGGACGCTTTCACCGCGACTTTATATTCGTGGAAGTCATGGTCCTGGAGCAGCTTGATATGGTCGAGCGCCGATTCGACCAGCGCCTCGGGGCACGGCTCGCCATATTTTTCGAGCAGGTCCTTTTCCAGGCTGCCGGCATTCACGCCGATGCGGATGGCGCAGCCATTGGCCTTGGCGGCCCGGACGACCTCGGCGACGCGCGCGGACGAGCCGATATTGCCCGGATTGATGCGCAGGCAGGCCGCGCCCGCATCGGCGGCTTCCAGCGCGCGCTTATAATGAAAATGGATGTCCGCGACGATCGGCACGCGCGCCGCCTTGGTGATCTTGGCCAGCGCGGCGGTCGAATCGGTGTCGGGGCACGACACGCGGATGATGTCCGCGCCCGCCTCTTCGCAGCGCCGGATCTGGTTCAGCGTGGCGACCGGATCGCTGGTCGGCGTGTTGGTCATGGTCTGCACGGTGACGGGGGCGTCGCCGCCCACGGGCACGTTGCCCACCATGATCTGACGGCTTTGGCGGCGGGCGATATCACGCCAGGGACGAATGGACATGGGCCCTTATATACGCGCACGGCGTTGCGGTTCAAAGTCAGTGCTGTACCTGTCGCCCCGGAATGCCAGAATGTTTTGAATGATCACCCCATGACCGCCGCCACCGCCATCCCCCGCCATTACGGTCTCGACTGGTTGCGGGTCGGCGCGTTCGCCATCCTGATCCTGTATCATATCGGCATGGTCTTCGTGCCGTGGGGCTTCCACGTCCAGCTGGCCAGCCTGCCCTGGGTCGCCATCCCGATGCTGGCGAGCAACCCCTGGCGGCTGATGCTGCTGTTCGTCGTGTCGGGCTATGCCACCCGCGCGCTGGCGGTGCGGCATCCGACGATCCTCAGCTTTGCGCGCGGGCGCAGCATCCGCCTGCTCGTGCCGCTGGTCTTCGGCATCGCCGTGCTGGTGCCGCCGCAGATCTGGGCCGAGCTGGCGAGCAAATATGGTTATGGCGCGTCGTATCTGTCCTTCTGGGTGCATGACTGGCTGGGCTTTCGCGCGATCGGCGGGGTGGTGCCGACGCCTGCCTGGAACCATCTGTGGTTCGTCGGATATCTGTGGGTCTATACCATGGCGATCGCGGTGATGCTGGCGCTGGGCCACCGCTGGGCCGCCGCCGCGCAGAGCCTGTTCGACCGGGTGCTGGGCGGCTGGGGCGGCGCGGTGCTGCCCGTCGTGTGGCTGCTGCTGGTCGATATCCGCCTGTTTCCCGGCCAGTCGGAGACGCACGGCCTGATCGACGACTGGCTGGCCCATGCCATCTACCTGCCCGCGCTGTTGTTCGGCTTCGGCATGGCCGGGTCGGAGCGGGTGCTGGACAGTTTCCGCCGGGGCTGGCCGGTCGCCGCCACCATCGCGCTGGCCAGCTACGCGGTCGCCGCCGGGCTGGAATGGCGCTGGCCGGGCATGGCGGGCGCGCCGCCGGGGCTGGGCATCGTCTTTGCGGGCGCGCGCGCGGTGCAGGGCTGGATGGCGGTCGTCGCGCTGATCGGGGTGGCGGAGCGGTTCTGGAACCACGACCATCCCTGGCGACCGACGCTGACCGAGGCGGTCTTTCCCTTCTACCTGATCCACCAGACGATCATCATCCTGATCGCCTTTGCGCTGCATGGGCTGGCCCTGCCGTTATGGCTGGACGCCGTCGTCCTGATCGCCGCGACGGTGGCGGGGTGCTGGGCCTTTTACCTGATCGGGCGGCAGGTGCGCTGGTTGCGCCCGCTGATCGGCCTGCGACCGTGAGGGATGGCAGGCCCGCCGCGATCTGATAGGGGCGCGGGGCTGTTGCCCTGTCCCTGTTGTGCTGTCCCTGTTGGAGTTTCGCCCATGTCCCCATCCTGGTCGCTGGTCATCCATGGCGGCGCGGGCCGGATCACCCGCGAGGTGCTGAGCCCCGAACAGGATGCGGGCGCGCGCGCCGCGCTCGACGCCGCACTGACCGCCGGGTCGGCGATACTGGCGGACGGCGGCAGCGCGCTGGATGCGGTCGAGGCCGCCGTGCGCGTGCTGGAGGACGATCCGCACTTCAACGCCGGGCGTGGCGCGTGCTTCACGCGAGACGGCACCAACGAACTCGACGCCGCGATCATGGACGGACGCGACCGGCGGGCCGGATCGGTCGCGGGGGTCACGCGCACCCGCAACCCGGTATCACTGGCCCGCAAGGTGATGGAGGCCAGCCCGCATGTCCTGCTCGCCGGGGCGGGCGCGGACAGATTCGCAGTCGAGCAGGGGCTGGAGCAGGTCGATCCCGCCTGGTTCCACACCGACGAACGCCGCCGCCAGTTCGACGAACTGCTGTCACAGGGCGACGACGCCTTCGACAGCGACATGAAATACGGCACGGTCGGGGCGGTCGCCTGTGACGTGCAGGGCCATGTCGCCGCCGCGACCTCGACCGGGGGCGTGACCGGCAAGCGCTGGGGCCGGATCGGCGACTCGCCGCTGATTGGCGCGGGGACTTTTGCCGACGACCGCGCCTGTGCGGTGTCGTGCACCGGATCGGGCGAGGTCTTCATCCGCGTCGGCGTCGGGCACGAGATCGCCGCCCGTCGCCGGTTCACCGGCGCGGGGCTTCAGGCCGCCGCCGACGCCGTGCTGGCCGAGGTGAAGGACCTGGGCGGCACCGGCGGCACCATCGTCGCCGGGCCCGACGGCACCATCGCCTGGAGCATGACCACCGCGGGCATGTATCGCGGCCGCGCGACGTCGGGCGGCGAACACCGGGTGGCGATCTACGCCGACGAAGGATAAAGGGCCCGATCATGAAGCACTTGCGCATTGTCCTCGGGATGCTGGCGGGCCTGGTCGCCAGCCTGTCCCTCGCCTCCCCCGCCGCCGCCTATTGGGAATATGGCCACGAGACCGTCGCGGCCATCGCCTGGGCCAACATCACGCCGCAGGCACGGGCCGAGATCCGCCAGATCCTGAAGGCGCAAGGACAGCTCGACACCCCGACCTGCCCGGTGCACACCATCGAGGAGGCCAGCGTCTGGCCCGATTGCGTCAAGCCGCTGAAGGACGAGAACGGCAAGTCGCGCTTCGGCTATGCCTATGTCTGGCATTACCAGAATATCGACATCTGCCAGCCCTTCCGCCTGCCCCCGGCTTGCGACACGGGCGACTGCGTCTCAGCGCAGATCCCGCGCCAGCTTGCGATCCTGAAGAACAAGCGCGCACCGCAAAAGGAACGGGTGATGGCGCTGGCCTTCCTCGTCCATTTCGTCGGCGATCTGCACCAGCCGCTGCACGCGGGTGACAAGAGCGACAAGGGCGGCAACGACACCCATGTCGACTACGGCGTCTATGCGACGCCGCGCCTGAACCTGCATTCGATCTGGGACGGCCTGCTGGCCGAACGGGCGATCTCCGCCCCGCCCAAGCTGGTCCGCGCCTATCCGGTCGCCGAACGCCAGCGCGAGGCGACGGGTGACGTGATGGACTGGAGCCGCGAGAACTGGGCCATCGCCAAGCGCGCCTATGCCGCCGCGATGGGCGGCGATCCGTGCCAGCCGACGCCCGCGCATATGAAGATGGACGAAGCCGCGATCCGCGCAATGGCGCCGGTCGAGCGCGAACAGGTGAAGCGCGGCGGCCTGCGGCTGGCGAAACTGCTGAACAGCGCGTTCCGGGGGTAATCCCGCCACCCGTTCACAATGAGCGAAGTCGAAGTGCATGTCCCGGCGCTTTGCCGCGACGGTGTGTCCCATGGCCTTCGACTTCGGCGCAATCCGCCGAAGTTTATCCTGAGCGGCTGGCTTGCCAGCCAGCCGAAGGGCTCAGGCTGAACGGGGGTTTGGGATTTGGCCCGGCGACAACCTCATTCCTCCCCATCGCAAGATGGGGAGGAGTTAGGCAAATCAGCTCAACACGACCGTCACCGCACGGCGGTTCTGCGCATAGCTGGCATCGTCCGAGCCCAGTGCGATCGGGCGTTCCTTGCCATAGCTGATGACGTTCATCCGGTCGGCCGACACGCCGCGCGCCGCCAGATAGTTCTTGGCCGCATTCGCCCGGCGATCGCCCAGCGCCAGGTTGTACTCGCGGGTGCCGCGCTCGTCGCAATGCCCCTCGATCGTGATGCGGACATTGGGATAGCGGGCCAGCCACTGCGCCTGATTGTCCAGGATCGCGCGCGCTTCGGGATCGATGTCATATTGGTCGAGCCCGAAATGCACCGTGTTCGACGTCACCGAGCGGCGGAAATCGGCGTCCGAGCCCGGGGTGATCGCGCCGTCCGGGTTGGTGGTGTTGGCCCCCGCATTGGGATCGACACCGGCATTCTGGTCGACCGGCGCGGGCGGCAGGACGGCGGGACGCTTCTTGGCGCAGCCGGCGATCGCGAGTGCCATGGTGGCGACGACGAGCGTGGTCTTGATCTTGTTCATCGGACTCTCAACTCCCTCTAGGTCTGTTTCGCCCCCGAAACTTGCCCCGTTGTTCTTTATGGACGCCGGCTTATGGGCGTAGGGGCCCCCAGGCCGGGTCCGACCCGTCGAGCGGCGTCGGAATGCGACGCTCGTTTACACCGGTCAGGTCGACCATCCACACATCGGCCTTGCCCGACGATCCTTGCGTCGAGCGCTGGAAGGTGATGACGCGGCCATTGGGGGACCAGCTCGGCCCCTCGTCCTGCCAGCTGTTGGTCAACAGCTTTTCGCCGCCGCCCGAGGGGTTCATGATCCCGATGCGGAACGCGCCGCCCAGCTTGGTGAAGGCGATCAGGTCGCCGCGCGGGCTCCACACCGGCGTCGCATAGCGCCCGCCGCCAAAGCTGATCCGCTGCTGGTTCGAGCCATCGGCGTTCATCACATAGATTTGCTGCCCACCCGAGCGGTCGCTCTCGAAGACGATCTTCGATCCGTCGGGCGAGTAGCTGCCGCCCGTATCGATGCCGGGCGCGTTGGTCAGCCGCTGCGGCGTTCCCCCCTGCGACGACACGCGATAGATATCGGTATTACCCGCCTGCGCCATCGAGAACAGGATCCAGCGGCCATCGGGCGAGAAGCGCGGCGCGAAGGTCGTCGCGGCGTTCTGCACCACCAGCCGTTGGCGCCCCGATCCGATGTCATAGACATAGATGGCGGGCCGCTTGTCGACATAGGACATGTAGACGATCGACTGCTGGTTCGGTGCGAAACGCGGGGTCAGCACGATCGACTGGCCGTTGGTCAGGAAGCGGTGATTCGCGCCGTCCTGGTCCATGATCGCCAGCCGCTTGATCCGCCGCCCCTTCGGCCCCGTCTCCGAGACATAGGTCACGCGGCTGTCGAAATAGGGGCCCTCGCCGGTCAGCTTGGTATAGATGGTGTCGGCGCACTTATGCGCCGCGCGCCGCCAATCGCTGGGCGACACGACGAAGCCCTGCCGCGCCAGTTCGCTCTTGGCCAGCACGTCGTACAGATAGCAGCCCACGGTCAGCGTCCCGTCGCCATTGGCGCGGACATAGCCCTGAACCAAAGCCTGCGCGCCGGTGCCGTTCCAATAGTCGAAGGCGGGCGCGGTGACTTCGGGAAAGGACACCGTGCGCAGCTGCGCCGGGGGGACCGGGGTGAAGAGGCCCGAGTTGCGCAGGTCGTTGGCGATGATCTGCGACAGCTGCTGGCCGACGACGTCGGTCGTGCCCGCCGGGGTCTGCACCACCGCGCTGGTCGGCATGGCGGGAATGGCGATCGGCATCGGCGCGGAAATGCCGCCCTCGACGTCGACGACCAGCCCTTCCTGCCCCGCCGCCGCCGGTGCGGCAGGCTGCTGCCCGGCGGGGGGCGCGGCCTGATCCTGCGGGGCGGGCGCGGGCACGTCCTGCGCGCCGACGGCGCTGGCGGCCAGCGCCAGGGTGAGCGGAAGAGTCAGCAGGGAACGCGGCATAAGCATCATCCTCAACCCGGAAGTGTGTAGCGCATGGTGAAATGGCTCCAGCCATTCGGCGCATCATAAAGTTCGGCTGGCAACCCGCGCAGCGGCGCGCATTCCACAACGGATGCGATCGCATGGGCGTCGACTTGCCCGACATAGCGTTCGTTGTCGGCGTTCACCCCGCCATGCCCCAGGATCCGGGGCGGCTCGGCCAAGCCGCCGTCACGGGCGAGATGCAGGGCCATCGTGACCACGATCCGCTCGGCACCCGGCCCGGGATTGGTCTGGCGATTGGCGCAGGGCTGAATGTCGTGGAGGATCGTCCGCGCGACGAAGAGGGACTGCGACGCCCCGGCCGGGGTCGGGCCTTGCGGTGCGATCTGCCCCGCGACGGGCGCTACCGCTACCAATGTCCCGATCATGGCTGGCGCGATTGTGTACATGCCCCACATCATCCTCAGCCCGGCAGCTTATAGATCAGGGTGAAATTGCGCCAGCCGTTCGGAACGTCATACAATTCCCTGGGCAGTCCACGCAGCGGCGAGCAGCCCTTGAAGGTGGCGATGGCGAGCGCATCGACACGGTCGACATAACGCTCGTTATCGCCGTCGACGCCGGTATGTCCGGTCACGCGCGGTTCGGAGGCCAGGCTGCCGTCCGGGTTGATGTGCAGGTTGATCTTCACCCGGATACGCTCGGCACCGGGGCCGGGATTGACCTGCCGATTGGCGCAAGGCTGGACCTGTCGCTTGATCGCCGAGGCGATGTTGGCGGCCTCCGCCGCGCCCATCTTGGCCGCCGGAGCCGCCTCCGACCGCGACGGCGACGGATCGGGCGACAGGCCCTTCAGGAAATTGTCGCCCAGATGCGATCCGCGCGGCTTGGCCGTGGTCGCGGTCGCGCTGTTGCCGCTGCCGCGCGCGGGCGTGGCGGGCTTGGCCGTCGACGGCCGGGCCGCCTGGCTGGTCTTGGCCGGAGCGGCGGGCGCGGGCTTGGCCGGTGCGGGTTTCGCAGGCGCGGGCTTGGCGGGAGCGGGTTTGGCAGGCTGAGGCTTGGGTGGCTGCGGCCTGGGCTGCGGCTTTTCCGCCGGTTTGGGCTGCGGTCGCGGCTGGGGCTTGGGTTGCGGCTTGGGTTGCGGCTTGGGTTGCGGCTTGGGCTCCGGGCGCGGCTCGGGCTTGGCCGGTTCGGGTTTCGGCTGAGGCTGAGGCTGAGGCTTGGGTTGTGGTTTCGGCTGGGGTGCCGGGGGCGGCGGCGCGGGCTGGGGTTCGGGTTCCGCCTCGACCGGTTCGGGCGGCGCGGCATCCTCGGGCGCGCCCTCTTCGGGGGCGATCGACTGGGCGGCCTGCTGGTTGGGGGTCGGCGACGCGGCTTCCAGCGCGACATCCTTGACCAGAGAAATGTCGATCGGCGTGACCTTCAGCTTTTCCGGATTCGGCGTCGCCAGAAAGCCGACCGACAATAGGCCGAACAGGACCAGATGCCCCGCGACCGCGATCGCCAGTCCTGTCCGCTCGCCACGCTCCATCAGCGGGTGCCCGCTCCCTGGCCTGCGCCCTGGGTAGCACCACCCTCGACAGTGACCAGCGACACGCGGTTCAGCCCGGCGCGGTTCAACTCGCCCATCACTCGCATCACCCGGCCATAGTCCAGCGCCCGGTCGGCGCGCAGATAGACCTGCGGCACCTGCCCGTCGGGGCCTTTCCGCGCTGCGATGGCGTCGAGCCGGGCGGGCAGATCGCCCTCGGTGATCTCGTCATCGTTCAGGAACATGCGGCCCTGTTCGTCGATCGCGATCTGTTCGGGCTTCTGCTCCTGGTCCAGCGCCTTGGCGCGGCTGTCGGGCAGGTTCACCGGCACGCCGCTGGTCAGCAGCGGCGCGGTCACCATGAAGATGATCAGTAGCACCAGCATCACGTCGACCAGCGGCGTGACGTTGATGTCCGCCATCGGCGCGCGGCGGCCCCGGCCGGATCGGGAGGGAAGGTTCATGGCCATCGCCGTTACCCTTTCAACGCGCCTGGTCGAGCTGGCGGCTGAGCGTGGTGTGGAACCCGTCGGCGAAGCGGTTCAGCGACGCCTCGACGCGGTTCACGCCGTGGCTGAAGCGGTTATACGCGATCACCGCCGGGATGGCGGCGAACAGGCCGATCGCGGTGGCGAACAGCGCCTCCGAAATGCCCGGTGCGACGACCGCCAGCGAGGTGTTCTGCGCCTGCGCGATGCCGGTGAAGCTGCGCATGATGCCCCAGACGGTGCCGAACAGCCCGACGAACGGCGCGACCGAGCCGACCGTCGCCAGCACGTTCAGCCGGTCCGACAGCTTGTCGATCTCCCCCGCCACGGCCGATCCCATCGCAGTGGCCAGACGCTCACGCGTGCCGTCGCGGTCGATATGCCCGCCCGCGGTCGAACGGCGCCATTCCTGCACGCCGGCCGAAAAGACCCGCGCGGAGGGCAGTTCATTGTCCTGCTCCATCCGGTGAAAGGCGTCGATATCCTCGGCCTTCCAGAAATCGCGTTCGAACCGGACCATGCCCTTCTTCGTGCGCGCCAGCTTGCGCGTGAAGGCGACGATGATCGCCCAGGTCCAGATGCTGGCGAGCAGCAGACCGATCATCACGAACTTCACCACCCAATCGGCGTGGATGAACAGCGCGACGGGCGACAAGGAAGCGGCATCCATGTTGAAGACGGGATTCATGGGTGTTGGGTGTCCCCCTGCCAGACAAGGCGTTGGTAGATGGCGATCCAGTCGGCGGGCTGCCGACGCGGGCGACCTTTCGGGCCGACCCACGCGACGGTCACGCGCGCGTCGGTCAGCTTGACCGTGCCGCACCTGACTGTCTGATGAATGACGACGCGCACCGCACTGACCTCGATCAGTCGGGAGGTGACGATCAGGTCGTCGTCGAGCCGTGCGGAAGCAGCATAGCGGATGGCGATGTCGGTGACGGCATAAGCGCCTTCGCCCGCCTCATGCGCGGCGCGCTGGCCGATCCCGGCGACGCGCAGCATGTCGGAGCGGGCGCGCTCCATGTAGCGGAGATAGTTGGCGTGATAGACCACGCCCGACAGGTCGGTATCCTCGAAATAGACACGCACCGCAAAGCGATGCTCATGCCCCTCGAAGCGGCCGCCCTTCGGCTGGTCTTCTCCTGTCACCGTCATGGTGACCGCCCGTTAACCCATCCGTTCGGGGGAAGGAAGGCACTTGCGGCCCTGTTACCCACAGGTTACATGATACCTATAGGTTACAGGAGGTCGTAATGAATCTCATCGAAAAGGTCGAAGCCAAGAGTCGCGACCGGGCGATCGTCTTCTATCTACTGGCGCTTTGCCTGCTGCTGTCGGCGATGACGTCGGACCAATACGATAGCGGATCGACCCGACTCATCCCCTGGTTCGTCATGGTCGGCGGCGCGGCGCTCAACCTGTCGAGCGCACCGTTTCGCCTTTGGAAATGGAACGGGATGGCGTCGCTGCTGAATGACGAGACGACCCGCGATCATCGACGGACAAGCTTGGCGGTCGGCTTCTGGGCCATGCTGATCGCGGCGGCGCTGACCATCGGCGTGTCGACCATACACGCCATCCATGCCGTGATGACGGGCCGCATCATCATCACCGCTGGCCTGATGGCCGCGCTGATCGCCTTCGCCACGCTGGAACTGCGCGCCAGCCGATGAACGAGATGCTCGCCAACGACCTGAAGGCCGCGCGCGAATCGGCCGGGCTGACGCAGGGCGGGCTGGCCGAGGCGATCGGAGTCAGCCGCAAGACGATCAACACGGTGGAGAACGGCGTCTTCCAGCCCTCCACCCTGCTCGCGCTCAAGCTGGCGCGCGCGCTCGACCGGTCGGTCGAATCGCTGTTCTGGATCGCCGACTGACCCGCCTTACCGAATTGCGGTCGGATCGACCTTCAGCGACGGCGGGTTGATGACCGGCGGCGTATAGGGCTTGGCGGCGGGCACCGGCTGGCTGGACAGCACCGGCGCGTTCGGGCTGCGCGGGGCGACCGCCGCATTGGCCTGGGCCGCGATGGTCAGCGGTGCGGCGGTCCGCTCGACCGGCACCATGGTGCCGTTGCGCCACGCGTCATAGGCGCGGAAGAAGGCGATGAAGGGCGCGTTCAGCCGATCCAGATGCGCCGCGGCCTGCCCCTCGAACCCGTCGGCGGGGGCGGTGCTGATGTCGGCGAGCACCTGTTCGGCCGCGACGCAGAAGGTCTTGCGCACCGGGGTGACCGAGAAGAAATTGTACAACCGGGTCATCGCGTCGTCATAGCGATCGCGCCAGTCGCCGCCCTTCGACTGATATTCCGCCGAATAGCGCTTTTCCGCCGCCGCCAGCGTGATCCGCTGCACGGTCAGCATCGTGTTGTAGCGCGTGACGATCTGCCCCTCGTCCGCCCCGCGACAGGCCAGCGCGGCGACGTTCAGCGCCGATCGCAGGTGCCAGATGGTCGCGGCGCTGGTCAGCGAGCGGTTGGGCGTGTCGTAATTGCCGTCGGACAGCAGCGCGGGAATGCGCATCCCCGGCGTGGCACCGGGCGGCAGCGTGGCGCGGGCATATTGCGGCTGGGGCGCCGGGACCATCACCGGCGGCGGCGCGACCTTCGCGGTTTCCCGCACGGCGCAGCCCGCCAGCGACAGACCGATCGCGACACCCGATACAATACGCAAACTCGCCATGACCCTGATCCTTGGAAAACCCCGCCCCGGCTCCTGGAGCCCCTCATGCCCAAACGAGGTTAACACGTCGTAAGCCGTGCGATGAAACGAGCCGTGGGTGAGAGGGTTGGAGGCAATTCTTTTCCTCCCCTGCAAGGGGAGGTGGCAGGTCGAAGGCCTGACGGCGGGGTGTCGCCCTATCGAGAGCGGGACACCCCTCCACCAGCTTCGCTGGTCCCCCTCCCCTTACAGGGGAGGAATAGGTTAGGCGGCGCGCGCGACCAGCGCGGCGGCGGCTTCGGTCATCAACTGCGCCAGGATATCGGCGATCGGCTCTTCCTTCGTCACCATGCCGACCGACTGGCCCGCCATGACCGAGCCATGCTCGACATCGCCGTCGATGACCGCGCGGCGCAGCGCACCTGCCCAATAATGTTCGATCTGGAGCTGGGCCTCCATCATCGCAACCTTGCCCTCGTCGAGCGACTGGGCAACTTCACGCTGCTTGGCGGTGAACAGCTCACCGCCCGCATTCTTCAGCGCGCGGACCGGGATGACCGGCAGGCGCGGGTCGATCTGCACGCTCGCCACCGCGTCACGGGCCGAGGCGCGGATGAACGCCTTTTTGAAATTCGGGTGCGCGATCGATTCGGTCGCGCAGACGAAGCGCGTGCCGAGCTGGACGCCCGCCGCGCCCATGTCGAGATAGGCGGCGATCGCCTCGCCCCGGCCGATGCCCCCTGCGACGAAGACCGGAACCTGGGTGGCGATTTCGGGCAGCATTTCCTGCGCCAGCACGCTGGTCGAGACGGGGCCGATATGGCCGCCCGCCTCCATCCCCTCGATCACCAGCGCGTCGACGCCCGAGCGGATCAGCTTCTTGGCGAGGCTGAGCGCGGGCGCGAAGCAGACGACCTTCGCGCCCGTTTCCTTGATCGCCTCCAGCGCGCCCTTGGGCGGCAGGCCCCCGGCCAGCACGACATGGCCGACCTGGTGACGGCCGCACACCGCGATCAGGTCGAACAGCTGCGGGTGCATGGTGATCAGGTTCACGCCGAACGGGCGCTGCGTCATCGCCTTGGTCGCGGCGATTTCGGTGTCGAGCAGTTCGGGGGTCATCGCGCCGCACGCGATCACGCCGAAGCCGCCCGCATTCGACATGGCAGAGACGAGGTGGCGCTCCGACACCCAGGACATGGCGCCCGCCATGATCGCCATCTCGGCGCCCAGAAATTCCGCGCCGCGCGCCATGCGGGTGGCGAGACGCTGTTCGCCGGTGGTGGTGGTGAGGGTGTCGATCATCGACGCTCCATGCCGTGGAGCGGACCGGACGGCAAGATTTGGTTCACGCGAAGCCGCGATGCCGCGAGGAAGAATGGGTTCGCGCAGAGGCGCAGAGGACGCAGAGAGGTTTCGCGCGCGGCAGCGCAAACTGGTCTTCGACAGGCCGTTGCTGGAGGACACGGCCAGCGGCTGAACACGCCCTCTCTGCGCCCTCCGCGCCTCTGCGCGAACAAATCTTTTTGAATACGCTTCGCGGCTTCGCGGCTTCTCATGAACCAAACGCCCCCTCCCCGGCTGAAACCGGAGAGGGGGATGCGTTTACGCCGCGTCGGCGTCCAGGCCGTAGGCGGTGTGTAGCACACGCACCGCCAGTTCGGTATAGTCTTCCTCGATCAGCACGCTGACCTTGATCTCCGAGGTGGTGATCGCAAGGATGTTGATCCCGCGCGCGCCCAGCGTCTGGAACATGGTCGACGCCACGCCCGCATGGCTGCGCATGCCGACGCCGACGACCGAGATCTTGGCGACCCGCGTGTCATGGACCAGGTTGCCATAGCCGATTTCGCCGTTCGCCTTTTCCAGCACGTCCAGGCTGCGCGCCAGATCGGCCGAGGGCACGGTGAAGGTCACGTCGGTCGAGCCGGTCGAATGGGCGATGTTCTGGACGATCATGTCCACATTGATCCCCGCGTCCGCGAGCGGCGCAAAGATCGCGCCGACCGCGCCGGGGCGATCCGGCACGGCGGTCAGGGTGATCTTGGCTTCGTTCTTGTCATGCGCGATGCCGGTGATGAGCTGGCGTTCCATATCGTCGATTTCCTCTTCGCCCACGATCAACGTGCCGCGATGTCCGTCTTCGTCCC
>Ga0308171_1001567_pt1 | contig 29426 bp, 38 predicted proteins | sample PhyGR1_FD_202135 | JGI IMG/M metagenome (GOLD analysis project Ga0308171, IMG submission 202135) | Phyllosphere microbial communities from UC Gill Tract Community Farm, Albany, California, United States - DLSLSG.R1 | ecosystem: Host-associated > Plants > Phyllosphere > Unclassified | place: USA...
ATCTGCTGGATCACGTTCATGACACTATTCCTCAATCGTCGCCGCGCGCCAGAGGGCGACCGACCCGAACGCCCTCATGACGTTCCCAAAGGTCCGGCCGCCTTGACCGTGTATCCTCGCAAGCCCGGGCATGACGCCAGGCCGCGATTTTCGCATGATCCCCCGATCGCAGCACTTCAGGGATCGTGCGCCCTTCCCACTCAGCAGGTCGGGTATATTGCGGATATTCGAGAAGGCCGCTTTCGAAGCTTTCCTCGACTCCACTGGAAGCCGCGCCCATTACGCCGGGAAGCAGCCGAACGCAAGCGTCGAGCAGCACCAGCGCCCCCATCTCGCCGCCCGACAGGATATAGTCGCCGATCGACACCTGTTCGATGCCCCTCGCCTCGAACAGCCGCTCGTCGAACCCTTCGAACCGGCCGCACAGCACGGTGACGCCGGGCCCCGCCGCCAGTTCGCGGACGCGCGGCTGGGTCAGGGGGCGGCCACGCGGCGTCATCGCCAGGACGGGCCGGTCATCGGCGACCGAATCCACCGCCGCCGCCAGCACATCGGCGCGCAGCACCATGCCCGCCCCGCCGCCTGCCGGCGTGTCGTCGACCGAGCGATGCCTGTCGGTGGCGAAGTCGCGGATCTGCATCGTCTCCAGCGCCCAGCGCTCCTCACGCAGCGCCCGGCCTGCCAGCGAAGCACCAAGCGGTCCGGGGAACATCTCCGGGTAGAGTGTCAATATCGTTGCGCGGAAGGTCACAGCGTCCAGTTCTCGATGGTCAGGCCGGGGATGTCGGCAAAATCCGCTTCGTTGTTGGTCACCAGCGTCAGCCCCGTCGCCAGGGCATGCGCGCCGATCAGCCGGTCGAACCGCCCGCGCCGGAACGGGATCGTCGCATAGGCCGCGGCGGCGCACCGGTCGAACGGCAATATCGGCACGCGATCGAAAAAGCGATCGAATGCGGCAACGGCCTCCGCGCCATGGTGTTCGAGGCCCCTCATGATCTCTGCATAGGTAATCGCCGACGCTACCGCGCTGCCGGGCTCGCAAGTCGCCAGGCGTCGGGCCGCGCGACCATCCGCATCGCGCAGGACATAGATGCAGATATTGGAGTCGAGCAGAAAACGCGGCTCAATCACGGCCGAGCAGCTTCCCGTCCCAATCCAGCGCCCGTGGCTCCATCTCGAAATCATCGCGCTCGATTGGCTTCAACCACGGCATCGACCCCGCGACGCCGGTCAGGTCGATCGTCTTGCGTGGGGCCTGGATAGGCTCGAACACATAACGTCCCTGCTCCTCGCGCAGGGTCATTTCCGTCCCCTCGGTCAGGCCCAGCGCGGCGGGCAGGCGCAATGCGAGCGAATTGCCCGAGCGGAAGACCTTCGCCTGATAATCCTTGCCCATATCGCCTCCGTATATACGCCATGTATATACATGATCCGACGCGAAACGCCAAGGAACACTGGCCGCCCTCACGCTTTGCCTCGCCATGGACGATTGCATCATCATCGGGGCGGGGCCGGCGGGGCTGACGGCGGCCATCTATCTCGCGCGCTATCACCTGCGCATCCATATGTTCGACAGCGGGTCGAGCCGCGCCGCGATGATACCCTGCACGCACAATCATGCCGGTTTCCCCGAGGGGATCAGCGGCAAGGCGCTGTTGTCGCGGATGCATGAGCAGGCGCGGCTCTATGGCGCGCATTGTACGCCGCACCGCGTGACGGCGATCCATCCCGAAGACGGGCATTTCCGCATCGCGACCGATGAGCGGGAGTATAGGACGCGAACCGTGTTGCTGGCGACCGGCGTCGTCAACCACCGCCCCAAGCACTTGCTGCCCGAGGTGCATGACCCGGCGCTAGAACGCGGCCTGATCCGCTATTGCCCGGTCTGCGACGGCTATGAGATCACCGACAAGCGGGTCGGGGTGATCGGCACCAGCGATCATGGCATGCGCGAGGCGCTGTTCCTGCGCGGCTTCACTCGCGACGTGACGCTGATCGCGCCAGATGCAGCCCACGACCTTGATCCCGCATGCGCGAAAGCCCTGGATGAAGCGGGCATAGTCCGAGTCGACGGCCCCTGCGGCGGCTGGGCGATCGAAGGCAACCGGATCGCGCTCGACACCGCGAGCGGGCGGATGCGCTTCGACAGCGTCTATCCGGCGATGGGGTCGCGCATTCGGTCGGAACTGGCGGTGTCGGCGGGCGCGAAGGCAGACCCCAGCGGATGCCTGGAGGTGGACGACCACCAGCGTACCTCGGTGCCCGGCCTTTTCGCGGCGGGTGATGTGGTGAAAGGATTGGACCAGATCGGCCATGCCATGGGCGAAGCCGGGGTCGCGGCGACGACGATCCGCAACCTGCTGAACGAGCAACACCCGATCAGGCGATGAAGGCGCGCTCCACGATCAGGCGATGCTGATCCCATTCGGGAACCGCTTCGGCCTTCATCGGCACCATGAAGCGGCGGCCATCGGGTCGTTCGATTTCGAGCACGTCGCCCGCACCGAAATTCTCGATCAGCGCGACATGGCCCAGTTCCTCGCCGTCGCTGGCGATGGCGGGCAGGCCGATAATGTCGGCATGATAATATTCCCCCTCTTCGAGAGGAGGCAGCGCCGAGCGCGGCACGGTCAGTTCCGTGCCCCGCAGCGCCTCGGCCGCATTGCGGTCTGTGACTTCGGCGAAGCGCGCGATGACGCCGTTGGAACCATCGCGCGCCGACTTCAGCGTCAATGCGCCGTCATTGAACGAGCGATAGGCCGAGACGTCCTCGGCAAAGACCTTCAACCGAACCTCGCCCGTAATGCCATGCGCGCCGATGATGACGGCCAGCGTGACGCGCGGTTCACCCGTTGGGCGAATCGCCATCCCCGTCGGGGGCGTCGTCTCCGCCTTCGGCGGGGTCTGGCGCGGAGACGCCTTGGTTGGTCGCGTCGTCATGATCGTCGGGTGCGGTCCGGGGATCGGGTTCGGTCGGCGGGGTCATGCGCTTATCCTCTCAAGCCAATGACTTGAAGAAACGCATGACCCCTGTTCCGGTGCCTTGTGCGGGACCGATCGCGATCGACCGGGCCCCGCACAAGGCGAGAAGCGATTACGCCTCGGCGCTTTCTTCGGCCGGAGCGTTGGCGGCTTCCTGAGCGGCCTTCAGCTTCTCGGCACGCTCTTCGGCGCGCTCGGTGGCCTTTTCGCCCGGCTTCGCCTTGTTCGGGTTGTTGCGAGCGGCACGCTCACGGACACCGGCGGCGTCCAGGAAGCGGGCGACGCGGTCCGTCGGCTGCGCGCCATTGGCCAGCCAGTGCTTCGCGCGCTCGGCGTCGAGCTGCACGCGCTGGTCATTGTCCTTGGCGAGGAGCGGGTTGTAGTTGCCGATCTTCTCGATGAACTTGCCGTCGCGCGGCGCACGGGCGTCGGCCACCACGATGCGGTAGTAAGGGCGCTTCTTGGAGCCACCACGCGACAGACGAATGCTGAGAGCCATATTCTAGTCCTTGATGTAAAACGTTCAAAATCACCGGCATTCCGTCCGGCGCGGGGGTTATTTCTTCTTCAGGAGATTCTCGAAGCCGGGGGGCAGCTTGGGCATGCCGTCGGGCAGCTTGCCGCCGCCCGCGCCCATGCCGCCAAGGCCGGGAAGCCCGCCACCGCCGCCCGCCTTGTTGAGCATCTCGCCCATCTGCGGACCGCCCAGCGCATTGCCCAGGCCGCCGAGGCCGCCCTTGCCAAGCATGGACATCATCCCCTTGATGCCGCCCATCTTCTTGATCTTCTTCATCGCCGTGGACATTTCCTGATGCATCTTCAGGAGCTTGTTCACGTCTTGCACCGTGGTGCCCGAACCCTTGGCGATGCGGATCTTGCGCTTGGCGTTGATCAGCTCGGGCTTACCGCGCTCCTTGGGCGTCATCGAGGTGATGATCGCGTCCATGCGGAGCAGGATCTTGTCGCCACCGGCATCGGCGAGCGCGTTCTGCGCCTTCTTCATGCCCGGCATCATCCCCGCCAGCGCACCTAGGCCACCCATGCGGCGCATCTGCTGAAGCTGGCCGCGCAGGTCGTCCATGTCGAACTGCCCCTTGGCCATCTTCTTGGCCATGCGCTCGGCGTCTTCCTGCTGGATCGACTCCGCCGCGCGTTCGACCAGGCTGACGACGTCGCCCATGCCGAGGATACGGCCCGCGACACGCTCCGGATGGAAGGCCTCCAGCGCATCCATCTTTTCGCCGACACCGGCGAACTTGATGGGCTTGCCGGTGACGGCGCGCATCGACAGCGCCGCACCACCGCGCGCATCGCCGTCCATGCGGGTCAGCACCACGCCGGTCAGCGGCACCTGCTCCGAGAAGCTGGTCGCGACGTTCACCGCGTCCTGACCGGTCAGCGAGTCGACGACGAGCAGGATTTCCTGAGGCTGGGCGATCTCCGCCACCGCCTTCATCTCGTCCATCAGCGCCTGGTCGACGTGCAGACGACCGGCGGTGTCGAGCATCAGGACGTCATAGCCCTGAAGCTTGGCGGCCTGCATCGCGCGGCGCGCGATCTCGACAGGCTGCTGCCCCTGGATGATCGGCAGGGTCGCGACCTCGACCTGGGTACCCAGTGTCGCCAACTGCTCCTGCGCCGCCGGGCGATTGACGTCGAGCGACGCCATCAGCACCTTCTTGCGATCGCGGCCCATCGCCCCGCTCGACAGCCGCTTGGCGATCTTGGCGGTGGTGGTGGTCTTGCCCGAGCCCTGAAGGCCGACCATCATCACGACGGCGGGCGGCGTGACGTCGAGCAACAGCTCGCTGGCATCCGCGCCCAGCATCGCGATCAGCGCGTCATGGACGATCTTGACGACCTGCTGACCCGGGGTGATCGAGCGCAGGACGTTCTGGCCGATCGCCTGTTCGGTGACCTTGTCGACGAAGTCGCGCGCGACGGGCAGAGCGACGTCGGCTTCGAGCAGCGCGACACGCACCTCGCGCATTGCGGTGCGGACATCCGCCTCGGTCAGCGCGCCACGGCCGCGGAGGCGGTCGAATACGCCGCCAAGCCGATCGCTCAAGCTGTCGAACATCGCCTTACCTCGTCAAAACCCGGCCCGAAAGCCAACGACGTCCCGCCAAACGCAAAAGCGCCGGCGGGCGAAACCTCGCCGGCCAGCGTGCACCCTAGGGCGCTTCACTTTCACATTCCGAAACGGAACTTGGGGAGGGCTCTTATGGCAAAAGACCGCCCCGCGCAAGTCCGCCGCGCACCCCGCAACTCGGCGCGGAGACGGGGCGGCAGGACGCGCCGTTAACGGCTTGTACATACCTCACATGCGACCCGTTTCTCCATGTCCGGGTCGCACGAGAACGATGCCAACACCGATGTTCCCGCACGCCTGCTCGGCGTCGCGGTGGCGGGCGGCACCTTCTTATTGGCCGCCGCTATCCTGTTGATCGAGCTTGGATTCGATCTGCCTGCCAAGCTGTTGCTCTTTACCGCCGCGACCGCGTCCACCGTCGTCTACTGGCGCTTGCCCGCGCTTCAACTGCGCCGCCGGGCGACTCCTGACCAGCGCGATCCGCTGACCGGCCTGGTCAACCGACGTTTCTTCCATGACAGCGGGCAGGCGATGATCGACGCGATGCAGCGTCGCAAGCGCGGCGTCGCCCTGCTGCTGCTCGACATCGACCGGTTCCGCGCCTTCGCCGGGTCGTTCGGCCATGAGGCCGGGGACAGCCTGCTTCAGCATGTCGCCAAGACGATCCGCGCCGAGGCCCCGTCCGAGGCGATCGTCGCGCGGTTCGAGAGCGACTGCTTCGGCTGCCTCCTGTCCTTCGACCCGCGTGCGCGTGACCGGATCGACCGGCTGGCGGATCGGCTCGCCATCCGCCTGGGCCAGCCCATCCGCTTCGCCGATCAGGAATTCGCACCGCGCACCGCCATCGCCCTGACCCGGATCGAACATGGCGAGGCGACCATCGACCAGTTGGTCCGCCAGGCCGATCTGGCGCTGATCACCGCCAAGACGCGCGGCGACGGCAAGCCCCTGTGGTTCGAGCCCGCGATGGAAGACGCGATGGCCGAGCGCAACGTCATCATCACCGATCTGCGCGCCGCCCTGGCGGAAAGCCAAATCCGCCCCCGCTTCCAGCCGCAGGTCGATCTGGGCACCGGACGCCTGACCGGGTTCGAGGTATCGGGCCATTGGGAGCATCCCACACTGGGCCCGATCGCCGCCGATCGCTTCCTGCCGGTAGCGGAGGCGTGCGGGCTGTCGGGCGACGTGACGCTCAGCCTGATGCGACAGGCGATGGCGGGTGCGCGCGACTGGGACCCGTCGATCATCCTGTCGGTGCCGATGGTCGCGTCGCAGTTTCAGGATGCGTGGCTGGCGCAGAAGATCATCAAGACGCTGACCGAGTGCGGCTTTCCGGCGCATCGTCTGGAGATCGAGATCACCGAGAATGCGCTGTTCGCCAATCTGGCGCTCGCGCAGTCGATCGTCACCAGCCTGAAGAATCAGGGGATCGCCCTGGCGCTCGACCATTTCGGCAGCGGCCAGTCCAGCCTGGCGCATCTGCGCGTCCTGCCCTTCGACCGCGTGCGGATCGATCCCGATTTCATCCGCAACATGAGCGCCGACCCGGATTGCAGCGCGATCGTGTCGGCGATCGTCCAACTGGGCGACAATCTGCACCTGCCGATCGCCGCCAAGGGCCTGCGCGACGCGGAGACGGAGGCGCGGCTGCGCGAGATCGGCTGTTCGCACGGACAGGGACCGCTCTACGGCCCGATGCTGGACCTGGCACAGGTGCGCCAGATGCTGGCCGAAAAGCGCCTGCTGGCGGGCGCGGCCGCCCCCGCCGCGCCGTTCACCAGCCCGCGTCTGGCCGGCTGAGATAGGCGCGCTCCGCCTCGGTCGATGCCCGGCCGAGCGCTTCGTTGCGGCTGGGATACCGACCATAAAGGCGGATGACCTCGCGGTGTTCGCGGGCGAAGGACAGATTGTCCTCGCGGCCCAGTTCGGCGAACTTGGCGACGCTCAGATCCTGCATCGCGCGCGACTCGGCATGCATCAGCGGCATATAGACAAAGGCCAGCCGTTCAGGCGGATAGCGATCCTCCCACCCCGCATCGATCGCCGTCAGGCACAGGTCGAGCGCCAGCGGATCGGCGGCGAAGGCCTGTGCCGAGCCGCGATGCAGGTTGCGCGAAAACTGGTCGAGCAACAGGATCGCCGCCAGCAGCGTGTCGGGATCGTCGCGCCAGCCGATCGCCTCCGTCGCCAGCACCTGTTCCCGAAGAACGCCGAACCGCTCCGCGATCACCCGGTCCAGCGCCTCGTCCTTGGCGAAATGCTTTTCGGGGGGCAGACCGAACCAGAAGTCGAGAATGTCCTGCGTCTCCGCGTGGACACGTCGTTCATCCATCCCTAGATCGGCGGTCATGTCGTCCCTTCCTGGGCCCGAGATCATCAGTCTGGGCTGTCGCCTCAACATCGCCGAGAGCGAAACGATCCGTGCGTTGGCCGCCGGGCGGGAGGATATGGTCGTCGTCAACAGTTGCGCCGTCACCAACGAGGCCGTCAAGCAGACCCGCGCCGCGATCCGCCGCGCCGCCCGGGCGCGGCCCGACGCGCAGATCGTGGTCACGGGCTGCGCGGCGCAGATCGACCCGGCCAGCTTCGCCGCCATGCCGGAGGTCGCGCGCGTGCTGGGCAATGCCGACAAGCTGCGCCCCGAAAGCTGGGCCTCCGCCGAACCGATGCTGGTCGCCGACCTGTCCCGCGTGGTGGAAACCGCGCCGCATCTGGCGTCGGCCTTTGCGGGTCATGCACGGGCGTTCGTCGAGGTGCAGAACGGGTGCGACCACTCCTGCACCTTCTGCATCATCCCGACCGGCCGCGGACCCAGCCGTTCGGTCCCGGCGGGCCTGGTCATCGACCGCATCACGCGGGCGGTCGAACTGGGGCATCGCGAGGTCGTGCTGACCGGCGTCGACCTGACCAGCTATGGCCACGACCTGCCGGGCCAGCCCAGCCTGGGCCTGCTGGTCGAGCGTATCCTGACCCATGTTCCTGCCCTGCCCCGGCTGCGTCTGTCTTCGCTCGACTCGATCGAGATCGACAACCGGCTGTTCGAGCTGGTGACGGGCGAGGCGCGGGTGATGCCGCACCTGCATCTTTCGCTCCAAGCGGGCAACGACCTGATCCTCAAGCGGATGAAGCGCCGCCACAGCCGCGCGCAGTCAGTCGCCATTGTCGAACGCCTGCTGACCGCCCGGCCCGAGATCGCGATCGGCGCAGACCTGATCGCGGGCTTCCCGACCGAGGATGAGGCGATGGCCGCCGACACGCTGGCGCTGATCGACGATTGCCAGATCGTCCATGGCCACATCTTTCCCTATTCGGCCCGCACCGGCACCCCCGCCGCGCGAATGCCGCAGGTTCCCCATCCCATCCGCCGCGAGCGGGCCGCCAAACTGCGCGAGGCCGCCGCGCGTCGCCGCCACGACTGGCTGATGCGTCAGGTCGGCCAGACCCGCGAGGTGCTGGTCGAGCGGCCCGGTACGCGCGGCCATGCGCCCGACTTCGCCGACATTCATTTTTCCCCCACCGCCGAACCGGGCCGCATCGCCCGCGTTCGGGTCACGGGGGCGACCGAAACCCATCTGATCGGACAATTGGCATGAGTTCTTCCTCCTCCTGGCACGACAAGCTGCTCGGCGGTTTCCGTCGCACCTCGGACCGGCTGGTCGGCAATCTGGCGGGCCTCGGCACCGCACGGCTCGATGCGGATACGCTGGACGAGATCGAGGAAGCGCTGATCGCCTCCGACCTCGGCCCCGAAACGGCGGGCCATATCCGCACCCGGCTGGCCGAAGGCAGCTTCGAGCGGAACATGGAGGAGCTGGGCATCCGCCTGGTCGTCGCCGAGGAGGTGGAGAAGGCGCTGGCCAAGGTCGCCACGCCCTTGGAGATCGACGCCTTCCCCCGGCCGCAGGTGATCCTGGTCATCGGCGTCAACGGATCGGGCAAGACGACCACCATCGCCAAGCTGGCGCATCTGTTCATGGAACAGGATTACGGCGTGATGCTGGCGGCGGGCGACACCTTCCGCGCCGCCGCCATCGGCCAGCTCGCCACCTGGGCCGAGCGGGTGGGCGTGCCGATCGTCTCGGGCAAGGAAGGCGGCGACGCGGCGGGCATCGTCTATGAGGCGGTGAAGCAGGCGACCGCGACCGGCATCGACGTGCTGATCGTCGACACGGCGGGCCGCCTCCAGAACAAACGCGAGCTGATGGACGAACTCGCCAAGATCCGCCGCGTGCTGGGCCGCCTGAACCCGGAGGCGCCGCATGACGTGGTGCTGGTGCTCGACGCCACCACCGGCCAGAACGCGCTCAACCAGATCGAGGTGTTCAAGGACGTCGCGGGCGTCACCGGGCTGGTGATGACCAAGCTGGACGGCACGGCGCGCGGTGGCGTGCTGGTCGCGGCGGCGGAGAAATACGGCCTGCCCATTCACGCCATCGGCGTCGGCGAGGGCATGACCGACCTACGCCCCTTCGACGCCAATGAGGTGAGCCGGATCATCGCCGGGATCGAAGGAGGCCGCAAATGAGTGCGCAACAGAAAGAAGCGAGTGCGGCGCTGAAGGCCGGGATCGAATATGGTCCGCTGATCCTCTTCTTCGCGGTCAATTTCCTGGCGCCCATGGGCCCGCTGACCCGCGTGCTGGTCGCGACCGGCGTCTTCATGGCGGCGACCGTGGTATCGATGATCGTCAGCCGGATGAAGCTGGGCCGCATCTCGCCGATGCTGTGGATGTCGGGAATCCTGGTCGTCGTGTTCGGCGGCCTGACCCTGTATTTCCACGACGAGCGCTTCATCAAGATGAAGCCGACCATCGTCTATGCGATGTTCTCCGCCCTGCTGTTCTTCGGGCTGGCGACCGGGCGACCGCTGATCCAGCTGGTGCTGGGCAGCGTCTATTCGGGGCTGACGCCGGAGGGGTGGCGCAAGCTGACCCGCAACTGGGCGATCTTCTTCGCGCTGATGGCGGTGCTGAACGAGGCGGTGTGGCGCAATTCGACCTGGGATTTCTGGGTCGGGTTCAAGCTGTGGGGCGCGATGCCGCTGACTCTGGGCTTCGCGATCGCCAATATTCCGATGCTGATGAAGCATGGGCTGAATGCCGATGAGGCGAAGGTCGAAGACCCACCGGTGGAGTAACCCAATTTCTGCCCTGCAAGAGGAGGGGGGACCGGCAAAGCTGGTGGAGGGGTGTCGCCCTCTCGAGAGCGGGACACCCCTCCGTCAGGCCTTCGGCCTGCCCCCGTTTGCAGGGGAGGAATGAGATAAGAAAAAGGGCGGCCCCGCACGGAGCCGCCCTTCCCTTATCCGAACCGGATCAGCGCGAAGTTACGCGACCGCCGCCTCGTACCGGCGACCGGCCTCGTCCCAGTTCACCACGTCCCACCAAGCCTTCAGATAGCCCGGACGGTCGTTCATATAGGTCAGGTAATAGGCGTGCTCCCACACGTCGTTACCCAGGATCGGCGTGCCCTTGTCGGCGACGACGTCCATCAGGGGGTTGTCTTGGTTCGGGGTCGAGGTGACCTTCAGCTTGCCCTCGGCATCCGCGATCACCCAGGCCCAGCCGGAACCGAACTGGCCCGCGCCCTTGGTGTTGAACTCGTCCTTCAGCTTGTCGAGACCGCCGAACGCCTCGATCGCCTCGGCCAGCTTGCCCGAGGGCTGGGTCGTGCCGGGCTTGGTCATGATCTTCCAGAAGAAGTCATGGTTCCAGAAGCCGCCGCCATTGTTGCGGACGACCGCCGGGGCCGACGAGATGTTGGCCAGGATGTCCTCGATCGACTTGCCCTGGAGCGAGGCATCCGCCTCGACCGCTTCGTTCAGCTTGTTGGTATAGGCTGCATGATGCTTGTCGTGGTGGAAGGTCATCGTCTCCTTGGAGATGACCGGCTCCAGCGCGTCATAGTCGTACGGAAGGGGCGGCAGTTCGAAAGCCATCGTAATTGCTCCTTTGGGGTTTGCCTGTGGCAACGCCGGACGCCCCAAATGGCTCCCCGAACGCGGTTACGCAACCGTTCCGATCAGATCATGGCGACGAAGCGCGTGACGAAGCTGGTCATAGCTCAGCCCCAGCGCCTCGGCGGTGGTCCGCTGGTTGAAGCGGTTCTCGGCCAGCGCCTTGGTCAGCAGCTCGCGTTCGAACCGGGCGACACGCGACTTGAAATCGGACGGTCCGACGTCGCAGGCCGCGACCTCATCGCCGTCATGCGTCGGCTCGGACGCGGACGAGGCTGCGCCGGGCTGTTCGCTTTTCGCGGCGGCAGGAGACTGGCCTTGCGGACGATAGGGCGAGCGGAAGGGGTCGATCTCGATACTGTCCACCGGCCCTTCCCGGTCCCAGCGATAGACCGCGCGCTCGACCACATTCCGCAACTCGCGGACATTGCCGGGCCAGCGATGCTCCATCAGCGCATCGGTGGCGGCAGGGCCGAAGCCGGGCCAGTCCTGCCAGCCGATTTCCGCCGCCATGCGCCGCCCGAAATGATTGGCCAGCAGCATGATGTCGCTCTTGCGCGCCCGCAGCGGCGGCAGCGTCACCACCTCGAAACACAGCCGGTCGAGCAGGTCGGCACGGAATTGATGCGCCGCGACCTTGTCGGGCAGATGCTCGTTGGTCGCGGCAACGATGCGGACATCGACACGCAGCGGACGTGACGAGCCTATCCGCGTCACCTCGCCATATTCGACCGCACGGAGCAACCGATCCTGCGCCGCCATCGACAGCGTGCCCAGCTCGTCTAGGAACAAGGTCCCGCCATTGGCCTCCTCGAACCGCCCCGCCCGCGCCTTGGTCGCGCCGGTGAACGCGCCCGCCTCATGGCCGAACAGCTCCGCCTCGATCAGCGTTTCGGGAAGTGCCGCGCAATTCATGATGACCAGTGGCTGGTCCCAGCGCGCGCTCAGGCGGTGGAGGCGTTCGGCGACCAGTTCCTTGCCGGTCCCCCGCTCGCCGATGACCAGCACGGGCCGGTCGAGCGCGGCCGCGCGGCTGGCGCGTTCCAGCGTGTCCAGAAAGGCCCCCGACTGGCCGATGACCTGACTCGTCCGCTCCATTCCCAACAGGTGGCGGATTTTCCCAAGGCTTGGCAAGGGCGCAATCGTTCGCCCACCGCAACTATTTCACAAGCTTTTGTATTTACTGCACTTTTTGATTTGGCACGCCTCCTGCAATGCTTTTGGCATCCCGCCGATGAGCGGACCGAAACATAAAAATCAGGGAGTTTTCACCATGTTCGCCACCAACCTGACCCGCCAGATCGCCGCCATCGCCTGCACCGTCGTGATGAGCGCCACCTGCCTGATGGGCGCCCTCGCCCCCGCGCATGTCGCCACCACCGCGGCGCCGGTTGCAGCGATCGAGGCTCCGGTCGCATAATCCCCGAATAGCCGCCATCAAGGAGTATCCGATGGGCATTTTCTCCCGCACCCGCGACATCGTCGCCGCCAATTTCGCCGACCTGCTGGACAAGGCGGAAGACCCCGCGAAGATGATCCGCATGATCATCCTCGAAATGGAGGAGACGCTTGTCGAGGTGCGCGCCTCCGCCGCCCGCACGATCGCCGACCAGAAGGAAATCCGCCGCCACATCCTGAAGCTGGACCAGCTTCAGGAAAGCTGGACGGAAAAGGCCGAACTGGCGCTGTCCAAGGACCGCGAGGACTTGGCCAAGGCCGCGCTGATCGAGCGCCAGAAGGCCGCCGACATGGCCGACCAGTTGAAGGCCGAAGTCCAGGTGCTCGACGATGCGCTGCGCGCCTCGGAAGAGGACATCGCCAAGTTGCAGAACAAGCTGCGCGAGGCGCGGACCAAGCAGAATGCGGTCCAGACCCGTCTGGAAAGCGCGAACAACCGCTATCGCCTGCGCGAGATGTGGAACGGGTCGAAGACGCATGACGCTTTCAGCCGCTTCGACATCCTCGAGCGCAAGGTGGATGAGGCCGAGGGCCGCGCGGAAGCGCTGGGCCTGGGTTCCAACCCCAAGACGCTGGAAGACGAGATTGCCGAACTGCGCACCTCCGACCGGGTGGATGCCGAACTCGCCGCGCTCAAGGCGCGCCTGAACAAGGGGGAGTGAGATGGAGGATTTCTTCAACATCGCCGTCCCCATCGTCTCGATCTTCATCGCACTGCCATGGTTGTTCCTCCACTATATGACCAAGTGGAAGCAGGCGCCGAAGATCACGCAGGAGGACGAGCAATTGCTCGACGAGCTTCATCTGCTCGCCCGGCGGCTGGAGGACCGGCTGAACACGGTCGAACGGATCGTCGCCGCCGACAATCCCGACTTCAAGCCCAGCCTGTCGCAGCCCGAATGGCGCCCGGAAGGTCGCCTCGGCCGCACCGACTACAGCCTCGATCGGAGGAACTGACATGTCCGCCAGCCGCACCCAATTCTATCTCGACAAGCAGAATGCCAAGTTCAAGGGCGTGTGCTCGGGCATCGCCGACTATACCGGGGTCGACGTCCTGTGGGTCCGCATCGCCGCGGTCCTGCTGACCGTCACCGGGGTGGGTATGCCCTGGGTTCCGCTCGCTTACATCCTGGTCGCCTGGATGGCGACGGCCAAGCCGATCGGCCTCTACCAGTCGGACGAGGACGCCAAGTTCTGGCAGGGCGTGCGCAGCAATCCGCGCCGCTCGACCGCCGAGGTCCGCTCGACCTTCCGCGACATCGACCGCCGCCTCGCCGATATCGAACTGCACTATACCAGCCGCAACCGCCAACTGGCCGACGAGATCGACAGCCTGCGCTGATCGCCCGGCCAACGCCACATCTGAAGGGGAGTAAGGATCATGTCTTGGGGAGGACCGGGTTTCATCCTGGCGATGATCGCGATGTCGACGATCGGCTGGGTGGTCACCACCTGGATCCGTGCGAAGCACGGCTATAGCCTGGACAATGACTGGGGCGGCACCGTCGGCAAGACCGGCATGGCCGATGAACGCAAGGTCGAATTGCTGACCGCCGAGAACCAGAAGCTGGTCGGCCAGGTCTCTCGACTGGAAGAGCGGATCGCCGTTCTGGAGCGGATCGCCACCGACCCCGCCGAGCGGACCGCGCGCGAAATCGACGCGCTGCGCGATCGCTGATCCCGGAGAGACAGGATGAACAATATCGCTCTTCTGATCCCGATCATGGGCATCAGCTGCGGCCTGGTCGCGATCATCGGCGGCGTCTTCGTCCGGCCCTGGTTCGCTTACCGCGAAAAGCGGCTGGCCACCGAAGCCTCGATGGTCGCGGAAAAGGCGGCGCAATATGCGGCCCAGACCGAAAAGCTGGAACAGCGGGTCCGGGTGCTGGAGCGGATCATCACCGATCGCGGCCTGGCGCTCAGCGACGAAATCGACAGCCTGCGTGTGCTGGGCGAAACGCCCGCCCGCATCGAGCACTGACACAAGATTTTAGAGGGGAGTTACCACCATGTCCGGTTCACAGTTCATGGTCGTCATGATCGTCGCGATCGTCATGATCGCCAGCATCTTCAAGGCCAAGCATCGCCGCTCGCCCGGCCTCGACATGATCGAGCATTTGCGTGGCGAGGGCAGTCGCGACACCCAGGCGCTCCGCGCCGAGGTTCAGCAGTTGAAGGACCGCATCCAGGTGCTGGAGCGCGTCATCACCGACCAGCACAAGAGCATCGACCTCGACCGCGAAATCGAGCGTCTGCGCGACCGTTAAGCCAACCGTTGATACGGACAGGGAGCCCGGATCATGACCGACACCAATCTCTATATCGTCATCGCGACCGCCGGCCTGGCCGGTCTGGCGATGATCGTCACCGCCGGGCTGGCGGGGTGGCGCGGATGGTTGCAGCTGAAAAGCCGCGAATATGACCGCAGCCACGACATGCCCTACCCGCCCGCCACGTCTGCCGCGGCGCGGATCGAAATGGCCGATCTGAAGGAGCGCATTCGCAAGCTCGAGGCCATAGCCGCCGGGGTGGACCTGTAACCATGGCGCGCCTCGCCCGCCTTCGCCGATGGACGGCCCGGGTCGCCTGTGGCGGCGCGGTCGTCATCGCCGGGGTGGTGCATGTCCCCGCCGCGCTCGCCTTTCCCTATCGCGCCGATTTCGGCTCGACCACGGTGCTGTCCGAGCAGCCGATCGACCGGGCCGCGATGGGCCGGGTACTGGCCCGTGCCGACGGGCTGCTGGCGACGAGCCCGCTCTACCGGACGGGGCTGTCGCGGCAGGTGGTGCTGACCGATGGCGGCTGGCGCTGGGACGTGCTGTCGATCGGCGTGCGGAACGCGATCGCCTTTCGCCGCCCCTTCGCCCATGCGCTGGTTTTCAACCGCAGTTCGGTCGCGACGGACCGGGTGACCAACGGCGCACCACTGGGCGGGGTGCGCACGCTGTCGGGCACCATCGCGCATGAGACCACCCACCGGCTGGTCGCCGACCATATCGGCGAATGGGCCGCCCTTCGCCTGCCCGCCTGGAAGCGCGAAGGCTATCCCGACTATGTCGCGGGGGAAACCAGCATCCGCCCCGGCGACGAGGCGCTGATCCGCAGGCTCGACCCGACCGCGCCGGTGCTGACCTATTATGAAGGCCGCCGCCGCGTTGCCGCGGAACTGGCGCGCAACGGCGGATCGGTGGACGCGCTGCTCAGGGACTGACCGGTTGTCGTGAAGCCTAATAAGAGGTAGCGCGGCAGGCATGTCCGATCTGGCCGAAATCCGCGACGAATTTGAGTTTCTAGAGGATCGTGATGATCGCTATCGCCTGCTTATCGACTTAGGGCGTCAACTCGAGCCCATGCCCGAAGCACTCAAAACCGAAACAACGCTTGTGAGGGGGTGCAACGCTAAGGTCTGGGTATATCCGACCCCCAGTACAGGAGAGAAGTTGCACTTTCTCGCGGACTCAAATTCCGAACTTACCAAGGGGATAATAGCGCTTATCCTTAAAATAGTTCAGAATAAGTCGCCTGAGGAAATTCGAAAGGCTGATATCGAGGGCGAACTCGCGCCGTTCGACCTGAAGAATCAGTTGAGCTCGAACCGGACTCAGGGGATTCCCAACATGATCGCGCTGATCCGGGAGACGGCGGGGCGGTATTAAAGGGGGCTTCGGTCTCGGTGAGACCCCGTTGCCCTCCCCCATCCCCTCCCGCCTGCGGGAGGGGAGCGGTTGGTGGAGAGGGCGGGCTTTCTTGATCCAGCGCTGTCCCAGTGGCCGACCGAGCCCGAACAAGCCATACCGCCCGCCTCTAGCCGCCCCCCCTCCCGCAAGCGGGAGGGGATGGGGGAGGGCTCGGGGTCTCACCGAACTCCACCTATAAAATCATCACCCCCGCCCCAAGCGCGCGGCGATCGCCTCGACATCCTCATCCGGCGTCACGACCAGCCATTCCCCCGGCCGTCGCCCATCCACCAACGTCACCGCATTCTTCGGGCACAGCCCCAGGCATTTGGTCTCGATCACCCCGACCGACGCCTTGCGTCCTTTCCCGAATATCCGCTTGAGCGCCTTGGCCAGCGAGGTCTTGCCCTTGGGTCCGAACCCGCCGCCCACCTTCTTCGAGCATTTGCCGCAGACCAGGACCGTCGCTTCCCACTCCGCCTTGGCGCGGCGGATCATTCGGGTTTCCAGCTCCGCCGTTCCTCGGCGGCGCGCAGGACTTCATAGGCCGCCTGAACCTGCTGGAACTTGGTCGCCGCTTCGGGGTCGTTGGGGCGGATGTCGGGGTGGTTGGCCTTGGCAAGCCCGCGCCAGGTCGCGCGGATCAGGTCGAACTCGGCATCCGGCTCCAAACCCAGCGCGTCCAGCGCGCGCATCTCGTCGCGCGAGCGCGTGCCGTCGCCCGGCCCCGCCCAGGCCTGATGCTTGGACTGGGCATAGCCTGCGCTGGTGCGCCGCTCCGACGCCTCGCGCGCGGCGGCTTCCTCCGCGCTCAGGCCCTGAAAATAATCCCAGCCGCGATTATACTCGGCGGCGTGGGTCTCGCAGAAATACCAGCGGTCGGGGCTGTTGGGCGATTTGGGGGCCGGGCAATTGCCCGGCTGGTCGCAGCCATGCCGGTCGCAGATGCGCACGGGCTTGGCCTCCCGCGCGGCACCATAGCTGCGCCAGCGAGGAAAGCCCCAGTCGTTGGATCGGGTAGTAGAACGCGCCACGCCGCTCGATTTAAGCGACTTGCGCGCAGGCGCAAGCATCCAGGCGAATGCTTTGCATCATCGACCGCCTAAATGGCCGATGGAAACGCTTGACCGGTCGCCAGCACCTAAGTCATGAATCATACGTCATCATATATTCATGTCCGTTGCGGACATATGCGGACAAGAGAGCAGTCAGGAGCTGCCATGGCCCAAAGTCGTTCCTTCCTGGCCACCGCAAGAGCGGATGTGCCGGCCTCGATCGTGGTGGCGCTGGTCGCCTTGCCGCTATGTCTGGGCGTTGCGGTCGCATCGGGCGCCCCGCCCTTCGCGGGCATGATCGCCGGGATTGCGGGCGGCCTGGTCGTCGGCTTCCTGTCCAAGTCGCCGCTGTCGGTCGCCGGGCCCGCCGCGGGCCTGACCGTCATCGTGTTCGAGGCGATCGAGCGGCTGCCCAGTTTCCAGGTGTTCCTGCTGGCGGTGACGCTGGCGGGCGTCCTCCAGCTCGCCTTCTCCTTCACTCGCGCGGGCGTGCTGGCCGAGTTCGTGCCCTCCTCGGTCATCACCGGCATGCTGGCGGCCATCGGCCTGATCCTGATCCTGAAGCAGATTCCGCACGCCATCGGCTATGACGGCGATTTCGAGGGCAGCTTCGAATATGCCAGCCGGGCGGGCGGCAACACCTTCACCGACCTGTGGTCCAGCGTCAGCCAGGATATCGCGCCCGGCGCGGTGCTGATTGGCGCGATCTCGCTCGCCTTCCTGTTCTGGTGGGATCATGCCAAGCCCAAGCAGGGCCCGTTGCGCCTGCTGCCCGGCCCGCTGGTCGTCGTCGTGATCGGCGTGGTCGGCAACATGATCCTGGGCGCCATCCGGCCCGAGTGGCAACTGGTGGGCAGCCATCTGGTCCAGGTGCCGGTGGCGGGCAGCCCGTCCGAGTTCATCGGCCAGTTCCAGCTTCCCGACTTCTCGGCGATCGGCATGGGCGCGGTGTGGACCACGGCGATCACGCTCGCCATCGTCGCCAGCCTGGAATCGCTGCTCAGCGTCAAGGCGGTCGACGAACTCGACCCGCGCCGCCGCACCACCGACAAGAACCGGGAGTTGATGGCGCAGGGCGGCGGCAACATCGTCTCGGGTCTGCTCGGCGGCCTGCCCGTCACCTCGGTCATCGTCCGCTCCTCGGCCAATGTCGATGCCGGCGCGGAGAGCAAGCTGTCGACCATGCTGCACGCCACCTGGCTGCTGCTGTCGGTCGCGCTGATCCCGGTGGTGCTGAACCAGATCCCGCTGGCCGCACTCGCCGCCGTGCTGATCGCCACGGGCTACAAGCTGTGCAAGCCCAAGCTGTTCGCCGAGCGCTACAAGCAGGGTTGGAGCCAGTTCATCCCGTTCATCGTCACCATCTTGGCGATCCTTCGCACCGACCTGCTGATCGGGATCGTGGTCGGGCTGGTCGTCGGCTTCGTGTTCGTCGTTGCGCGCAACTTCCGCCCCGCGCTCACCTTCGCCTGCGATGGCGAGGACTGCCTGATCCGCGCGCGGCGCAACCTGTACTTCATCCACAAATATGAATTGCAGAAGTCGCTGGCCAAGGTGCCGGACGGCTCCAACCTGCTGATCGACCTGTCGTCGACCTCCTATGTCGACCTGGACAATGTCGACATCATCAATGCCTTCATCAAGGGCGCCGATTTCCGCGGGATCAGCGTGATCGTGCGGGGCGACATCGCCGAGCGGACCGCTCCCCTCATCAATGCCCCATCGACCGGAGTGCGCTACGCATGAGGGAATATAAGCAGCTCCTGCTCGCCAATAAGGCCTGGGCAACCGAACTCCTCGAGGAGAAGGCCGACTTCTTCCAGCGCCAGACGGCGGGGCAGAAGCCCGATTTCCTGTGGATCGGCTGTTCCGACAGCCGGGTGACGCCCGAGCAGCTGACCATGACCCCGCCGGGCGGCATGTTCCTGCACAGGAACATCGCCAACCTGGTCCATGACGACGACCTGAACCTGTTGTCGGTCGTGCAATATGCGGTCGACGTGCTGAAGGTCCGCCATGTCATCCTGTGCGGCCATCATGGTTGTGGCGGGGTGCTGGCGACGCTGGAGGGCGGGACGGAAGGGCCGCTCGACCGGTGGCTGACCAATGCCCGCGACGTGCTCCACCGCCACCAGGACGAGATCGACGCCCAGCCGGATCAGGCCGCCAAGGTCAACCGGCTGGTCGAGGTGAACGTCATGGAGCAGCTCCGCCACCTCGCGCGGCTGGACACCATCCAGAAGGCGTTCGCGGAAAAGCGCGAATTGTGGCTGCACGGCTGGGTCTACGACATTCGCGACGGGCATATCAAAACCCTGTTGGAGATCGATGCGACCACCGACCTCGACGGGCTGGCGCGGCCGGACAAGGTGCTGGTTTAGGGCGGGTCGGCATTCATCTTCGGGTGAGGACTATGTTCGCGCGGAGGCGCGGAGGACGCGGAGGTGGTGTGTTTAAGGCGGCGGCAGCCGTTTTTGTCATCCGACGCTTAGTGAAGCACGCTGCCGCGCGAACATGATTCCTCTGCGTCCTCTGCGCCTCCGCGCGCAAAAAAAGTGATTGGCGTCCTCACTTCAGTTCCGAGGCCCGCTCGACATTCAAGCGGAAGGGTCATCATTCCTCCCCTGCAAGGGGAGGAATGGGTGAACGTCGATCCGACCTGGGCCAAGGCGTCATCGCGGACAGGGACGGCTTCGGGCCCGTCACTGATCCGTTATCGCCCCGTCGCCGCCGGTCGGCGGGACGGTCATCAGCCAGAGGGCCTGTAAGCCGGGTTCTGTCCACCGGCCAAAGCCGGATGGGCGACCATTCTTCTAGGACGATGCTCGCACATCGCCTCAAGCAACCAACCCGGATGGCGGGCGGGAACACGCCCCGACGCTTGCGCGCCATGCCATCCCTATTCGGTCTTGCTCCCGGTGGGGTTTGCCATGCCGTTCCCGTTACCGGGACCGCGGTGCGCTTTTACCGCACCCTTTCACCCTGACCTGGCCGAAGCCGTGGCCGTCTGCTCTCTGTGGCACTGTCCCTGGGGTCACCCCCGCCGGGCGTTACCCGGCACCGTCGTTCCGTGGAGCCCGGACTTTCCTCGCCCCCGGTTTCCCAAGGCCGCGGCCGCCCGGCCCTCTGACTGCTGGGCGATGTAGACGGATTGCTGGGGAGGGCAAGGGGTTTGTGGGGGTTGGGGCGGTTGGGGGCGTGGCCTTCGACTGCGCTCAGGCTGAACGGATTTCAGTATCCCGCCCGTCGCTTCGTTCGGGCTGAGCGAAGTCGAAGCCCACGCCCCGCCCTCCCCTCAATCATCCCCCTGCGGACGCGGCAACAGCAAGGCCAGCAGGATCATCCGGCACTCCGCATCGATCTCGCCATCGATCAGTTCGGGGCGGAAGCGCCGCTGGAACGCCATGATCGCCGCCATCCGGTCGGTCACGTCATAGCCGAACCGCTCCAGCGCCAGGCAGAAGCCGGCCTCGGTCCACATGGGGTCCATCAGATTCTTGGTCGGGCGCGGCAGGGCCAGACGTCGCCGGGCCAGCGCGCCCCAGGGGAACAGTTCGCCCGGGTCGCGCTTGCGGGCGGGGGCGATGTCGGAATGGCCGACGATATTGCCACGCGTGATGCCATGGCGCTTCTGGATGTCGGCGACCAGTTCCATCACCGCCGCGATCTGTTCGTCGGGAAAGGGACGATAGCCCCAGTCATGGCCGGGATTGACGATCTCGATCCCGATGCTCGCCGAATTCACATCCTCGATCGAACGCCAGTGCGAGCGTCCGGCATGCCAGGCCCGGTTCTCCTCATCGACCAGGCGCAAGACGGTGCCGTCCTCGGTGACGAGATAGTGACAGGATACCTTGGCCTCCGGGTCGCAAAGCCGCGCGATGGCGGACTCGGCATCCTGCATTCCCGTATAGTGCAATACGATCATCGTGATGGGCAGGGTTCGCGCGTCGAAATTGGGTGACGGCGTTTCGACGATCGTCATGCAACCTCCTGAACGACCTCCGTTCGCCGCCCCTGTTAGCGGCATCGCGGTCGCAAGGATACGCCCTCATGCGCGGCGAAGGGGATCGTCCGCGACACATTTCTCGTACACCCCGCGCCCGACGGGAGCGAGCTGGAATAGGTCGGTCTGGCCGATCACCGTCTCGCCCGCGCCCAGGATCAGTCCGGCGGAGGGCCGCATCGCGTCGGCGATGGTCTGGAAGGCGCGCCGCTTGGGCTCGGGGGCGAGATAGAGCATGACGTTGCGGCACAGCACCAGATCGAACGGGCCGCCCGGCGCGGGGTCGGACGCCAGGTTCATCTGGCGAAAGCTGATATGGCGCAGCAGTTCGGGCCGGACGACCCATTCATTGCCGGGCCGTCCCTCGAACCAGTGGACCATCTGGCGGATCGGCAGGCCGCGCTGCACCTCGAACTGGGTGAAGCAGCCGCTCCGCGCCCGGGCCAGCGCCGCTTCGGACACGTCGGTCGCGACGATTTCGGGCACCGCCATGCCCGATGCCTGATGCCGTTCGGCAAAGAGCATCGCGATCGACAGCGGCTCCTGACCCGACGAGCAGCCCGCGCTCCAGATACGGGGTCGTCGACCGGTGCGCTCCACCTCCGCGACGATCGCCAGGACATGATCGAACACCTGCGGGTCGCGGAAGAAGGACGTCTCGCCATTGACCAGCGCATCGACCACGCGGCCCGCCAGCGAGGGATCCCGGCCGTCGAGTACGGCGGACACCAGTTGGTCGAGCGTATCGAAATGCCGTTCGCGCATCAGCGGCAGCAACACCGTATCGACCCGCGCGGAGCGATGGCTGACGATCTGCTGTCCGGTCCGTGCCTCCAACAGGGCGGCCAGCACGGCCAGCGCCTGTCCGGATGCGGCGGGGAGCGTCGCGGAACGCTCGGCAAGGGCGGGAGGGCAGAAAGCACCCGGCATGGTCAGGCCATAGCCCCGGTGATGATCATCGTGCCGATCGCACCGGGCGGCATGACGAAATCGGCCAGATCGTTGGACACGACCGCACCCGGCATGCCCCAGACGACCGAACTGTCACGGTCCTGCGCGATGATCGTACCCCCTGCCGCCTTCAACACGCGCGCCCCTTCCATGCCATCGCGCCCCATGCCCGTCAGGACGATCCCCCAGGCGCGGGTTCCCCAGACCTCGGCGATGGAGGCGAACATCGGATCGACGGAGGGCAGGCAGCCGCTGCTCGCCCGGTCGTGTCGCAAGCGGATCGCGGCGCCGCCATCGGGCAGCGGGATGAAGGTGATGTGCGCATCGCCCGGTGCGACGAGGATCCGGCCATGCCGCACGCGCATCCGGTCCTCCGCCACGTCGCAGGGACGGCGCGCGACGGCGGTCAGTTGCGCCGCGAAAAAGGGCATGAACGAGGCCGGGAGATGCTGCGTCACGACGATCGGCACCGTCATCGTGGCGGGAAGCGGGGCCAGCAATTGCGCCAGCGCATGAATGCCGCCGGTCGACGCGCCGATCGCGATGATCTCCGGTCGGCCATGACCGATGGGCAGCAACGGCACACTCGGTATCGGTGCGGCACGCTCATCGGACAGCGCCAGCGCATCGAGCTTGTGAAGCAGAGCTTGGGCAAAGTCGGACAGCCCCTGTGGCCGGGGCTTGACCAGCGTGTCGGCCGCGCCGTGCGCCAGCGCCTGCACCGCCGCCGCGCCGCCGGTCGGGGTGGAGGAGGATACGATGATGATCCGCGCCCCCCGCCCCGCCGCCAACAGGCTGGGCAAGGCGGTGATTCCGTCCATGCCCGGCATCGCGACGTCGAGCAGGATGATGTCGGCGCGATCGGACGCCAGAAAGGCGAGCGCGGCGTCGACATGGCTGACCGCGCCGACCACCGCGAACCGGGCATGCGGCTCGATCTGACGGGCGATCAGGGCGCGCGCGACGGCGGAATCGTCGACGATCAAGATGCGCGTCGGCCCCGCACGCTCGGCGAGGGGGGAAGCCCCTGGCGCGGCGGGCGGCACAGTGCCGCTATGATCCCCAGGCGCCATCGAATTCGCCGGGGTCAGATCATGCCGACGAGCTGGAGCTTGCTTTCCAGCGTGTCGCGGTCGAACGGCTTCATGATATATTCGTCCGCCCCCGCATCGATCGCCGCGCGGATATGCGCCATGCCGTTTTCGGTGGTGCAGAAGACGATGCGCGGACGCTGCGGCAGATTGGCCTCGCGCAGGGCGCGCAGGAAATCCATGCCGCTCATCACCGGCATGTTCCAGTCGAGCAGGATGACGTCGGGCACCGATTCCAGGCACGCCTCCAGCGCCTCTCGACCGTCCCCGGCCTCGCGCACCTGAAGGTCCAGCGTTTCCAATATGTGCCGGGCGACCTTTCGGATCACCTTGGAGTCATCGACCACGAGACAGGTTTTCATGCGGCACGCCTTGCTACTACTGCGGTCCAGCCGGGACCCAGGCGATGTTGATAGCGATCGAAAGGTAACAGGCGGGTTAATCCGCTATGCCAGGATCGGCGTGGGATGCGGGACCAGCCGTGACAGGTCGAGGATCAGCAACGGCTCGCCGTCGCGCACGACCATGCCGTTCGCCGCGCGGGACCAGGCGCCGCCGCCGGGCGGGGCATGCGGCATCGGGCTGGTCTCGAACGTCTCGATATCCTCCAGCGCGTCGACCAGCATTGCGTAATAATGGCCGTCCTGCCGGGTGATGACCGCGCGGCGGACATGCGCCGGCATCGGCTCCAGCCCCAGTGCGCGCCGGGTGTCGACCACCGTGACGACCCGGCTGCGCAGCGCGGTCAGCCCCCGGACGGAGGGCTCGGCGCGGGGCACGGCCACGACGTCGCCGATATCGACCACCGAGTCGACCTGATCGGCGTCGAAGACGACACCCTGCCCGGCGATGCTGGCGATCAGGAACAGGGTCATCGGCCATCTCCACGCCGGGCATGGCCCGCCACCGCCGCGATCAGCGCGGAGCGGTCGTAACGATAGATGCTGTCGGGGTCGGCGGCCATGTCCCGCTCCCGCCGCAACCGGACCACGGGAGCACCCGAAGCCTCGCCCGGCGCCGTATCGTCCTCCATCATCAGCCGCACGGCGGGCGCTTCGTCCTTGGGCGGTTGCAGGACGCAGCGATAGCCGTTCGCCTCCAACACCGGGCGGAGGAAGCGGTCCATCCACGCCGCCCCCGCCCCGTCGAGCAGGCAGAGCGGCGAACGCGCCCCCTCCCCGACGGGTGCGGTGTCGAGGAACAGCGCGAGCGGATCGAGGATCTCGATCGGTCGCCCATCGCACACCGCAATCCCCAATATCGGCCCCGCACCGGCGGCGGGCGCAATCTCGGCGGGCAGTTGAATGATCTCCAGCGCGCCGCGAATGGCATAGGCGCATTCGGTCTCGCCATCGGTCAGGCGGATCACCTCGACCTCGCCGCCCGACGCCAGATCGGTCGGGGCGACCGCGTCGCTATGGTGAAGCGCGATCGTCGTCTCGCCCACCACCAGTCGGCCCCGCCCGGCCAGATGGTGCACGGCATCGGCGGCAACCTTTTCGACCCGGTCGATCGCGCCCAGCGGAATGGCGCGGTGCATGCCGTCCAGATCCTCGAACAACAGGGCGGGAGCGTCCGCTTCCTCCTCGACCTCGGCGACGGCGGCGATCGCCGTGCGGTGGAAGCGCAAGCCCGCCGCCTGCGCCAGTCCGCCGCCGTCGAGCAGCAGCATCGGCAGGCCGCTGTCGGGCAGGGTCTGTCCGGCATAGAGTCCGGTCGCCATCACGGCAGGCGCGGCGGGCTTCACCACCACTTCCTCGGTATCGAGCACATCGTCGACGCCCAGCGCATAGTCGCCGTCGCGGGTCGCGATGATCACCAATGTCGCTGGATCACCCTGCCCCAGTTCCAGGAACGGTCCCAGCGGCAGCATGGGCAGGCGACGCCCGCGCACCGTGGCGATGCGAATGTCACCGACGGGATCGATCCGCACCTGATCCCCCCGCACCTTCACGATCTCCTCGATCGTCTGGCGCGCGATGCCGAAGCGCTGGTCGCCGACCGACACGACGATGGTCGACATGATCGAGAGGGTGAGGGGCACCTGAACCGTGATGGTCAGCCCCTGCCCCGGCCGGTTGTCGAGCGCGACGCGACCGCCGACATGTTCGATATTGGCATGGACCACGTCCATCCCGACCCCGCGACCCGAAGTCGCGGACACGGTGTCGCGGCTCGACAGGCCTGGCTCGAAGATCAGCTTCAGCTTTTCCGCCGGGGTCATCGCGGCCACCTCGGCGGCAGTGCGGCGTTCGCTCGCCACCGCCTTGGCCGCGATGCGCGCGACGTCGATCCCGGCGCCGTCATCCTCGACCTCGATCAGGATCTGGTTGCCCGACTGGCGCGCGCTGACCCGGATCTGGCCGGTCGGCGGCTTGCCCAGCCGGCGGCGTTCGGCGGGCGGCTCGATGCCATGATCGATCGCGTTGCGGATGATATGGACCATCGGGTCGCGCATCATCTCGATCATCTCGCGGTCCAGCTCGACATCCGCGCCGTCGATACGCAGCGCCACCGCCTTGCCCAGTTCCGCCGCCACGTCGCGCACCATGCGGGGCAGCGCCGAGAACAGGCCGTCGACGGTCTGCATCCGGCTGCGCGTCACCGTGTCGCGCATGTCGGCGACGGTCAGCGACAGCCGGTCCAGCGCCGCCTCGACGCGCGGGTCGAGCACATCGTCACGAAGCCGCCGCGCCAGTTCGTTGCGGGCGAGCACCATGTCCGACATGCCGCTCATCATCCGGTCGAGCAGATCGACGTTCAGCCGCACGCTGCGCGGCGCGATGCGCGGTGCGGCAACGGCGCGCGCCACCGGGGCGGCCGGTGCGGTCGGCTTTTGCGACAGCGCCTCGATCAGCGCGACATCGTCCGAATCGTCATGGGGCGTACCCGCCGCGATCGCCTCGACGATCGCACCGATCCGGTCGACGATCGCCAGCACGGCATCGACCAGCGCGGTGTCCGGCACCCGCTCGCCATCGCGCACGGCGGCGAGCACATCCTCCGCCGCATGGCTGAGCCGGGCCAGGCGCGGCAGGTCGAGAAAGCCACAGCTTCCCTTCACGGTATGAACAAAGCGGAAGATCGCATCCAGCCGCGCCCGGTCGGCGGGGGCAGCCTCCCACGCGACGATCTCGCCGGAGAGCGCCTCCAGCGTTTCGCGAGTCTCGGCAATGAATTCCTGCAGCAGGTCGTCCATAAATCCCCGAGGGAGCGAAAATGACACTCCCTCATGGCGCTACAAGATTAAAAGGGTGTTTACCCCGCGCGGATCGCCGCGCCCAGGATCATGGTGTTGGGGGCCGGTTCGGTGACCAGGGTCATGCCGCCATGCTCGGTCGTCAGCGTATGGACCAGGAAGGCGGGCGCGGTGCGCGACGCTAGCGGCTCGGTCCCCTGCCCTTCCATCAGCGTCCGGCGAATCTCGGGATCGAGCAGGATGCGCGGCCCCTCGATCCGGATCGCGATCTCGATCGCCTCACGCCCGGCCTCTGCCCCGATATCGATCGTGCCGCCGCGCGCCAGCGCCTCGGTCGCGATCAGCGCCAGGTTGACCAGGATGCGGACGGCGGGCTTGGGCAGGCTGGGTTGTTCGACCAGCCAGCCCAGCGTCGTGCGGCGATTGTCGACCAGCAACCCCTCGATCGCCGCCCTGGCCTCGCCCATGTCGACCCGGTCGGCAAAGCCGCCACCCGCACCGAAGGCCAGCCGGAAGAATTTCAGCTTGTTGGCCGAGGCGCGCGCGCTGTCCGCCAGCAGTTCCATACAGCGTTCGCGCATCGCCGGATCGGTCTCGTCGGCGAGCAGTTCCAGCCCGTTGTTGAGCGCCCCCACCGGCGACAGAAGATCGTGGCACAGTCGCGAACACAACAGGCTCGCGAAATCCACCGAACTGACGGTCATGCAAAATCCTTCGACGAATAGGGTCCTTGTGGCGCGGCTGTCCCATCGACGCAAGCAAGGTCGAGCGGATCGAACCGCCCATGACGCCGACCCGCCGCCACCGCGCGCCAGGCGGTGACCCCATTTCCGCCAGCGATCAGCCAGATGGAGCCGTCCGCCACCGCATCGGCGGCGTCGCGCGGCGACGGCTCGGCCAGCCCGGTCGGGTGCGAGTGATAATGGCCGATGACCGCCGGACCGCCACTCCTTGCCGCCCGGTGCGCGGCGATCAGCGCGGCGGGATCGATCTCGAACCGATGCCACGGCTCTGCGGCGACATTGGCGCACGGCATGGCGGCGGCGATATGATCCCCCTCGCCGAGCAGCAGTCCGCAGATTTCGCGATCGGGCGAGGCGGCGGCGCTTTTGTCGATCAAATCCAGGGCGTCGCTTGAAATCGTCACGGTCATGCCCAATTTAATAGGCCATGGACCGGGGGGTTTCCATCATCGATGCGCGGATCGCGCCCACAGCGGATGGCTGGCGGCTGGACCGTGCGCTGGCCGATGCGGTGCCGACTTTGTCGCGCGAACGGCTGAAGGTGCTGATCGCCAGCGGCGCGGTGACGCGCGACGGCACGATGGCGCGCGACCCCGCCAAGCGCGCGGCGGCGGGCGACGTCTTTCAGGTCGCCGTGCCCGCCCCGACCCCGGCGCATAACGAAGCGCAGGATATCCCGCTCGTCATCGCTTATGAAGACGAGCATCTGATCGTCATCGACAAGCCCGCGGGGCTGGTCGTGCATCCGGCGGCGGGTAATCTCGACGGGACTTTGGTCAACGCGCTGCTCCATCATTGCGGCGGGTCGCTGTCGGGCATCGGCGGCGTCGCGCGGCCGGGCATCGTCCACCGGATCGACAAGGACACCTCCGGGCTGATGGTCGCGGCCAAGACCGACCGCACGCACGAAGGTCTCGCCAAGCAGTTTGCGGCGCATTCGATCGATCGCCGCTACCGCGCGATCACCGGCGGCATTCCCCGCCCCGCCGACGGCACCGTCGATGCACCGCTGGCGCGCAGCCCGCAGAACCGCAAGAAGGTGGCGATCGTCCAGGGCGGCAAGCGCGCCGTCACCCATTATCGCACCATCGAAAAGCTGAACAACGCCGCGCTGGTCGAATGCCGGTTGGAGACGGGCCGCACGCATCAGGTGCGGGTGCATATGCAATCGCTGGGTCATGCCTTGCTGGGCGATCCGGTCTATGGTAGAACAAAGGGTGCTCAAAAAGCCCTGCTCGAATCGCTCGATTTCCGGCGCCAAGCCCTGCACGCGGCGCATTTGGGCTTTATTCATCCCATAAGCGGTAACGCTTTGGCGTTTGAGAGCCCGATGCCCGCCGATATGCAGGAACTGTTCAGTCGGCTTCACGTATAGCAGAAGACCGCCTCGCGCCCGAGCGACGGGCCAGACGGAATGACGCTCCAGAAAGGGAGATAAGGATCATGGCAAAAGGCAGCAACGTCCCGGCGACGATTCCTGCGCTGGGCGGGGAGCAGTCGCTCAACCGCTATCTGGCCGAGATCAAGAAATTCCCGATCCTTGCCCCGGAGCAGGAATATATGCTCGCCAAGCGCTTTCAGGAGCATGGCGACCCGGAGGCGGCGGCGCAGCTCGTCACCTCGCACCTGCGTCTCGTGGCGAAGATCGCGATGGGTTATCGCGGCTATGGCCTGCCCACCTCCGAACTGATCTCGGAGGGCAATATCGGTCTGATGCAGGGCGTGAAGAAGTTCGAGCCCGATCGCGGCTTCCGCCTCGCCACCTATGCGATGTGGTGGATCCGCGCCTCGATCCAGGAATATATCCTGCGCTCGTGGAGCCTCGTCAAGATGGGCACCACGGCGGCGCAGAAGAAGCTGTTCTTCAACCTTCGCCGGATGAAGTCCAAGCTCGACGCCTTCGAGGACGGCGACCTGCGCCCCGAGGACGTGACCAAGATCGCCACCGATCTGGGCGTCAACGAGGACGAGGTCATCAGCATGAACCGCCGCATGGCAATGGGGGGCGACACCTCGCTCAACGTCTCGATGCGCGAGGATGGCGAGGGCCAGTGGCAGGACTGGCTGGCCGACGATGCGCCGCTCCAGGACTCGGTCGTCGCCGAGCAGCAGGAGGCGGATGTCCGCCACGACATGCTGGTCAGCGCGATGGACGACCTGAACGACCGCGAGAAGCACATCCTGACCGAGCGTCGCCTGACCGACGATCCCAAGACG
>Ga0308171_1001568_pt1 | contig 29382 bp, 22 predicted proteins | sample PhyGR1_FD_202135 | JGI IMG/M metagenome (GOLD analysis project Ga0308171, IMG submission 202135) | Phyllosphere microbial communities from UC Gill Tract Community Farm, Albany, California, United States - DLSLSG.R1 | ecosystem: Host-associated > Plants > Phyllosphere > Unclassified | place: USA...
ACCGCCGGGTATGGCCTAGAGAACCTTCGTAATAGTTATCGTCGGGTTTGCAGGTTGCTTGAGGGCTTTTTGAAAAAATTTTGCCATCACCACGCCACCCCCGATAAAACAATGACTTAGCTGTACTTCAACCGCATAAAAATGACGCCATAAAACTGCCTGTCACGCAAAGCCGCGGGCCAGTGCTGCGCAGCAGTTCAGCGCCTGGCACTTTCCAGCAATTCAACCAGTTCGTATTCCATATAGTCGGCCAGTCCCAACCAGTCCTGGCGCTCCTGGCAATCGAGCATTTGCATGAGCACCTGTGCCCACGCCTGCTGGATATCCACTGAGGCAGACGACAGAGATTGATGGGCCTGTTCGAACACATCGACCATGGTCAACGCCGCCTCGACATCACGCCCCAAGCGAAACAAAGCCGCGCACTGGCGGCACTGATGCTGACTCTGGTTCAGCGCACTCATTGCACGAACTCCGGATTGAAAGCGGTCCCGGCAATCGATGCACCGGCGCGGCTGCTGTTGAGAAACTCGACCTGCGGATGCGCAGCGATATAACGCTCAAGCACACATAGATAGCCGCGAAAATTCAGCTGAGTGCTGACGCGCTGACCATGACCATCGCGCACCCAGTGCCGCGCCTGGGCCAGCGGCGGGCCTAAATCGCCGTCGTCCCAACCGGCGTGGGTCTTGTTCATCGGGAAGGCGAAGTCGGCGCCGAACAGAGTGATTCGACTCGCGCCCATTTTTACCGCGAGATCCACCGCCGGATGGATGACGCTACCGCCGACATGCAGCTCACCGCGTGGATACTGTTCTCGCAGGTCGCTGTAGATCGGGCTGGCCGAATAGCCGCCATAACGCTTGCCCTTCCATGCCTTCAATACCTGCGGATCGCTCATCGGCAGGTACACCAGCGTAATGCCGTCAGACGTCTCGAAGGGCAGATGCCGAAAGCCGATGCGCTGATCGATGCTCACCACCAGATCAGGCACGATGCCATGTTCGCGCAACGGTCGATAAGCGGTATCAACACAGATGAACAACGGCCGCTCAGCAAGCTGACGAATCGCCGCCAGACGTTCGAAATGCTGTTCCAGCGTCGGTCCGGTGGCGATTACGTAGATTTCACATCCAGCGCAACTGCCGAACAGCTGCGCGACATCGTCATCGCCAAGCAACACCGGCAGACATTCCTGCAAGCGCTGCTGGATTTCCGGTGACCGCGGATCGAAATCGCGGTTATTGAACGTCAGGTGCACTTCATTGATCAGCCGGTCGCGGACCTTTGCATTGAAGTCATCGGCCAGCAGCATCTCGGCGGGCAAAGCAAAGAACGGCGTGAAGAAGTCCGGGTGATCACCGGCGTAAAACAGTTCGACCCGAGGATCCTCCAGCCATTGGCGCTGATCGAGCAGTTGCAGCAACAGCGCGAACAGCGCGCCGTTGAGAATGTGCACGTACAGACGCTCCAGCCCTGCGCGCTCAAGCAGCACACCGGGCAAATCGCCGAGGCCAGTGCCATAAACGTGAAGTTGCGGTTTTTCCGGCAGGCTCGCCGCCTGGATCTGCGCCTCATGCAGACGATCATGGCGACTGGTGAGCTGAATGCCATCGACGCTCAGCGTCGAGCCCAGTCCTTGCACGAGTTCGGCCTGCACGGACGCGCTGTCTTCAGCCATCAATCGCTCGAACAGCGCCGGCCAGCGCCGTTGCAACACCTCGGCATTGGCTTGGAAAAACTCGCTCATGGCGCCTCGCGCTCCTTCTCGGGCAAAAAAATAGCGTTCAAGGTTACCCTTGAACGCTATTTTTGTATCAGTGGTTTTTCTGCAGTTTACGGACGATAGATGATCGCCGAGCCCCACGACAGACCGACACCAAAACCGCTCAGCGCAACGCGCTGCCAGTCGGAATCAAGCACGTGTTTTTCCAGCAGCAGCGGAATGCTCGACGACACGGTGTTGCCGGTCTCGACCATGTCCTTGATGAACTTCTCCGGTTCGCCTTCAAAGCGTCGCGCCACGGCGTCGACAATCGCCGCGCTGCCCTGGTGAATGCAGAATGCGTCGATGTCATCGGCCTTGAGATTGGAATCGTCGAGCAGCTCGTGCAAGTGCGCCGGGACTTTCAGCAGAGCGAAGTTGAAGACCTGACGACCATTCATGAAGAACACGCCGTTGCTGACTTTCAAATGCGGTGCGCCGGAACCGTCGGTGCCGAACTTGGCCTTGCCCAGCGCCCAGGTCGGGTTTTCGCCCATCCAGGTGGCGGTGGCGGCATCGCCAAACAGCATGGTGGTGTTGCGGTCTTCCGGGTCAACGATTTTCGAGTACGGGTCAGCGGTGATCAGCAGGCCGTTCTTCAGACCGGCGGCTTCCATGAAGCCCTTGATCGCGTAGATGCCGTATACATAACCGGAGCAGCCCAAAGAGATATCGAACGCTGCGACATTGGTCGGCAGGCCGAGCTTGTCCTGGACGATTGCCGCTGTGTGCGGCAGGCCTTCTTCATCACCGTTCTGGGTGACGACAATCAACGCGTCGATCGATTCACGCTTCAGTTCAGGATTGCTGGCAAACAGCGCATTGGCCGCTTCCACGCACAGGTCAGAAGTTTCCTGCTCAGCGTCTTTGCGCGGCAGGAACGCCGAACCGATCTTGCCCAGGATGAATTCTTCATCCTTCTCGAATTTTGCACCTTGTGCGTAATTGTCCACGCCGGCTACAGGAACGTAGCTCGCAATGCTTTTTATGCCAATCATTACGGCTTCCCAATAAAAAACAGCCCAAAACCACCGCTCGCAAGGATTCGAGGGGCGCCGACAAACAGAAAACGGCCGCCACAACGGGCAGCCACGGGAAGCGCAAAGGGCTATCACTGGAACCGCAAAACGGGCCAGGCGCCATCTCCCCGGTCAATACAATACAGTGAAGATGCGCGTTATGACTCGCAGGTCACGCTATTTTGCCGAATCGATGGCAGATTGGCCTATTCGACCAGCGACCAGTCCAGCGGCGTACCGCGCTTGATCGCGGTGCGCGCACGGCGTCCGAGGACGGCTTCGGTGTGCTTGGGCGGTAGACCGAGACCGGGGCGAATGGCGCGCAGATTGTCGCCGGTAAAGGCTTCACCGGCAGCCATGTCAGCGGTGACATACAGCGAGCGGCGATAGACCAGCGACTTGCGCTCGGCCTCGGTCGGACCATACTGAACACGCCCCATGGCCTGCCAGGCACGTTCGGTTTCGACGACCAGACTGGCCAGCTCCGCAGGCTCCAGGGAGAAACTCGCGTCCACGCCACCGGCGGAACGATCAAGGGTGAAGTGTTTCTCCACCACCGTCGCTCCCAGCGCCACCGCCGCCACCGACACGCCAACGCCCATCGAGTGGTCCGACAGCCCCACCTCGCAACCAAACAGCTCGCGCAGATGCGGGATCGTGCGCACATTGCTGTTGAGTGGCGTGGCCGGATAGGTGCTGGTGCACTTGAGCAACACCAGATCCTTGCAGCCGGCCTCGCGCGCGGCACGCACGGTTTCATCCAGTTCGGCGATGCTGGCCATGCCGGTGGAGATGATCAGCGGTTTGCCGGTCGCTGCCACTCGACGGATCAACGGCAGATCGGTGTTTTCAAAACTGGCAATCTTGTACGCCGGCACCTCGAGGCCTTCGAGAAAATCCACCGCGCTGTCATCGAACGGCGTCGAGAACGCGAGCATTCCCAACTCTTTGGCCCGAGCAAAAATCGGCGCGTGCCACTCCCACGGTGTATGGGCTTTTTCGTAGAGATCGTAGAGCGACGTGCCGGCCCACAGACTGCCCGGATCCTTGATGAAGAATTCGCCTTCAGCCAAATCCAGGGTCATGGTTTCGGCGGTGTAGGTTTGCAGCTTCAAGGCATGCGCCCCGGCCTTGGCTGCCGCCTCGACGATTTGCAAAGCGACGTCGAGAGACTGGTTATGGTTGCCGCTCATCTCGGCAATGATGAACGGCGGCGCATCGGCACCGATGGTGTGGTGGCCAATCTTGAAACTAGACATGCGGGTGATCCTTCAAAACACGGCTGAACGCGCAGGTTTCCTGGATGAACCCGGCGTCGCGAAAAACTTTCAATGAGGACTGATTGGCGGGCATGACCCGGGCAGTGATGCGTGTCAGTTGCGGCCAGTGCGCAGCGACAAACGCTTCGCCACGGCTGAGCACTGCCCTGCCCCAACCGAGGCCGAAACGCCCTTCCAGCAGATAGATCGACACTTCGGCTTCGAACCCGCGCAAGTCGTAACGCAGCACCCCGACCGGGCCGTCGTCCGCCTCGGCAATCAGTAGCAGTCGCTGCGGATTGCGCAGACTCGCCGTCAGCCAGTGCAGATGCTGCACCCAATCGATAACGCCGGTTTCCAGCGACCAGCGCCGCACTGCTTCGGCATTGCGTCCATCGAACAGCAACTGCGCATCGTCCTGGGTTGCCGGGCGCAGTTTCAGCACCGCACCGGCCAGCGCCGCCGCCACGCGTTCGGCACCGCGTCCGTCGACCAGTTGCCGCGAGCGCTCGGCGAGGCTGCGGCGTAGAAAATGATTGTTTACGACGAAGCCGACCGCATCACGCAACTGCTCGACGCTGACCTGCTCGCGGGCGCCCATGAACACATGCGCACCGGCAGCGGCCATGACTTCGCCGTTGGCCTGCTGATTGTTCGCCACGGCGATGCAGATCGTCGGCAAACCCAACGCCGCGCGCTCCCAACTGGTGCCACCGCCGGCGCCGATAAACAGATCGGCCTCAGTCATGCGCTGATGGAAATCGCTGACGAAACTGTGCAGGCGCCAGTTCGGTCGCGTCTCGGCCAACGCTTGCATCTGCGTCCACGCCGGGTTGTCGGCGCCAGCGACGAAGTCCACCTGCAACTCAGTGAAATCAGCCAGCGCCAGCATCGCATGATGAGTCTGCCTCGCCGCGTCGAAACCGCCGAAATTCACCAGCACGCGCCGGGCCTTCGGTTTGATCTCGATGGCATCGCAGTTGAATTCTTCGCGCAGCATGGCGTAGCGCGGGCCGAGCAAGGTGCGACAGCCTGGCGGCAGCAGCGCCGCGTAGTTTTCACTCAAGCCCGAGAGGTTCTGATTGAGCAGCAGATCGACGCTGTAACGCCGCGTGGCCAGATCATCCACGGCGGCGATTCGATGCGCCCAGCGCCGGGCAGCGGTTTGCCAGTGATGATCGAGGCCGTAATGGTCGACGATGATCCAGTCGAACGGTGCCTGTCCATCCAGCAGCAGGCCCAGTGCATCAATATCGAACTGCCACGGCAACATCGATTCGATGGCCTGCAGCGGGTCTTCGTCGCGATAGCGCTCGGGCAGTGCAAAGGTCTCGAAGCCTTCGGCATTCAAGGCTTCGAGTCGATGCCCCGGCAAACGCCGACAGGCAAACGCAACATGACTGCCCTGCCCGCGCAGCATCCGCGCCAGGGTCAGGCAGCGGGCAATGTGGCCGCTGCCGATGGTTGGCGAGGCGTCGGCGCGGATCAGCACTCTCATTGCAGTTCTCCGCCGGCTCTGAGTGCGGCGTACAGATATTCGGCGCGTTGCCAGTCTTCGGGCGTGTCGATGTCCTGGACCAAATGACGCGGCAGGATCACCGGCAGGCTCGCTGGCGAGAACAGCGTCTCGCCACGCAGCCACGCTTCGCTGCGCCCCCAGTAAAATTGCCCGGCATCCTGAAACGCTTCGGGCAGATCCTGCGAACGGGTGGTACGAAATTCGGGGTACATGGACATCAAAGCGCCCTCCTCGTCGAGGGTCAGTGCGCGCTGCACCGGGAAACCGAAACCGCACACCGAAAAGGCAAATGACTTGTGCGGATGCTGCTTGAGCAAATCCAGACCCTGACGCAGATAACGCGCCTGCAACAACGGCGCGGTCGCGTACACGCAGCAGGCGTAATCGAACGTCGGCAATTGCTGCAAGGCATGCACGATCACCGCAGCGGTACCGGTGAAATCATCGGCCAGATCGGCCGGTCGCATGAACGGCACTTCAGCGTCATGTGCTCGTGCGACGTCGGCGATTTCGTCATCGTCGGTGCTGACCACAACGCTCTCGAACAGCCCTGACTCCAGCGCCGTGCGAATCGAGCGGACGATCATCGGTACGCCGTCGAACGGTTTGAGATTCTTGCGCGGAATGCGCTTGCTGCCACCACGGGCGGGGATGATCGCGACGCAGCTCACGGTGCCTTACTCCTCAAGCAGCAGCCGACGCAGTTGCTCGACCACCTGGTCCTGTTGTGCCTCACTGAGCAAAGGGAACAGCGGCAAACTGATCGCTTCGGCGTAATAGCGCTCGGCCTCGGGGAAATCGCTCTCGGCAAAGCCCAGCTCGCGATAGTAAGGCTGCAAGTGCACGGGAATGTAGTGCAGATTGACGCCGATGCCAGCGCTGCGCAAACCTTCGAACACCTGACGATGACTGAGGTTGCAGCGCTCGGTCTGCACGCGCACCACATACAGGTGCCACGCCGAATCGGCTTCCGGCTGCGCGCTCGGCAAGGTCAGCGGCAGGTAAGCAAGCAACTGATCGTACCGTGCGGCCAGTTCGCGCCGACGTGCGACAAACTCATCCAGCTTGCGCAGCTGCGACAGACCCAGCGCCGCCTGCAGATCGGTGATCCGATAATTGAAACCCAGCTCGATCTGCTGGTAATACCACGGCCCGTGGCTCGGCTCGGTCATGTGCTCGGGATCGCGGGTCATGCCGTGGCTGCGCAGGCGTCGCAGACGTTCGGCCAGCGCCGGGCGATTGGTCAGGACCATGCCGCCCTCGGCGCTGGTGATGATCTTCACCGGATGAAAACTGAACACCGTCATCGCCGCGAAGTCGCCACAACCGACTGGACGCCCGGCGTAGCTGGCGCCCACCGCGTGCGAGGCGTCTTCGATCACGGTGAAGTTGTAGCGCACCGCCAGGTCGGCAATCTTGCGCATATCGCAGCTCTGCCCGGAGAACGCGACGGCGACCAGGACTTTGGGCAGCGTGCCGTCGCGTTCGGCCTGTTCGAGCTTTGCTTCAAGGGCGAAGGCATCGAGGTTCCAGGTCAGCGGATCGATGTCGACGAAATCAACGTCAGCGCCGCAATAACGCCCGCAATTGGCCGAGGCAAGAAAGGTGTTTGGCGAAGTCCACAAGCGATCGCCCGGCCCCAGGTCGGCGGCCAGACAGGCGATGTGCAGCGCCGCCGTGGCGTTGCACACCGCCACGGCGAAATCGGCCTGACAGCGCTCAGCCATGGCCTGCTCGAAGCGTTCGATGGTCGGACCCTGGGTCAGCCAGTCCGATTGCAGCACCTCGACTACCGCGTCGATGTCCGCCTGATCAAGGCTCTGCCGACCGTAAGGAATCATACCGACAGCTTCGCGTGCAGATCGGCGATCTGCCCCACTGAAAGGAAATGCGGGTTGGTGTCCGAGCGATACTCGAAATCCTCGCCCACCGCACGCCCACGTTCGCCAAGTTTATCGACGGCAAAATCGACGTCGACGCTGGTAAAACGAATCGACGGCTGAATCGTGTAGTGATCCTCGAACTCCAGGGTCATGCGCGCATCGTCCAGCGGCACCATCAACTCATGCAGCTTCTCGCCGGGACGGATGCCGACGTTCTTGTGCGGCAGATGTTCAGCCATGCCGCGCGCCAGATCGACGATGCGGATCGACGGAATCTTCGGCACGAACACTTCGCCGCCATGCATGCGGGCGAAGCTGTCGAGGACGAACTGCACGCCGTGGTCGAGGGTGATCCAGAACCGCGTCATGCGCTCGTCGGTGATCGGCAATTCTTGCGCGCCGTCAGCGATCAGCTTGCTGAAAAACGGCACCACCGAGCCGCGCGAGCCAGCGACGTTGCCGTAGCGCACCACGGCGAAACGGGTCTGCTGCTCGCCGGCAATGTTGTTGGCGGCAACGAACAATTTGTCCGAAAGCAACTTGGTCGCGCCGTACAGATTGATCGGGCTGGCCGCCTTGTCGGTGGACAGCGCGACGACTTTCTTTACGCCGTTATCGATCGCAGCGGCGATGATGTTTTCCGCGCCGTTGACGTTGGTGCGGATGCATTCGGTCGGGTTGTATTCCGCCGCCGGCACCTGTTTTAGCGCGGCGGCATGCACCACGTAATCGATGCCGCGCATGGCCTGACGCAAGCGGTCGGCGTCACGCACGTCACCGATGAAATAACGCATGCACGGCGCATTGAAGGTCTGCTGCATCTCGTACTGTTTCAGCTCGTCGCGGGAGAACACCACCACACGCTTGGGCTGGTATTGCTCCAGCAAGCGACGGATGAAGTTGCGCCCGAACGAGCCGGTGCCGCCGGAGATGAAGATCGATTTACCGTTGAACATTTTTTCAATTCCGTCCCTGTCGCCAGGCTTAAGCGAGCAACTGTGCCCAGTCCAGTGAAGCATTGTCATCGAGCACGAAGCCTTTGCCCTTCAGGCTCAGGTTCGCGTTGTAGGCCTGATCCTGAACGAATGCCGCCGGCCATTTTTCGCGCAGGGCCAGCAGCGCTTGCGGGGCGTCAGGCATACCGCCCTGATGGATGACTTGCACCGCCGGAGTCCATACCGTCAGATAACCGGCTTGCCCGGCGCTCAGGCACAGATCGACATCGCTGAAGCCTTCGGCAAATGTGCTTTCGTCCAGACCGCCGAGCGCCTCGTACAACTCTTTGCGGACCATCAGGCACACGCTCGATACCGCCGAGTAGTTCTGTTCCACCGCCAAGCGGTGCAGGTAACCGTCGGCATCGTGATCTTCACCGACGAAGGGCGAATCGACCCCGCCATTCATGCCCAGGATCAATCCCGCCTGGCTGATCTTGCGATCACGGTCGATCAGTTTTGGCCCGACCACGCCGACCTCCGGACGCAGAGCATGGTTGAGCAAAGAGTCGAGCCAGTTCGGATTGACCACTTCCGCATCGGCGGCGAGCAGCACCAGGTACTCGCCACGCGCCTGACGACTGCCCGCGTTGAATAATCCTGCTGCGCTCAACGTCCGATCAGTACGCAGCACCTGCACTCTGGAGTGCTTGTAAGTCCCGAGCCAGTCATTGATCTCAGCCGTCTGATCCGCAGTGGCGGCGATCAGCACTTCATAGTGATGGTAACGGGTACGCAGCAACACACCTTCAAGGCAACGTTGCAGCACCGCCAGATCGCTGCCCGCCGGAATAATGATCGACACCAGCGGACGATCACTGTGGTGGTAGTCGATCTGGTAAACCCCCGGAACCGCTGACGTCACTTTGCCCTTGTAACCGCGATTGCCCAAATGGCGCAGCAGCGCCAGGCGCTCGTCAGCATTCTCGACCAGCTCTGGTGCCTGGCTGATCAATAGCGGCTCGTCGAGGTGAGCCAGGCTGTTGAGGCCGTGTTCTTCGATAAGACGCAGCAGCACATCGAGCTCCAGTGCCTGACTGAAATCAGCGCGATAGCCGCCGATTTCGACCAGCGCATCGCGCCGTACCAGCCAGTGCCGCGCCATCAGCGTTGGCAGGCTCAGCAGCAGATCAAGGTTGAAGCCCGGCCGGAACACGTCGGTCAGGGCACCGTTTTCCTGACGCTGGATTTCGTCGGTGGATACCGCGCGGCAATCGCCGGCGTTCATCAACTCCAGGCTGGCGCGCAACAATCCGCTGGCAGTGAACTCATCACCGGCTTCAGCCAACAGCAGCCAGTCACACGGCGATTGACGAGCGCTTTGATTGAGCTTGTCGATCAGATTGCCCGCGGTCACTCGGACAAAATGCAGGGTGTTCTGTGCCGTGGTCGCGGCGGGCGCTTCGCCGGTGGTGAACACGACAATGCGGAAGGCCTTGCACTGCCCTTCCAGCAAGCTGTCGAGAGACACCTGAAGCTTGTCGATGTCGTCGTCCAGATCCAGCAGAAAAATGCCGAACTGCGGCCCGCCGCCATTCACCGCCAGATGTTGGCCGATTGCCTCGAGGTGAGCGCCGGGCGCACGTGCGGCCAGCCAGTTGAGCAGGCGACCGGACTGCATCTTGTCCATGACCGCATGATGGTCATCGACGGTCAACGCTTCGAGACGCTCGATCCAGGCCTGCATCGCTTGCGCCTCTTCGGCTTGGCCCATCGAAGTCAGTTGAGCCGCCAGCCGCTTGACCACGGTGCGATTGAACGCATTGAGATCGTGAGCCTGCCACAAACGGTCGAGAACGCTTTCCGGCGTGTCGTTGTTGCGTGCTTGCAGCAAGTGCGCCTGACGGGTCCAGACGCCCTCCAGGCCTTCAAGTTGGATGCGCCCCGCCGGCATGGCGTGCAGCATGAATTCGAACTGCGCCAGGCGGTCGAAAAATGCCTCGTTGTAGAACGGCATTTCCACGTACTGCAAAGGCCCGAAACGACGATCCGGGTACTTGAGCTCCTGATTCCAGGTGGACTGGATGATCAGTTCCGCAGTCAGCGCTCGATTCGATTGCAGGCTGTCGACCATTGCCTCGAAGCTTTGCAGGGCAAGCGCTTTGCCCTGCTCGGCGTTCAGCCCTTTGATCTGGGTTGGCAGCGCGGCAAGGAACTCGGCAAAGGCTTCACGCTCGGCGACCGATTTGGCATCGACGTAGGTCAGCGAGTGATACACCTCGGTGCTGTGCTCGGAGGCACCGTAGTTGATTTCCCGAACCACATAAGGGATCGGCAGAATCCGTGCTTTGGCACTGGCCAGCAGGAAATAGACATGGCCGATTTCCTGCCACTGGAAGCTGGTGCCGGGTGGCAATGCAGAGTGCCAGGTCTTCATCAGATCAGTACGGGTCACCGCATAGAACGGCGGGATGTACTGGCTCATGTAATCGATGACCCGCTCCTGAGCCTGTTCGGAGCAGTAGTCTTCCTGGACCTTTTTGTCGCGGCGGTAGTAGCTGACGCCACCGGCCAGCGTCAGGTACATCAGGCAGTAGCCGTGGCACATGCCGTAATCCGGATTGGCCTGCAGGAAACCCACGGATTCGGCCAATGAATCATGCAGGATGAAGTCGTCATCGGCCGCCAGCACCATGTACGGCGTGGTCAGTTGCTCGACACCATAGGCCAGTTTGGCCTGCATCCCCCAGTACGCGAATTGCGGCACATGATGGTAATCGACGGCGGAAAAATCGCCTTCCGGACGTTCCGGCGAGGAGTCGAGCACCATGATCTTGCAGGGCAAGTCGCTGTAATACTTCACAGCCCGACGCAGGAACGCCGGTCGGTTGTGGGTAATCAGCACCACCGTCAACAGCTCATCAAGCGGTAGCGTCAGTTCAGAACTGTACTTGCCTTGCATAACTTCTCTCCACAACCGGCGACTCGCCGAAACAACTCTGGGTAAATGTTGCGAATTAACGAACGCGACGCAGGTAGCCGTCCGGCGCCACGGTGATCAGCAGTTTGTTCTGCAATTGCTGGTCGATTTCGAAGTCCTGGTTCTCTTCCAGGTACTTCCACACGGCGGTTTTCGGGTTGTCGCCCGGGCCCCATGGACGATCCGGGAAGAAATCGGCCGGCATGTCTTCAACCACGGTGTCCATGACCACGCAATAGCTGTCGACCGATACCAGCGGCGCGTAGAGACGCAGCTCTTCGAGCACGTGATCGTGGGTGTGGTTGGAGTCGAGGACCAGAATGACTTTCTTGCCTTTGGCGGCGGCCTGCACCTGAGCGGCAATGGCCGGGTCGATGCTCGAACCTTCGATCATTTTGATGCGTTTGGCCATCGGGTGGCTTTCGATGGCTTCACGGTTGTGCGGACGAATGTCGAGGTCGATGCCGAGCACTTCGCCGTGGCCTTGCAGCTCGAGCAGCGAGGCGTAGTAGATGATCGAACCGCCGTGGGCAATGCCGCACTCGATAACCAGGTCCGGCTTGACCTGCCAGATGATCTCCTGCATGGCCATCATGTCTTGCGGCAGCTGGATGATCGGGCGGCCCATCCACGAGAAGTGGTAGCTGTATTTGTGCTTGGCCGATTCGTTGAAGAAATCCCGGGCCAGGCCGGTCAGTTTCGGGTCGTCACCTTGCTGGGCGATCTGCTCGCGGCACTCGGCTTCGAAGGCTTGGTTGATGCTGTTGTCGGTCATGTTGGTCATCTCAAGGGTCACTGAAACGAAGCGCTGTCGACGGCGTGATAGACGTAGCGTCCACCGGTCATCCGCTTGATCTCTTCGAGGTAATTGGAATTCATCACAAACAGGTGCGCGCCTTCCGGCAGCGCATCCATGGCCTCTTGCGGCGAGGACACGCGCGCGCCGCTCAGCGGCAGATAACGCCCCTGCTTGGCCGGGTTGATATCGACTACGCGATCGACCGCAACGCCGGCGCGTTGCAGGTACAGCGAATAGATCACGCCTTTGGACGAGGCACCCCAGATCGCCGAACCCTGCGCAGGCGCCGAGCGGATGATCTGCACGGCACGGTCGAGGCTGGCGCTGAAATCTTCAGGCAGAGTCAGGCGTGGCACCGGTTGTTCGGGTATCAGGCGCAACGTCGATAGATCAGCGACGATGTACAGATATTGGCCGCCGAACAGATGCCCGGCCTCGTGCACCGTGCCGAACATCCGGCGCAGGTCATCGAGGCGGAAATAATTGACGTGTTCGTAGAACAGGTCGAACCAGGCCTTGTGCTCGAGGATCCAGTCCAGGCACGGCACTTCGATATAGATCTGCCCGCCCTGATTGGCCTCGGCGATCACGGCCAGAAAGCTCACCGGGTCTTCGATGTGCTCCAGCACATGACGCAGCACAATGGCATCTGCCGCCAGGCCGAGGCCGCGCGTAAACGGCGCCTTGATCACCTCGGGGTTTTCGCCTTCATAAGCCGGGTCGATGCCGGTAATCGAATAGCCGAGGCCTTTGAGCAGCTCGAGAAAGTAGCCCTTGCCGCAGCCGACCTCGATCAGCTCGCGGCCCTTGAAGTGCTTGCCGATGATGCCTTCGACATCGCGCAGGTGTTGCTGGAACTGGCCGGAGTGCGCCTGCTCGTTCTGATAGTCGGCGTCATAACTGAGCTTGTCGGCATCGAACGCGGCGTTGAAGACCAGACCGCTACGCTCGTCCTGAACCAGGACCATGTCGGCGCTGGCCGAGGCCCGCGCCGATTCGGCATCGGCGAAAGTGCGGTTCTGCAACACCGGCAGGCCGGTGGCCCGGTACAACTCGTGCCTCATGGCGACTCTCCCAATAACTGTTGCAAGCGCTCGGTGACGGCCCAGAACGCCAGCGGTTCGTGGGTCGGATACGGGTAATGGCCGAGGTTCAGATCCAGGGTTGCGCCACGCTCACGCAAGCGCTGTTCGACCAGCGCACGCACCGACACCGGATGGCCGCTGGCGCAGTTGATCACGCCACCAAAGTCGCGCTGATGGAGGATCGCGGCGAGATGACTCGCGGCGGTTTCAATCGCGAGGAAATCGCGCAACTGCTCACCGGCCGACATGTTGAACGACGCCTCGCCGCTATCGATTGCCCGGTCCAGCGCGGCCAACAGGCTGTTGGGGTTCTGCCCTTCGCCGTGCAAATAGAACAACCGCGCCCACTGCAATGTGAACGGTTGCTCCTGCTGCAGATTCTGCAGAAACAGGTGCAGCGTATGTTTGGCCAGACCGTAGGGATTGCTCGGCCGTGGCTCGGTTGACTCGCTGAGCGGGCCGCTCTGCATGCCGTATTCGAAGCAGGTGCCGGTCACCAGCACCTGCGGCACGCCCGCCTCTATCGCGCTTTTGATAAAGCGGTAATCGGCCATCAGGTTGTGCTCGAAATGAAACAGCGCCCGATAGTTCGGCAACCCCGGCCAGGCCAGATGCGCCAGCGCGTCGATGCCTTCGGTCAGCGCGACGACATTCAGGTCGGCAGCGTGAATGTCTGCCGCGACGAATTCGACGTGGTTGATCCACGGCATGCCCTGCGCCTTTTCTGCGTTGCGCGCCACCGCGCGGACTTCGCAGCAGCGCGCAAGCAATGCAGCAACCAGATGCCGACCGACAAAGCCCGTGGCGCCAGTGACCAGAACTTTCACAGCACTTTCAACTCAGGCACGGCGATGACGAAGCGCCCGTCCCACTGACGCACCTGCGCCAGTTGCTGACTGACTTCGTGCAGCAGGTTCCAGGGCAGCACCAGCACGTAGTCCGGTTGCTCAATGTCGATCTGCGCTGGCGCAACAATCGGGATGCGACTGCCCGGCAAGAACTTGCCCTGTTTGTGCGGGTTGGCATCGGCCACCCAGGACAGCAGATCCGCTTTGACTCCGGCGTAGTTGAGCAAGGTATTGCCCTTGGCCGCCGCGCCGTAACCGACCACACGTTTGCCGTCGGCTTTGGCCTGCAACAGGAAGCGCAGCAGGTCATGTTTGATGCGTTCGGCAGCAGGCGCGAGGGTCGCGTAGAACTCGGCGGTTGTCACCCCGGTAGCGAGTTCGGCCTGCAGTTGTTGCTGAACTGCCGGGAGAACAGCGCGGTGCTGGCCGTCCTTGCGCTGCACGAATACGCGCAGCGAGCCGCCGTGCGTGCTCAACTGGCTGACGTCGAACACTTCCAGGCCGTTGCGCTCGCACAGGGTCTGCACGGCGGTCAGTGACAGGTAGGAGTAGTGTTCGTGATACAGCGTGTCGAACTGCGCGCCGGCCATCAGCGTCAGCAGTTGCGGAAACTCGAAGGTGGCGACGCCGGTCGGCTTGAGCAACGTCGCGAAGCCGGCGAGGAAATCGTTGATGTCCGGCACATGCGCGAGCACGTTGTTGGCCGCCATCAGGTCGGCGCTCCAGCCTTCGCTGCGCAATTGCGTGGCGGTGTCGCGGCCGAAGAACAGCTCGCGAATCTCCAGGCCTTTTTCCCGTGCAGCCTGTGCGGTGCTGCGAGTCGGCTCGACGCCCAGACACGGGATGCCGCGCGCGGCGACGTATTGCAGCAGGTAACCGTCGTTGGCGGCGACCTCGACGACACGGCTGTCGGCGTTCAGCCCGAAGCGCTCGCTCATCTCGGCGACATAGCGCTCGGCGTGATTCAGCCAAGTACTGGAGAACGAACTGAAGTAGGCGTACTCGGCATCAAACAGGCTGTCGGCACTGGTGTAATCCTCGGTCTGCACCAGCCAGCATTGCTCGCACACCGCGACTTTGAGCGGGACCCATTGCTCGGCCTGCTCCAGGCGATCGGCATGCACGTAGGCGTTGGACGGCGGCGAAGTGCCGAGGTCGATCAGCGGCAGGCTCAGCGGTGCGGCGCACCCACGGCAATTCATAGACGCACTCCAGCAAAGTGTTGATCAAGCGCGGGATGGCTGGAGTCACGCGCTGACAAATTATTGACAGGCAACGGCCAGGCAATCGCCAGCCGCGGATCAGTCACCGACAAGCCGCCCTCGTGCTCCGGCGCGTAATCGGCGCTGTGCAGATAGAGCAATTCGGCGTCGTCGGTGAGCGTCTGAAAGCCATGAGCGAAACCGGCCGGAATCAACAGGCTGCGGCCATCGCCCGCCTTCAAGTGCTCGGCATGCCAGTGCAAAAAGGTTTCCGAGTCAGGACGCAGATCCACCGCGACATCCCAGACTTCACCGCGCAGGCACGTGATCAGTTTGGCTTCCGGGGCGTTGGCATTCTGATAATGCAGGCCACGCACACTGCCCTTCTCGCGGGTGCAGGAGTGGTTGATCTGGCGGATATGAAATTCATTGCCGAACGCAATCAGGCTGCCCTCGCAGAACAACCGGGCGAAGTGCCCGCGCTGATCTTCGAAACGTTTGTGCTGAACGCTGAACAGACCGGCCAATGGCAACGCTTTCAGGGAAAACTCGCTCACAGCGCGCCTCGGTACAGATTCAACTGGCCCAGAGTTACAGCGCGCATGTCATCGCCGTTCTGCCACGCCAAGTGCCAGTCGAGGGTCTGGGCCAGGCATTGCTGCAAGGTCCAGCGCGCTTGCCAACCCAGCAATTGCCGCGCACGGCTGCTGTCCAGGCGCAGCAGGCCGGCTTCATGCAGTTCGCTTTTTTCGATACGCAAACCAGGTGCCTGCGGCCAGCGGCTGGCGAGCAATTCGACGACTTCGCCGACGCTGCACATGTCCGCCTCACCGGGGCCGAAGTTCCACGCGCCGGCATACTCCGGACCTCGCTCATAAAGGCCTGCGGCCAATTGCAGGTAACCCGCCAGCGGTTCAAGGGCGTGCTGCCATGGGCGCACGGCTTGCGGGTAACGCAGGGTCACCGGCTCGTCGGCACTCCAGGCTTTGAGCACGTCGGGAATCAGTCGCTCCGGGGCAAAGTCACCGCCGCCCAGCACATTGCCGGCGCGTGCGGTCGCCAGGGCCAAACCATGCTCGGCATGTTTGTCCGCCGGGAAGAACGACGCGGCGTAGGACTGCGCGAGCAACTCGCAGCAGGCCTTGCTGCTGCTGTAAGGATCGTGGCCACCGAGGGCTTCGTCTTCGCGGTACGGCCACAGCCATTCCTTGTTGGCGTAGACCTTGTCGGTAGTCACCAGCACGCAGGCCCGCACGCCGCCGATCTGACGAATCGCTTCGAGCAGGTTCAGCGTACCCATGACATTGCTTGAATAGGTGCCGAGCGGATCGCGATAGCCCTCGCGCACCAAGGGCTGCGCCGCCAGATGCAGGACGATTTCAGGTTCGGTCTCGGCGATGATTTCCAGTAAGGCGCCGAGGTCACGCAAATCGCCGCGCTGGTCGTTGATGCCTTCGTGTACGCGCGCCAGTTCGAACAGGCTTGGCTCAGTCGACGGATCCAGCGAAAAACCGCTGACCTGCGCGCCGAGGCTTTGCAGCCAAAGGGTCAGCCAACTGCCTTTGAATCCAGTGTGTCCGGTGACCAGGACGCGTTTGCCACGCCAGAACTCCGCACTCAGGCCCATTGCTTCCATGGGGCCTCCCCGCTCTGCCACAGCGCTTCGAGATGATTCTTGTCGCGCAGGGTGTCCATCGGATGCCAGAAACCTTCGTGCTCGAAGGCTTTCAGTTGTTCGTCCTGAGCCAGACGGGCCAACGGCTCGGCTTCCCAGGTGGTGCTGTCATCGCTGATGTAGGGCAGCACTTTTGGCGAAAGCACGAAGAAACCGCCATTGATCCAGCCACCGTCACCACGGGGTTTTTCAGTGAAACCCAGCACCTGGTCACCTTGGCGTTCAAGCGCGCCGTAACGACCTGGCGGCTGCACCGCAGTGACGGTCGCCAAGCGGCCGTGAGCCTTGTGATAGTCGACCAGCTCAGCAATATTGATGTCGGAAACGCCATCGCCATAGGTGAAGCAGAACGCCTCTTCATCCTTGAGATAACGCGCGGCACGCAACAGGCGGCCACCGGTCATGGTTTCCTCGCCGGTGTCGATGAGGGTCACACTCCACGGCTCGCTGTAGTTCTGATGGACGTCCATGCGGTTGTTGCGCATGTCGAAAGTGACGTCGGATGTATGCAGGAAGTAGTTGGCGAAGAAGTCCTTGATCGCGTAGCCCTTGTAGCCCAGGCAAATGACGAAGTCGTGGATCCCGTGGGCGGAATACTGCTTCATGATGTGCCAGAGAATTGGCTTGCCGCCAATCTCGATCATCGGCTTGGGCTTGAGGTGCGACTCTTCACTGATGCGCGTGCCGAGGCCACCCGCCAAAATTACTGCCTTCATCGTCTCCCCTCTCGTACGTCACCGGGCTGCGCACTGCTTTTTTGAGCGTCGCAGGCCTTCTGGCTAAACCTTCTGCCGCTACGGGCGCAGGAGGAAAGACCGCGAGCGCTCGTTTTATGGCGATTTGCCGGGCACTTGCAGGAAACGCGCCAGCTCAGACTCGGGTTTTCGGAGATGGCTGATAGAGGCGTCGGTGGAAGTGGCAACAGAATGACGGACGGGCTGAGGGCGTGGAGGGGCAAGAGATCAAAAGCCAAAGCAAAAGATCGTCCGATCGCAGCCCGAGCCTTCGCCAATTCCAACAGTTGGATCGCGTGCGTCCAGCAAGAAATGGGTCGGCGGTCAGGCCGCCTTCGCGAGCAGGCTCGCTCCCACAGAACAGCAAGAGCAAGAGCAAGAGCAAGAGCAAGAGCAAGAGCAAGAGCAAGAGCAAGAGCAAGAGCAAAAGATCGCAGCCTTCGGCAGCTCCTACAGTTGGATCGTGGGCATTTGGGAGAAATGGGTTGCTCGGCAGGCCGCCTTCGCGAGCAGGCTCGCTCCCACAAAAGCAAAAGCAAAGCAAAGCAAAGCAAAGCAAAGCAAAGCAGCGCAGCTGCCCGCGGCAAAGCCGCCCCACTCAACAATGAGCGCAAGCTCGAGTACCGCTTTTGATCTTGATCCACTGGCGACGTCGGAAGGCTGAGTGGAGGGATTGATCCGGGCGTGGGAGCGCAGCGACCGTTCGACGAAGTCGAACACAGCGGAAGGAGGTGCAGCGAAGCAAACCGGAGCCGCTGCGCCCGGATCAGTCCCGCAGCGAAGGAACCCGAGCCTGCGAGGGCCGAACGCAGGAGCAAGCCTTTTGGGTTACCTTTTTGGCGTTTGAAAAAGGTGACCCGCCGTAAGGGCGGAACCGTAATCAGCAACACCCGCAGAAACGGATCTACACCCAAAACCCCCAACAGCCTGGTCGGCCCAAAGGCCGCCAAGGCCCCCAAAAAAAGGCAACCCCAAAAAGCCGCCTATATAAACGATCAATCCGCCAGCCAGCCATTCTCCCAATACCGCAGATTGTCACCACGCAACACATAATCGCGCATGACCACCTCGTGCAGCTCGTCACCCATGCGATAACTGGCGTCAGGGTCGGCCAGATGCATGCGAATCGCCTGCAGCCACTCATCAGTGCTGTTGGTCTTCACCCGCGTGCACGGCAGATAGCCCTGATAGGCTTCGGTATCAGTGCAGATGACCGGGTAACCGCAGGCGCCGTATTCCAGCAAACGCAGATTGCTCTTGCAGTCATTGAAAATGTGAAACTCCAGCGGTGCCAGGGCCAGGTCGAGGTTCAGACTGGCCAGCTTGGCCGGATAGACGTCCAGAGGAATCACACCGTGGAACTCGTGCATGTACGGACGCAGGTCATCCGGGCACATGCCAAAGAATACCCAGTCGACTTCGTTGGCCAGCTCACGCACGACATCGGCAATCACCGCCAGATCGCCATGGTGGCTGGTGCCTCCGCCCCAACCCACGCGAGGTTTTTTCGAGGTGCGGCGCTGACCCCGCAAACCGGTCCAGAGGTTTTGCGCGAGCATGTTGGGGACTACGCGAATGTCGTGGTGCATGTCCGACAGCGCATTGGCCAGTGGTTGAGTCGACACCACCACGCGGTCGCACAGGCTGATCGCCTGGCGCACCATCCGTTCCATTTCCTGCTTGCTGGGCATGTTGCGGATATGCGCATTGCGATGCGGAACATCGATTACATAGTCATCCAGCTCGAAGATGCGCCGGGCATGGCAGAACTTTTTCAGCGGCGGGATTTCATCGATCGCGCCCTGGGAATAGCGCCCTTGCAGGACGATGACATCCGGCGACTGACGCTCGATTTCAATGATCGACGGCAAGCCGTAACGAATACACCCTTCGGCCCGGTTCGCCGCTTCCAGCTCTATCAGCGGCTGACTCATGCGGTAATGGCCAATCGCTGAGGCATTGATCGGCACGGCGAGTACGTTGGGCAATTGCGGCCTGGAAAAAGCAGTCCACCCCGTACGCAGGCCCGGCTCAAGGCTGAAACTCGTCGCGCCGACGCCCTGCAAGGACAGGTTGACATTGAAGGCCGGATCGCGGGCAATGCGCGGCAGCCAGCGCTTGTAGAAGATTTCCTGCTCGTGCAAATGTTGCTCGCCTTGCTCAGCTGTCGACTCGACAGTCGGGCGCACGCCCTGAGCCAGCAAGGCATAAGGCGTCCACACTACCAGGTAGCCTTCCTGGCCGATGCGCAGGCACAGATCCACCACGTTCAGCGCCTGCTTCAAATCCTCTTCATCAAGCCCTGCCACCGCCTCGAAAACCGCCTTGCGCACCATCAGGCAATCACCGCCGACCGCACTCAGATCGTGGGCGGCCTGCAGCCGGAACATATAACCGTCCGACTGCAGCGACTGTCCATAAAATGGCAACCCGACCGCGCCCTGCATCCCCAGAATCATGCCGGCATGCAGCACATAACCATCCGGGTTGAACAACTTGGCGCCGACCACGCCGACTTCCGGGCGCTGCGCATGATTGAGTAGCTCGTCCAGCCAGTCGGCGTGGGTAATCACCGCAAAGGTATTGAGCAGCAGCACATATTCGCCACGAGCCTTGGTCACGGCAAAATTGTGCAGGGCAGCCATGTTGTCCGGCTGCGGGTACGTCAGCACGCGGATCCGGTCACCACCCAATTGCGCGATGCCGTCCAGCCATGCTCTGGCCTCAGCGGTTTCGCTGCCGTTGTCGACCAGCAGCAGTTCGTATTCGGCGTAGGCGGTTTTTTCCAGCACGGTCTCGACACACCGCTGCAAGGCAGCGGTCTGATCCCGGGTGACGATGATGATCGACACAAGCGGACGGCGCGCGTGCCGATAGTCGACACGATTGAGCAATTGGCAACTGCCACGGCGGATTTCATGGGCGACGCCAATGCGTTGCAGATGCGCTTCGAGCACACGAGGATTCTGTTCGATGACGCCTGGCTCGGCCAACCACCGCGACAGATCGAATGGCGACTCCAGCAGAACTTCGGCGACATGCCCGATCACCTGGGTGCCGTCGCTTTCGACCATGCGCCACAGCATGTCGTGAGGAGCCAGTTCGGTGAACGTCGTGTCAAAACCACCCAGCGCCAGAAAGCGTTCGCGCTTGAACGCCAAGGCGCGCCCGACATACGGGTAGCTGCGCATCAGATCAAGGTTGAAATCGGGTTTGAAGGCGGGTTCCACGGACTCACCATCGCGCAGACCGCCTTCATCGCTGTACACGCAACCGAGCGACGGCGAGTGCGCGATCCGGTCAGCCATGACCAGCAAGGCCGGCACCATCAGCCGGTCACCGGCCTGCAACAGGTAAAACCAGTCGGCGCCCTCCAGTTGGGGCAACAACGCGTTGATCTGACCCAGCCCGTCACCTTCCAGTGGCATGTGGAACGCGCGGCCATCCAGCGTCGCCTCGTTACAGGAAGCGGACAGCACCAGAATCAGTTCAGGGGCATAGTCCTGCCGAGCAAGCGCCTCAAGCGTGCGCTCGACTCCATCGCGACTGCCCTGGGCATCAATGACGATCGGCACTATTCGCGGCTGTTGTGGCCAGGCGGCCAGAGTTTCCGGCAGTAACTTGCGCTGCCCTTCAGTGAGACTGCGGCATTGCAGCCAGTGCGCGTAGAGTTCGGCGAAGCTCCAGCTATCGATGCCGACGCACCACTCCTGGCGACTCTGCTTGGTACCCAGCGTACGACTCAGGGGCAGCTCTTCCCAGACACGCGGCATTGCGTCAGCCTTGGTCAGCGGGACATAGCGCACCCAACCCGGCGCTGGCGCCGACTCGCCGCTGCGCGCCTTGAGCATTTGCAGAATCCACTCGCGCTCGACCTCGACCGCGTCTTTCATCGGCTGCTGAGCACTCAAGCGCTCCGGATACAGCCGCTCGGCACTGAGCACGGTGTTCGACATCGCCAGATTGCCGCGCCGCAGCAGGCATACGTACAAGGCGAAATCCAGGGTGGCGACAAAGCAGTGGCCGTCCTGAGTCAGCGCCGGCAACAAGTCGACGAGGTCCGAACGACGAAACAAGGCGCTGGAGAAACCGCCCAGCACATTGACCGGAAATTTTTCGAAGATGCCCAGCAGGTCGTCACCCTTGAACAGACCGCTGGCCGGTGACAACGAAGTGTTTTCAAGGCGCGCCGGCAGAATGATGTCGTCGGCGTCCCAGAACAGCCGCTGAGCCAGCACCAGGCTGACTTCCTCACGCAACATCTCGTGCGCCTGCTGCTCGATGCAGGCGGCATAGAGATGGTCGTCGTCACACATGAACTTGATGAATTCACCCTGCGCCTGATCAAGGCACGCCTTGAGATTGCCGACCATGCCCAATGTGCGCGGGTTGCGCACATAGCGCACGGCAACACCCGAGCGCTCGGCCACAGCGCTGACAATCCCTTCGATCTCATGACCACGACTGTCGTCGCAGACAATGATCTCAAGAGGCGCGTATGTCTGGCTGACGGCGCTGTTCAATGCCCGCTCGAAAAAGCGCGGATTGAACGCAGGGATGGCAATGCTGACGAGGGGGAGTGAATTCACGGCGGGCTCACAGGCGGTACGAGCCCGCTCGCAAAAACGAGCCCTTGATACCGCAAAAAATCATTAACAGAGGGACAACGTTGGCGGGCGCGCACGCGCCCGCCAATCATCAGATCTTGTTGAACAGCCCCAACTGACTGATCTTGCTGAACGCCAGTTGCGCGGCTTGCAGCATGGTCTGTTGCAGGGTCAGACGGGTCATGACTTCAGCCGGATCGGAATCACGGATCGAACCCTGGGTCGTGCTGTTCGCCGTGGTCAGGCTGTCGTTGGTGATGGTCTGCATGTCCAGCGCCTGGCCGCGGGCACCAATGGTGGTGACTGCGGTGCCGATCTGATTGGAGGCAGCGTCGATGTTACCGAGGCCCGCCTCCATCGCGCCCTGCAATTTCTGCTTGGCAACCGGGTCACCGTCGACTGGCGTGTTCAGCGCGGTGATCATCTGGCCGAGGGTGTCGAGCACGTTCTGGGTCTGATGATTGTTCGGCTGGATCGAGAACTGATCACCAGCGGCCGGCGCGCTGCCCAGGGCGAAAGTCACACCGGCAGCGGTGGCGTTACCGCCGGCAACCGTGCCCGAGGAAACCGGCTTGCTGTCGGCCGTCACCGGCGCGGCATACAGATCGAAATCGGTAGCGCTGGTGAACTTGAGCACCGCGCCGCCCTGCGGGAACGCTGCGGTGTAGGCTGCCTGATCGGTGATGGTCGAACCGGTGATCACGCTGGTCGACGGGTTACCCGGATTACGCGTGGTGGTGAACGAGTCCGGCGAGGCAGACAGCTGAAAACTGTGCCCTGCGATAACGGCGTCCGGATTGGTATCGCCTGCCTTCAGGTTGACGTTCAGTTTAAGGTCGACACCACGGAAGCTGACAGTCTGGTTGGCGCCGGTGCTGTTGCTGATCAGGCCATTCTGGCTGGCCTCGGCAGTCACATCGTTGCCCAAGGCATCGGTGATTTTCAGCTGGGTGCTGCTGACGAAATCGATGGTATACGGCTGCCCGGCGGTGAACTTGGCGTCGTAGGTGGCGGCAGTGCCGACGGTGCCGTTGGACAGCACGACACGGCCGTCATCCACAGCTGGCGCAGTCATTTTGGTGTTGGTGCGGCCGGTGTTGATGGTCTGCTGGAACGCGTCCCAACCGGTGGTGTTGGTACCCACGGTCATGCCGTCGCCGATGCCCAGATCGATGGTGGTCTGGTCGCCGTTGTAGCTGAACGTGCCGTCAGAATTCTTCGAATACGGCGCGGTGTCGGTTTTCGAACCGGAGAACAGGTAGTTGCCGTTGGCATCCTTGGCGTTCATCAGGCCCAGCACTTGCTGCTGGATCTCACCCAGTTCCGAGGCGTACGCCTGGCGATCCTTGTCGGTGATGGTGCCGTTGTTCGCGGCCAGCGCCAGCTCTTTGGCTCGCGCAAGCGCCGTGGTAATCGAATCCAGAGTGGACTCCTGCACGGTCAAGGCGCTTTTGGTGGTGTTGACGTTGGTCTTGTACTGATCGAGCATCGCCGCCTGCTGACCCAGCTGCAGCAAGCGCCCGGCACCGATCGGATCATCGGCGGCGGTGTTGATGCGCTGCAGGCTGCTCGCCTCGCTCGCGGTAGCGACAGCCTTGTTGAAGTTACGCTGATAATCCGAAGCTTGCGTTCCGTAATACTGGGCGGTGGAAATGCGCATGAATTACGACTCCTTAAAGGCTGTTGATCAGCGTGGCGAAAGTTTCCTGCGCAGCTTTGATGATCTGCGAAGACGCTGTGTAGTACTGCTGGTACTTGACCAGGTTGCCGGTTTCTTCGTCCAGGTTGACCCCGGACAACGAATCGCGGGCACCCTTGGCGTTCTCCAGAATCGCCGTGGTCGCGGCGCTGTCGGACTTGCCTTGGGCGGTCTTGGTACCGACGTTGGTCACCAGGGTGTTGTAGGCGTCGGTCAGGCTGATGCCCTTGCTCGCCGAACCGGTGTCCACGGTCTGTTTGGTTTGCAACGCGACCAGTGCCTGGGCGTTGCGGTTGTCCGAAGACGCCGCACCGGTCAGGTTCATGGTGAAGGTCTCGCCGGTTTTCGGCGTGCCGCCCACGGTGGTCTGCACGGTGAAGGTCTTCTGCACGTTCGGCGTGACGGTAGTGTCCATCACCGGGTTGCCGCTGGCATCGACGATGCCGACTTTCAAATTCAGCGTGTTCGACTGGCCAGGCACGATGGTGCCGGTGCCGATGGTCGCGCCCTTGGCGTCGACCAGGTTGTACGACTGGCTGCCACCGCTGGCTGCACCGAATACCAGTTTGACCGGCGTTGAATTCTTCAGCGCCGCCTGCATGTCAGCCTGGGCGGTCGGGTTGTAGATATCGATCTTGTCGCTGAGCGTCGGCTGGGTGTAAGTGCCCAGACCGTTGGCGCTGGCGACGCCGGTCAGCGGACCTGCCGCAGCGATTTTCTTCGGATCGGTCAGGACCGTCTGAATGCTCGCCGCCGCGTTGCGGGTCGGCGTGATCTTGAACGAGTCACCCGCGCTCAGCGCGCCGCCATTCAAGGCCAGGGTGAAACCGTCGATCACTGGCGGCGGATTGGTCGTGGTGCTGAATGCACCCAGATCGGTGCCGTCGGAACGTTTGACGGTGTAATCGGTAGCGCTGGTGAAGGTCACCTGATAATCGCTGGTGGTCAGCTTGCCGGTGTCCTTGATGGTCACATCGAGGTTGCCCGAACCGGCGCTGTTGCCATCCTTCGCAATGCTGCGCTGACTGATCAGGGCGGCACTGTTGATGTTGTTGAAAATCGCCGCGCCGAAGTCACCGTTCTTGTCGATGCCTTGTGCTTGCTGGCTGTTGATCTGATCGGCAATCACCAGGGCCACGCGACCGAGCTCGTTGAGCGATGGGTCGAGGACTTCCTTGCGATAGGTCAGCAGACCGCCGATTTCGCCGCCGCTGATCACCGAAGTGATGTCGATGGTGCTCGAACCGCGATCCATCTGGATCGACATGCGCGACGGGTCGGTCTTGCTCGCGACCATGCTCAGGCTGTTGGTGGTGTTGCCGATGACCAGCGGCTGGCCGCTGCCGACATAAATGTCGAAGCTGGTGCCGCGCTCGACGACCTGGGCACCGGTCAGCTCGGAGAGCTGACGCACGGCTTCGTTACGGCTGTCGAGCAGGTCGTTCGGCGCCCCGCCGCTGGTGGAGATTTCGCCGATCTTCTGATTGAGATTGGCGATCGCCGTGGCGAGCTTGTTCACCTGGGCAGTCATGTCGCCGAGGCTGCCGTTGATCGTGGTGTTCTGATCGTTGAGCTGCTTGGCCAGGGTATTGAAACGGCTGGTCAGCGCCTGTGCACCGGTCAGCACCGACTGACGCGAAGTGTCATCGGTGGCCGACGTCGATACGCCCTGCATCGAGGTGAAGAATTTCTGCAGTACACCGGTCAGGCCAGTGTTGGTGTCCGACAGCATCGCGTCCAGCGGCGTCGCCTGCTTGAGGAAGGCAGCCGATTCGCTGTCCAGCGACGTCGCGGTGTGCAGCTGCGATTCCAGATACGAGTTGTACACCCGGCGCACGTCGGCCAGGGTCGTGCCCGTGCCGATGAAAACGCTGCCGTACTGCTGCGAGGACTTGGTGCCCTGCACGGTTTGCTGACGTGAATAACCGGCGGTGTCGACGTTGGCAATGTTGTTGCCTGTCGTAGCCAGAGAGGACTGGCTGGCCGACAGTCCCGACATCCCGATATTGAGCAAACTCATGGTTCAGACCTTATTACCTGGTGCCTTATAAAGGCGTGGTGGAGACACCCGCCGCAGCGTAGTTTTCAAAACTGTTCATCTGCTTGGCAATTTGCGAAATCTTCGTCGCGTAGTTCGGGTCGGTGGCGTAACCGGCCTTCTGCAACTCGCGTACAAACTGTTCTGGGTTATCGGCCGACTTCAGCACTTCTTGATAGCGATTGTTGCTCTGCAGCAACGTCACCAGATCGTGGAAGCTGTCCTTGTACGAGGCGTAGGAACGGAACTCGGCCGTCTCCTTGACCATGGCGCCATTGCGGAACTCGCTGGTGATCGCGCGGGCCGAATCGCCCTTCCAGTTGCTGCTCGCCTTGATGCCGAACAGGTTGTGGCTGCTGCTGCCATCCTGAGCGCGCATGACCGATTTGCCCCAGCCGGTTTCCAGTGCCGCTTGCGCCACCAGATAACGCGGATCGACGCCGATGCGGTCAGCGGCTTCCTTGGCCATCGGCAGCATGGTGTTGACGAATTCGTCGGCGGAACTGAAGGCCTTCTTCGCCGGTGCCAGCGGAATCTGCGCCATGGCGCGGCCGTAAACCTGCATCTGCCCGCCAGCGGCTTTCTGCTCTTCGGCACGGGCCAGCCAGTCGCCGTTGTACAAAGCGCCGGAACCTGTGACGGCGGTAGTCGCAGCACGTTGCGGCAAGGCGTTGGTCGCTGCGGCCGCAGTGGTGGCAGTGGCCACGCTCGGCGCCGACGGCACCAGACCAGCGAGCAAGCGATCGGCCAGTTTCGGCGGCAATGCCAGACGCCGCTGGTTGATCAGCGCCATGTCGTTGCGATGGGAAATATCGGTGTTGTTCGGCGCATGCACCGAGCGCGATGCCCACAACGGACGCTCGCCGTTGACGCGGGACAGCGGACCGGTGGCGACGGTGCCAGCGGCAATCGGCGTCGGCACAGCGGCGGCCTTGGCCAGCGCTTCCTGCTGCTTGGCGGCGGACGCAGCCGCAGCCTCGCCCGGCGCCATCGGTTTGTTCTTCGACATCTGCCGGATCAGCACGTCGGCCAGGCCGATACCACCGCCCTCGCGGGACATGGAAACCGCCAACTGCTGGTCGTACATTTCCTGATACTGCTTGGCGGCCGGCGTGTTCAGCGGGTTGTCCTGACCAAGCGCTTCGGTGGCCGAGCGCATCGACTTGAGCATTTCGCCGAGGAACAGCGACTCGAATTCCTGCGCAACCTTGCGCATGTTTTCGTCGCTGTTCTTGTCGCCGACCTTGAGCTGGTTCAGACGATTGAGGTCGGAGTAGGACCCCGAATCGCTGCTGCTGACCAGACCGCTTTTGCGCATATCCATGGTGGCTGGCCTCAGATCACGATCAGGTCGGCTTGCAATGCGCCGGCCTGCTTCAGAGCTTCGAGAATCGCCATCAGGTCACCCGGTGCTGCGCCGACCTGGTTCACCGCACGGACGATCTCGTCGAGGGTGGTGCCCGGGCCGAACTTGAACATCGGTTTGGCTTCCTGTTCGGCATTCACTCGCGAGCGCGGTACGACGGCGGTCTGGCCGTTGGACAGCGGGCCAGGCTGGCTGACGATCGGGTCTTCGGTGATGGTCACGGTCAGGCTGCCGTGGGTCACGGCGGCTGGCGACACTTTCACGTTCTGGCCGATGACGATGGTGCCGGTACGCGAGTTGATGATGACTTTTGCCACCGCCTGCCCAGGATCGATTTCGAGGTTTTCCAGGATCGACAGGTAGTCGACGCGCTGGCTCGGATCCAGTGGCGCAGTGACCCGCACCGATCCGCCGTCGATGGCTTGGGCGACGCCAGGGCCGAGCATGTCGTTGACCTTGTCGACGATGCGCTTGGCGGTGGTGAAGTCGGAGCGGTTGAGGTTCAGCGTCAGGCTGTTGCCCTGGTTGAAACCGCTCGGCACCGCACGTTCCACCGACGCACCGCCAGGGATGCGACCAGCCGACGGAACGTTGACGGTGATCTTCGAACCATCGCGGCCTTCAGCGTCGAAACCGCCAACCACGAGATTGCCCTGAGCGATCGCATAGACGTTGCCGTCGATACCCTTGAGCGGCGTCAACAGCAAGGTGCCGCCGCGCAGGCTCTTGGAGTTACCGATCGAAGACACGGTGATGTCGACCTGCTGACCTGGCTTGGCAAACGCTGGCAGATCGGCGCTCACCGATACCGCCGCGACGTTCTTCAACTGCACGTTGCCCGATCCCGGCGGTACCTTGATGCCGAACTGCGAGAGCATGTTGTTGAAGGTCTGCAGGGTGAACGGAGTCTGAGTCGTCTGGTCACCGGTGCCGTTAAGCCCGACCACCAGGCCGTAACCGATCAATTGGTTGGAGCGCACGCCGGAAATGCTGGCGATGTCTTTCAGCCGCTCGGCGTGTGCGGTGAACGCCGCAGACATCAACAACGCGGCCACCATAAGGCTCTTGAAATTCAAAGTCGCCACCTAGAAAGGGAACAGCGGGCTGAGGAAGAAACGGTCGAACCAGCCTGGCTGACTCGTATCGGCAAACGCGCCGGTACCCGAGTAGGTGATGCGCGCATCGGCGACACGGGTCGACGACACGGTGTTGTCGGTCGCGATGTCATCGGCGCGGACCATACCGGCGATGCGCACCAGTTCGTCACCGGTGTTGAGCGTCAGCCACTTCTCGCCACGCACGGCGATGATGCCGTTGGGCAGCACGTCGGCCACGGTCACGGTGATCGAACCGGTCAGGCTGTTGCTCTGCCCGGACTTGGCATCACCCTTGGTCGAACGGTCGGCGCTGTAGCCAGCGTTCAGGCTCAGGTCACCGCCACCAATCGGGTTGTTGGTGGTCAGGCTGGAGCCGAACAACGAGGTCAGACCGATCGAGTTATCGCTGTTCTTGTCCATCTGCGAGTTGGCGTTCTTGCTCGCCTGGGTGCGCTCGTTCAGGGTGATGGTGATGATGTCACCGACCCGGAACGCCTTGCGGTCGCTGTACAGGTTCTGCTCGAAGCCGGCCTGATAGATCGAGCCGTTATTGGCAGCCGCCGGCAACGGTGTGCGCGGCAACACCGGGGCGTAGTAAGGGTCATTGGGCTTGGGCGTCGGGGCGACGCAGCCCGCGAGCGAGACGACCCCACTCAATGCCAGAACAGATACAAAGCGCTTCATGACCCTACCTCACGGTGTTGCTGGCGACCTCAGGCCGCCCCAAAGACTGGATTACAGATTCTGCGTTACGAACGAGAGCATCTGGTCGGCGGTGGAGATCACCTTGGAGTTCATCTCGTAGGCGCGTTGAGTGGTGATCATGTTGACCATCTCTTCAACGGTGCTGACGTTCGAGGTTTCCAGGGTGT
>Ga0308171_1001572_pt1 | contig 29360 bp, 28 predicted proteins | sample PhyGR1_FD_202135 | JGI IMG/M metagenome (GOLD analysis project Ga0308171, IMG submission 202135) | Phyllosphere microbial communities from UC Gill Tract Community Farm, Albany, California, United States - DLSLSG.R1 | ecosystem: Host-associated > Plants > Phyllosphere > Unclassified | place: USA...
TCCGCGAGCGAACTGCCAACCCGTTCCGGGACTATTCCGTGGTTTTGATTTCCCATGATTTTCACCTGTCTCCGGTCTGTTCCGGTTTCAGATGGCTGGTGACGCTTTCGTCAGCGCAAGAATGGCGGCAAACAGCCATTCTGGTCGGGGAGACAGGATACCCGACCAAAATTGATCCGCCCTAAGTCATTGAAAATACGTTAGCGAAACCGGCCCCATGCTGCCGGTGGACAACCGTGTGTACAGTGGCGCGGTCATTTGGGTCAATTGGCACGGCCCGTAATTCGACGTGAGTGGGAATTCCCACCCCCTGCATGGGTGAGGGTGCACATAGATTTTGTAGATCGAGTGAGGGGATTCAGTTCGAATATCTTACGGCACCGAAAGCCACAAAAATTCGCGGTTCGTCCGATTAGCCTTGTGCTACAGGTTGGTGCACAGTTCAATGTACAATCCCGAGGCAGGGAGCGTCCGAGATTCGCTTGGCGGATTTAGGTCTGTTTGGTGGTTTACAGCCCGGCCTCTTTGGAGCGCCAAATCTGCGAAAGCGGCCCTTCGTTCAGGTGCCGCCGGTTGGCAGCTATGGATCACTATACGGATTGGCAGTGGACCGAAGCTAATGCATGATCGTCAGCGTGGGGGATCTTAATGCCGTTTCTGACTGATGCTGAGCGTGATGATCTGCGTATCGACCGCATGATCTTCCATGTGGTCGGACCTGACTTAGACACCCCTGTACTGCTCGCCGAGTTCGACCCGCCTATTTTTACCGAATTCTTCCTCGGCCGCGTCAAGTCGGCGCTTGGCGGCAACGCGTACAGGTTTAGGCCGGACTCGCCGACCATGGCCACTTTGCGGGAGATTGGCGGCGACGATGCTGCCTTCGTCGACGGTTCCGAGCGTCTGGCGCAAGCCTTCCAGCACGAGCACCGGAAGAATTCGATCGATGGCGTCTTCTTCCTTTTCCTGCTGAGCACCGCCGAGGACCGGCGGCTGTTCGCGCTGGTGAAGTATGACAATGACCAAGTGCTGAAATATGACATTGCCGACCGCGACGGGCAGCGGCGTGCGATCCTAGAGGAATTTAGGCAGACCTTCTCGACCAAGCGCGAGTCCCTGCAGAAGATCGCGCTGGTGCGGCTCGGCGACGAGGATGGCGAGCTGATGGTCCGCGACCGTTCGCGTCCGGACGGGATCTCCGAATACTTCGAGAAGTTCTTGCGCGTACGGCGGGCGGCCACGCCTGCGGAGTTCACGAAGAAGGCCGAGCGGATCCTCAAGGATGTGCTGAAGCAGCATCGGGACGACCTCGATCCGGAGGTCGTCAAAGGCGGAGCCCGCCGCATCAATGAGCAGCTGCGCGCCACTCGCGAGTTTGGACCCGACACCCAGGGGCAGCTGTTCGACTCAATCTTCGGCGTGCTGCCCGAGGAGTCGCCCGTTCGAAAGACGTTCAGGCGCAAGCTGGCGTCGCAGCGCCTCGACGAGGAGACCTTCCGCGTCGACGCCAACGCGATCCCGCGGCCGCATCGCAAGCGGATCGAGACGGTGGAGGGAATCCAGATCCTGTTCGACGAGGAGGTGAGGAACCATATAGAGCGGCGCGAGCTCGATACGGGCGACACGGAGATCCGGATCACGACGGCGCGCGTGACGGTGGACGACGACGATGCCCTTGAGCGTATCGGCGGCGCTTGACGCCTCCAGGAACCTGCAGGTCAGCGAGACGCTCGGCTCGCTGACCTGCAGGGGCGCTGGACGAGGCGACTTTGCAGGCTTGGCGGGTGGTCGCTGGAGACTGCGATGCGCTGGGCTGCCGCCTTACATGCCGCGACGACATCGGCGACGCGCATGACCTTCAAACCATCGAGTTGGTAGAGCTCGTTGGCGAACCGCTGCGTATTACGCTCGAGATCGCGCATCCGGCCAATGCGCTGCACGTCGCCACGCTCGAAGGCATGCGCCGTGCACTGGGCAGTTCGGACGGCTTGGCTGGCATATCGGAGATACGTCTGCTCGGCCTTAACCGGCCGATCCGGACATTGGGCGTCGACGTCGTTCCATGGCGGGACGGGGGCGACGATGCGCCAACGCGCGCCGCTTCCCCATTTCCGAGCCCACGCCGCTTCGCACGCACGATCGCCGGGAAGAGCCGGGCCCCGGCCGAGATCGGCAGCTGGGTGCTCGACGGGGATGCGAACCGGAGAGACGACGCTTTCGTGCTGTGGCGCGAAATGGCAACCGACGCCCTGCGCCGCTCGCTGGTCAGTGAGATCTATGACGTGGATGGCGCCACCCGTGTGGTATTGGCCGGTTCGCCGACCCGACGACTGGATCTCGGCGGGGCGCTGGCTACCGTCCCGGCGTTCGCAGAGTTGCAGCAGACGGCGCGTTGGGTTTTCGTCGAAGGGCAGGACGTAGAGCTGCGTCATACCCTTCTCACCGGAGAGCTGGCGCGGGAGTGGCGCGACGAGCAGCCCTTCGCGGTGGGCCTGACCGATAGGCTGCCTGTCGCGCTCGAGAGCGCGGGGCTGGCGTATCGAGCTCACATCCAGCAGGGCAGCCGCGAGACGATCAAGAGCCTATCCGATTTGCGCAAGACGCTGGCCGATGAGATAGGCAAGGTCACGCAGCAGACGCGGGATCTGAGCAGCGGACTGTGGCGCGACGTGGCGGTGGCGATTGTGACCGTGGCGTTCAAGCTGTCGATGGACGCGACGAAGTCGACCGCAACGCCCGTCTATGCCGTCGTACTGATGCTCGTCGCCGCCTACATCGTGGTGAGCCAGGTGGTCACCGTGAAGAGCAGCCGCGCCTTCCTGAAAGTCGCGGCCGACGCGCGGTCGCAGTGGCGGCAGAAGGGCTATGCCTATCTGTCGAACGGTGAGTTCGACGCGCTGGCGGGAACGCCCTTGGACGAGGCGCGGAGGATTTACGACTGCGTGGAGGCTGCCGCGAACTGGGTCGCTGGGGCCGTGGTTGTCGGGCTTGTGATCTTCGCCGCCTGGGAAGCGGGATTGGTCAGCGCGGCTTGGAGGGCGTTGTCGTGCCGTTGACCCGGATGCGGAAGCAACTGCGTGATGTGACATAGCGGTCCGCTTAGATTTTGGATTGGCATGTCACACCGGCCATCGCTGTCTCGTCATGATGTCGGAACCCAGGGGGACCGACGATGACACCGCGTATTGCCAACCCACACGCTCTCGCCCCGGAAGCGATCACGGCCATGATGGCGCTGGAACGGAGCTTCACGAAGAGCGATCTCGACCACAAACTGCTCGAACTGGTAAAATTCCGCGTGTCGCAGATCAACGGCTGCGCCTTTTGCCTGCATATGCATGCGACCGATCTGCGCCGTCATGGCGAAAGTGAGATGCGCCTGTACATGCTAAGCGCATGGCGGGAATCGACGCTCTATTCGAATCGCGAGCGGGCCGCACTTGGCTGGGCGGAGGCGTTGACGCTGTTGCCCGAGACGGGTGCGCCCGATGCGGACTATGATGCGCTCAAGGCGGCATTTTCCGATGCAGAGCAGGTCTGGCTGACCATGGCGATCGGGGCGATCAATATCTGGAACCGCCTGCAGGTGGCTTTTCGCGTCGCGCATCCGGTGGACGATGCCTGACGCCGCGCTGTTCGAGGCGGAGCGGCCGCGGCTCGTCCGGCTGGCCTATCGCATGACCGGCTCACTCGCCGAAGCGGAGGATCTGGTGCAGGACGCCTGGTTGCGCTGGTCGCGGGTAGAAGAGGTCGAGGCACCCGCCGCCTGGCTGACCCGGGTCGTCACGCGGCTCTGCCTCGATCACCTGAAGTCGGCGCGGCTGCGGCGGGAGACCTATGTCGGCACATGGTTGCCCGAGCCGCTGCTCGGCACGACCGATCCGGACGAGGTGGCCGACGATCTGACCGTCACGCTCATGCTGGCCATGGAGCGGCTGTCGCCGTTGGAACGGGCCGCCTTCCTGCTCCACGATGTGTTCGACGTCGCGTTGCTCGAGGTAGCCAGGACGCTCGACCGCGCGCCCGCAACGGTGCGGCAACTCGCCTCCCGCGCCCGGCGGCATGTCGCGGAGGCGCGGCCGCGCTATCCGGTCGATGCACAGGAAGCCGCCCGGATCACCCGCGCCTTCTTCGCGGCGGCGCGAGACGGTGACGCGCGTGCTCTGTCGGACCTGCTGGCAGAGGACGTCGCGATCCATTCCGATGGCGGTGGGCGCGTCCTGGCATTCCACAACATCATCCGGGGTCTGGCAAAGGCGCAGCGCTTGTTCATGGGGCTACGTCGCAAATACCCCGACGCGCCGGTGGAAGTGATCCGCTTCGCCACGATCGACGGTCTGCCCGGCTATATCAGCCGCGCGGGCGGCGGCGTGCTCCAGACCACCGCGCTCGACATCCGCGATGGCCGGATCGCGGCGATCTACATCGTCCGCAATCCGGACAAGCTCATCCGCGTCGCGACCGCTCTTCAGACCGGACAGGCGGTCGCACGCGGCTGACGCCGGAATGCTATCAGCATCACCAGTGCCGCTGCCGCCATCGCCGCACCGGCCAGCGACACGATCTGCAACCCCAGCCCGGCGCCGATCACGCCGCCGCCGAGCACCGCGCCTATCGCATTGCCGAGATTGAACGCGCCGATGTTCATCGCGGAGGCGAGGTTCGGCGCGTCCGAGGCGGCGTCCATTACCCGCATCTGCAAGGGCGGCACGATCGCGAAGCTGGCGATGCCCCAGATTAGGATGGCGATCGCGGCGGTCACCGGCCATTGCATGAGAACGGTGAAGGCGAGCAGCGTCAGCGCCATGATCGCCAGCATGGTCATCAGCGCCCGGTCGACCGAACGGTCCGCCAGCCGACCGCCGACGCCATTGCCGATCGTCGCGCCGACGCCGAACAGCATCAGCATCGCGGTGACATAGGCGGTCGAGGCATGCGTCACATCCCGCAGGATCGGCACGATATAGGTGAAGACGGTAAAGACGCCGCCAAAGCCGATCATGGTCAGGGCCAGCGCCATCACCACCGGTCCGCGCGTCAGCACGCGCAGTTCGGCGCGCATGTCGCCGCCTTCGGCAGCGGGTAGCGGTGGCAGGGCAAGACGGAGCGACACCATCGCGATCGCCCCCACGCCCGCGATCCCGGCGAAGGCCGTGCGCCAGCCGATCGCCTCGCTGACCCAGGTTGCCGCCGGCACGCCGCCGATCGTGGCGACGGTCAGCCCGGTGAACATCGCCGCCACCGCACCCGCGCGCTTATCCGGAGGCACGAGACTGGCGGCCACCACCGAGCCGACGCCGAAGAACGCGCCATGGTTGAACGAGGTGACGACCCGCGCCGCCATCAGCACCCAATATCCATCCGCCACCGCCGACAGCGCGTTGCCGAGCGTGAAGATGCCCATCAGCGCTATCAGAAGTGTCCGACGGTCGATCCGCCCGGTGGTGAGCGTCATCAACGGCGCGCCGATCAGCACGCCCATCGCATAGGCGCTGATCAGCAGCCCGGCGGCAGGGATCGACACATGCAGGTCGCTTGCGATCACCGGCAACATGCCCATCGGCGCGAACTCAGTCACGCCGATGCCGAAGGCACCGACCGCCAGCGCGATCAGCCCAAAGTTGAATTTCATGATCTCGGCTCCCTCAGATCCTCGGTGGCGCGAGGCGGGTGAAACCCTCCTGCTGCCGGTATGGGGTGTGCGGATAGGGCGGCAGCACGTCACTCGCGGCGTCGAGCATCGCCACCTGCTCGGGCGTCAGCGCCCAGCCGACCGCGCCCAGATTGTCGCGCAGCTGTGCCTCGTCGCGCGCCCCGATGATGACCGATGATACGGTCGGACGTCGCAGCAGCCAGTTGATTGCGACTTGGGGCACGGTCTTGCCCACCTCGGCCGCCACCGCCTCCAGCGCATCGATGACACGGTAGAGATGCTCGTCCTCGACCGGCGGCGCGAACTGGGCCGTCTCGTGGAGGCGGCTGCCCGCCGGGATCAGCCGTCCGCGCCCGATCTTGCCGGTCAGCCGGCCCCAGCCGAGCGGGCTCCAGACCAGCGCGCCGACACCCTGATCCGCCGCCAGCGGCATCAGGTCCCACTCATAGGCGCGGCCGATCAGCGAGTAATAGACCTGATGCGCGACGAGGCGCGGCCAGCCATGGCGATCCGCCAGGCCTTGCGCCTTCATGATCTGCCAGCCGGGATAGTTGGAGACGCCCGCATAGCGAACCTTGCCGTCCGCGATCAGCCGGTCGAGCGTGCCCATCAGCTCCTCGGTCGGTGTGGAGGCGTCGAAGGCGTGAAGCTGGAGCAGGTCGATCCGGTCGGTGCCGAGCCGCCGCAACGCAGCGTCGACCGCGCCGATCAGCCGCACCCGTGACGCCCCCCAGTCCTGCGGGCCGTCACCCATCGGCAACCCGGTCTTGGTCGAGATCAGGACGGCATCGCGCCGCCCCTTGATCGCCTCGCCCAGCACTTGCTCCGACGCGCCGTCCGAATAGACGTCGGCGGTGTCGAATAGCGTCACGCCGGCGTCGAGGCAGATGTCGACCAGCCGCCGCGCCTCGGCGGCGTCGCTTGTGCCCCATGCGCTGAACAGCGGTCCCTTGCCGCCGAAGGTCCCCGCGCCGAACGACAGGGCCGGAACGCGCAGGCCGGACGATCCCAATTGCCGATATTCCATGACACCTCCTTTCCCGAATGTCATTGTCAGGCGCATAGATGGACGGTGAAGCAGCGCAGCGGAACCGCCCGCCGGTGCAAAGGATCTATGCCTTGGACGCAAAGATAGCAGGCAACGACGATCGCGCCCGGTCGCTCGCTCTGTTCGCAAGCGTCGTGGAGGAAGGCAGCTTCTCCGCTGCCGGCCGCACGCTCGGGCTGACGCCATCGGCGGTGGCGCGGGCGATCGACCGGATCGAGGCGCGGCTGGGCGTGCGGCTGCTGCTCCGCTCCACCCGGGCGCTGACGCTCACCGCCGAGGGGCAGGCCTATCGACTCGCCGCCCGGCGCATCCTCGCCGATCTAGACGATGCCGAGCAACAGATCGCCGATCAGGGCGCGCCGCGCGGACGGCTGCGGATCAGTGCGGCGCTGGCGCATGGCCGGTTGTGCGTCGTGCCTCTGCTCGGCGACTTCGCCCGCGCCTATCCGCACATCCTGATCGATATCGCCCTGACCGACACGCTGGTCGACATCGCTGGCGGACAGGCCGATGTCGCGATCCGCTTCGGCCCGCTTGCCGACAGCGGACTTACCGCCCGCAAATTGTCCGAGGCGCGGCGGGTGATCGTGGCGTCGCCCGACTATCTGGCGCGGGCGGGCACGCCGAGGGTTCCGGAAGACCTGCACGCTCACAATTGCCTGAACTTCAACTTTCGCCGCGCCGAGCCGATCTGGCCGTTCCGCCGCGCCGGCCGGGATTTCGCACTGTCTGTGGACGGCGGCATCGTCGCCAACAATGGCGAGACGCTGGGTCATCTCGCCGCTGCCGGGGTTGGCATCACCCGGGTCGGCCGCTTCAGCGTAGCGGCCGAGATCGCGGATGGGCGGCTCGTGCCGCTGCTGGAGGAATACAATCCAGGCGATGTCGAGCTGATCCACGCCGTCTTCGTCGGCGGTGCCGCCACCCCTGCACGGGTGCGTGTGTTCGTCGACTTCCTGGTCGAGCGCTTAGCCAGCCGGTTCGAGTAGCGGGCGCGAAACGGCCTTTTCCAGGAAAGCGTACAGCCGGTCGTCATCGCCCATAGCGACGTTGAAGCGCATGTGATCCCGCCAGCCGCCGCTGGTACTGAACACCGGGCCTGGTGCCAAGACGATACCTGCGTCGATCGCCCTGCGCGCGAGGTCGACTGCATCGATTCCATCCGGCAATCGCGCCCAAAGAAAGATGCCTGCCGCCGGATCGGTCCACGGCTCGATACCGATGGCCCGCAGAACCTTCGCCACCCGGGCCATAGCCCGGGCCAGCCGGGTCCGGACACCGTCAACGTGGCGCCGATAGCTGCCATCGGTCAGCACCGCGTGCAGCAGGTTGGCGGCGAGCGGACTGCCCGCCATCGACGTCGCGATGCGCAGGTCGGCCAGCCCTTCGATCCAGTCGGGCCGCGCTGCGATATGGCCACAGCGCACCGCCGCCGACAGCGACTTGGAGAAGCTGCCGATGCGGATCGTCCGGTCGAGGCCGTCGAAGGCCGTCAGTCGTGGTGACGGCGTATGTTCGAAGTCGGCGAAGATATCGTCCTCGACGACGACCATGTCATGCGCCTCCGCGATCTTGAGCAGTCGGTGCGCGGTGGCTGCCGCGAGCGAGGCCCCCGTCGGGTTATGGACGCCTGAGTTGGTCAGATAGAAGCGCGGCCGATGTGTCGCGGCCGCCTCGGCGAAAGCGATCACGTCCGGCCCGGTCGCTGTCATCGGCACGCCGACCACCTTGGCCCGGTGCGCCCGCAACAACGCCAGGAAATTGAAGTAGCACGGATCGTCAACCAGTACGGTATCACCGGGCTGAAGCAGGAAGCGGCACACCAGATCGAGCGCATGGGTGCCGCTGTCGGTCAGCAGGATCTGTTCGGGGCCGGCTTCGATCCCCTGATCCGCCATCCGCCTCGCCAACAATGCCCGGAGCGGGGGTGAGCCCAGGGGTGACGCGTAGCCCGCGAGCGTGCCGTTCTCGTCGGATCGCGCCGCGCCACGCATCGCTTTGCGGAGGGCATCGCCCGCCAGCCAATCATTGGGTAGCCAGCCGCATCCCGGCATCAATTCGTGTCGTCGCTCGCCCAGCGACTGGCGCAGCATCCAGAGCGGATCGACCTCACGTTCCTTCGTGCTGGCCAGCCGATCCAGCGCCAGCGGGGCCAAGGGTGCGGCGACATAAAATCCCGATCCCGGTCGCGACCGGATCACACCCTCGGCCGCGAGGCGATCATAGGCATCGACCACCGTCGAGCGTGCGACGCCGCTCGTCTCGGCCATCGCGCGGATCGACGGCAGCCGTGCGCCCGGCGTCAGCGTGCGGGCGTCGATCCGGTCTCGGATCGCACGGACCACCATGCCGGTGCGGGTTTCGTCGGACGCGCTTGCCATCGTACTACCATTATCACCAATACAGTTCGGCATGATCGTACTGATGTGTATCTGTCGGCGCCAGTCGTTGCGCGATAGGACGAGCCAACATCAACAGGAGATGACCGTGACCCGCCCATTCCGCCTCGTCGACGTATTCGGCACCGATCCGCTGACCGGTAATCCCTTGGCCGTTATCGCCGATGCCGATGGCCTGACGACGGACGAGATGCAGGCGATCGCAAGCTGGCTGAATTTCTCGGAGACGACCTTCCTGCTGCCGCCGACCGATCCATCGGCCGACTATCGCGTGCGCATCTTCACCATGGCGCACGAACTGCCCTTCGCCGGGCACCCGACCTTGGGGAGCGCCCATGCCTGGTTCGAAGCGGGCGGGCAGCCGAAGCAGGACGGTGTGATCGTGCAGGAATGCAGCGTGGGGCTGGTGATGATCCGGCGTGATGGCGATCGGCTTGCCTTTGCCGCCCCACCGCTGCTGCGCGGCGGCACGCCGACCGAGGCCGAGATCGCTCAGGTCGCCGAGCTGTTGCGGATCGATCGCGCGGCAATCGTTGATGCCGCCTGGGCGGACAATGGTCCCGGCTGGATCGCGGTCATGCTGGAGTCGGCGGAGGCGGTGCTGGCGGTCGAGCCGGCGCGGCACCACCCCGAGCATATCGACATCGGCATCGTCGGACCACATGCGCCCGGCAGCGAGGTCGCGTTCGAACTGCGCGCGCTCTTCACCGACGCACACGGCGGGCTGATCGAGGACCCGGTGACCGGCAGCCTCAACGCCTCGGTCGGCCAGTGGCTGTTCGCCAGCGGTCGGGCAAGCGGCAGCTATGTCGCCACTCAGGGCACGCGCCTCGGGCGGAGCGGGCGTATCCATGTCTCGCAGGATGAAACCGGCCAGGTTTGGGTCGCGGGTGCGACGCGGACGCTGTTCTCCGGACGGACGCAAGGGTGATGCAGGTCGCGGTCCTGACCTTCGACGGCTTCAACGAACTGGATTCGTTCGTGGCTGCCGCGATCATCAACCGGCTTCGCCCGCATGGCTGGGCCGCGCACATCACCGCGCCGACCGAGACGGTGACGTCGATGAACGGCGTCGTGGTCCACCGCCAACGGCCGCTCGCATTTCTCGAGGAGGCGGATGCGGTGCTGATTGGCAGCGGAGTCCGCACGCGTGAGATTGCCGCCGATCCGGCAATGCTCGCCCGGCTTCGCCTCGATCCAACGCGGCAGTTGATCGCGGCGCAATGTTCGGGGACGCTGCTGCTGGCCAAGCTCGGCCTGATCGGTGATTTGCCAGCTTGCACCGACCTCGCCACCAAGCCATGGGTAGTGGAGGTCGGTGTCACGGTCATCGGCGCGCCGTTCGCCGCTCATGGCAATATCGCGACGGCGGGCGGTTGTCTTGCTGCGCCCTATCTCGCCGCATGGCTGATCGCCCGCGGAGGCGAGCCCGAACTGGCGCGCGCGGCGCTCCATTACGTCGCGCCGGTCGGCGAGAAGGCGCGCTTCGTCGATCATGCCATGGCGGTCGTCGCGGGCGAGTTGGCATTCGCCTGACCCGCCCGCGCGCTCAGTTCGTTAGGAACCCGCGTCGAGCTTACGCCTGCGGACTGTCCCAGCCTTCCAGGACGATCTTGCCCCGCGTGGTGGCGCTCTCGATCCGGCGGTGCGCCTCGATCAGGTTAGCGGCATTGATCGGCGAGAGCGTGTCGGTCGCCGTGGTGCGAATGCGTCCTTCGTCCACCAGTTCGGCCACCGCGTCCAGCAGTCGACCCTGCTCGCCGACGTCCGGTGTGTCGAAGAGCGATCGGGTGAACATCAATTCCCAATGGACCGACACCGCCTTGCGCTTGAAGGCGACGATGTCGAGGCTGGCGGGATCGTCGATCAGCGCGAAGCGCCCCTGCGGCGCGATCAGCTCGGCGATATCTGCCAGATGGCGGTCGGTGTGGGTGGTCGAGAAGACGAAGGCGGGCGCGCCGATCTCCAACGCGGCGATCTGCGGTGCCATCGGCCGGGAATGATTGATGACATGATGCGCGCCGAGGTCGCGCACCCAGCCTTGCGTCTCGGCGCGCGAGGCAGTGGCGATCACGGTCAGGTCGGTGCGGGCCCGCGCGATCTGGATCGCCGCGGAACCGACACCGCCCGCGCCACCGATAATCAGGATGGCACGGGCGCCGCCAGCCGGTTGGTCGTCGACCTTCAACCGGTCGAACAGGGTTTCCCACGCCGTGATCGCCGTCAGCGGCAACGCCGCCGCCTCCGCGAAGCCGATGCTGCGGGGGCGATGGCCGACGATCCGCTCGTCGACCAGCTGATATTCCGCATTGCTGCCGTCGCGCATCAGGTCGCCCGCATAGAAGACCTCGTCACCCACCTTGAAGCGGGTGACTTCCGGGCCGACCGCCTCGACCACGCCCGCCGCATCCCAGCCGAGAATGCGCTCGTCTCGCCCGTCGAACGGCGCGGCGCCGGTACGAACCTTCGCATCGACCGGGTTCACCGAGATGGCCCGAACCGCGATCAGAATGTCGCGCCCGGTCGGAACGGGCCGTGGCAGCTCTATGTCGATCAGGGCTTCGTCCCGGTCGATCGGGCCGGGCTGGCGATAGGCTATGGCGCGCATGGGTCTTGCTCCTTTTGCTGACGCACGCGAGATAGGGACGGTGTCAGCTTATGTCGTAGGCACAAAAAACGCTCATAGTGTCGAAAAGGATACCGCCCCGATGGCGAAAGCCCGCCACTCCCGCCTCGATTGTACCCCGGGCTGCGCCGTCGAGGCGGCGGTGAGCCTGATCGACGGCAAGTGGAAGGCGGTGATCCTCTACCATCTGCAGGAGGGGCCGACGCGCTTCAACGAGTTGCGCCGCCGTGCCGGGGACGTGACGCCGCGCATGCTGACCAACCAGCTGCGTGAGCTGGAGGCCGATGGCCTGATCGAGCGCGAGGTCTTCGCTCAAGTGCCGCCGCGGGTAGAATATAGCCTGTCCGATCGCGGCCGATCCCTATCGCCGATCATCGCGGCGCTGAAGGCTTGGGGCGATGCGAATATGGACCTCTTCGCACGGCGGTGATCATCCGGCTGATGCGTCGGCGACGTTCGCGGCTTCGCTCGAACGGTGTCGTGTCCGGATCTCCGCCACGAGATGGGCATGTGGAATAAGCGACGGATTCCGGACGTTTTTGCACAATATGTTCACATCCTGTTCTACACGCACTAAAAGATGCGCATGGCTGTGCGTAAGATCATTCACGTCGACATGGACGCCTTCTTCGCGTCGGTGGAGCAGCGTGACGATCCGTCGCTGCGCGGCAAGCCGGTTGCGGTCGGTCATGCCGCCGCACGGGGCGTGGTGGCGGCGGCTAGCTACGAAGCCCGCAAGTTCGGCGTTCGCTCTGCTTTGCCCTCAGTCACCGCGCTGCGCCGCTGTCCCGACCTGATCTTCGTGGCGCCCCGCTTCGAAGTGTACCGCGACGTCTCGCGCCAGATCCATGAGGTGTTCGTGCGGTACACGGACCTGATCCAGCCCTTGTCGCTCGACGAGGCCTATCTCGACGTTACCGCGAACAAGCGTGGCCTGGAAACCGCATGGCTGACCGCCAAGGCGATCCGCGCCGACATTCTGACGGAGACCGGCCTGACCGCATCGGCGGGCATCTCGTACAACAAGTTCCTCGCCAAGCTTGCCTCCGATCACCGCAAGCCCAACGGCCAGTTCGCCGTCACGCCGGACATGGGCGCCGCCTGGGTCGAGACGCTGCCCGTCAGCCGCTTCCACGGCGTCGGGCCGGTGACGGCGGAGAAGATGAAGCGGCTGGGGATTGAGACCGGGGCTGATCTGCGCGCCAAGTCGCTGGCGTTCCTGCAGCAGCATTTCGGCAGTTCCGCCGAATGGTATCACGCCATCGCGCGCGGGGAAGATGACCGTCCGGTCAACCCGTACCGCGTGCGCAAGTCCTCGGGGTCGGAAACGACGTTCAACCGCGATCTGACGGAACCCGCTGAGATCGAGGCCGGCGTGCTCAAAATGGCGGACGATGTCTGGGACTGGTGCGAGGGACGGCAAGCCTTCGGCCGCACCGTCACGGTGAAGGTCAAATACGCCGACTTCCATCAGATCACCCGACGCCGCAGCCAGCCCTTCGCGGTCACCAGTCGCGAAGGGCTGCTCCACGCAGCACTCGACCTGATCCGGTCGGTCCTGCCGACCGCGAAGGGGATACGATTGGTCGGCGTAACAGTGTCGAACTTCGTCGAGGCCGGGGCAGCGGCACCTACTGAATTGCCGATCTTCACGGAGGCGGCGGCTTGATGCTCGACCTCTTTGACGCGCCGCTCCTGGCAGGGCTCGCCACGCGGGCGAACCTGATCACCGCAAAAGAGGAGCGCATGCTGATTGACCGGATAGACGCGACCGACCTCGAGCCGTTCCGCTTTCAGAGCTGGACAGGCAAGCGGCTGACAACGTCCTTTGGATGGAGTTAGGACTTTGAGGTCGGGCGCCCGAAGGATGCGCGACCGAGGCCGGACTGGCTTCTCACCATCCGCGATAGGGCGGCAGATTTCGCCAGACTTGCGCCTGAGGCGCTTATCCAAACGCTGCTCATCCGCTGCGACCCCGGCGCCGGGATTGGCTGGCATTGGGACCGCCCCATCGACGGCCATGTCCTCGGCATCTCACTCCGCGCACCCGCAACGATGCCCTTCCCGCGTCGGCGCGCCGACGATTTTGACCGCGTTCCGGCGCCGCTCGATCCGCGGGGCGGCTATCACATGGAAGGACCCGCTCGTCACGAATGGGAGCACAGCATCGCACCGATGGAATGCCCGCAATGGTCGATCACTTTTCGCAGTCTGGCGGAGCATCGGTGATGTACGGAAAGGGTTTAATCGCCATCTGTCTTGGCCGACGTTCAAAAGCCTTTGTTACCGCACCTGGTGACGATACCGTGAAACTCCTGACATCCGCCTTCGGCAGTTGTCGACCAAGCCCTGCCGTCCCCTTTTTGCAGATTTTCGACTGGTTCGGCGAAAAGCGGTCACAGACTGACGCTGCGATGTCAGAACGTGTCGGATAATACGGAACTTGGCCACTGGCAGGTCGGAGATTGCAAAAATATCGCTCGATACCGCACCCCGAGGTATTTCGTCTCTGCTGCGGAACGTCATACTCGTGCTGGAAGTGGCAGATGCCAGAGCACGAGTTACTGGCTGGCTGACACGCAGTATCGTCGGGGGGGTATCGTGGGCAAATTGGGAGACTGGATCGCTAAGCAGGACCCGTGGGCAAGCGACGCGCTCCGTCGGGCAGCGCTCGCTATTTCGGCCACGATAGAGGACGCCGAAGCTATTGCCTTGAGGGTTCAGGCAGCTCACGGCATCAGCATCGACGCTAACCTAGAATGTATAGCGTTTGATGAGGCGATTCTCACCGCCCCTGGTGATGCGGGTGAGATGGGACTTTTGACGTCGATAGGTCCCCTCGATCACGTCGATCGCCTTGCCGAGGGTCAGGAACTCAAATTCGCTCTCAACGGGCTAACCATAATCTTTGGCGAGAATGGGTCAGGAAAAAGCGGATATGCCCGTGCAGCGCGCCGGCTGTGCACCTCCCGCGTTCCATTCGCACTCCAAGGTAATGTTTATAGGGAAAGCGTCGGCGCGCCGACCGTTAACTTTAGCGTAAAGGTTGGTGAAGCTGAGCCGGTTCCACATCGATGGGTAGAGGGCACCGCGCCGCCTGGCGCCTGCATGCACATGACCTTCCTCGATACCGCCAACGCGCGGCTCTATGTCGAGGACAAGACCGAGATTCTATTTCTCCCGCCAGAGGTACGCTGCCTGACCCGGCTGGGTGAGCTCTACACGCTTGCCGCAGCACAAACTCAGGCCGCCGCCGACGCCCTCACCGCGGCTCACAGCAACGCGGTCGGTGGTCAATTTGAACGGACGACGGAAGCGGGACGCATCGTGTCGCTTCTTACGACGGCCACTGCACTAGCCGATCTCCCGTCTGAGGCAGCTATCCGAGCAGCTGGAGCATGGGATGCTGCTGCCGCCGACCAACTCGCCGACACCCGCTTGAAGCTCGCTCAAGGCCCCGCAGCACAAGCCCGAACGGTCCGCCGACTTGGCGAGTCTGCGAAGACCGTGGCCGAAAAGGGGATTGCGGCGATACCGCTCCTAGGTCGCGGGGGCATCGATATTGATGTAGCGCTCGTACGCGCTCGAACTGATGCCCGAGCTGCGGCCGATGCCTTCGCGCGAGAACAGGCAGGTAAGTTCCCCATTGCCGCAACCGGCAGCGAATCTTGGTTACAGTTATTCCGCCTTGCCCGGCAGTTCGCCGCTGAGGCAGACATCGTACCCGCTGATGGTGCCTTTGAGACAGGCGACCCGTGCTTGCTCTGCCAGCGTCCGCTCGACGATGAAGCGCGTGACCGAATGCAAGCGTTCGATGCCTATATCGATGCCGAGGCGGCTGCCGCTGTTGTCGTTGCTGAAAACGCTATAGCCCGACGGATTGCGACATTGCGCGCCTTGGACCTTCCAACTCGCGACCAGGTAGTACAGGCGCTGGCAGAGCACGCCGCTTATGACGAGGATTTCCGGGCAATCGTGGATGGCGCGGCATCCGGTTTCGGTGCGCTGAACGCCCATCGGCAACGGAGGATCGACCACCTTGCGGGCGGTGCTGTCGTCAACGACTTGCCAAGCATAGCCGACGTCATGAAGCTATCTCGCACCGCTGGACAATACATCACGCGCGCGGAAGTTCTCGAGCAGGAAGGCGGAATAGATCCGGCGTTGACTGCCCTCGAGGCGGAACTGCGTGATCGAGAGGCTCTCGCTGGGGCCATTGAAATGATGACTGCGCGCCGTAACGGTCTTGCGGACCGGCAGCGTTATATCGCGGCAGTCGCCGCGCTAAATACTCGGCCCATTTCGCGGCTCGCCACGGCCTTACGCGGTGAACTTGTCACACCGGATCTGAGCAAGCGGATCGTGCAGGAAATTTCCAGGCTTGGCCTAGACCACGTACCGCTACGCTTTACCGACCAGAGCGCCTCCGGGAAGAGCTTTTTTGAGCTGGCATTGGACAGCGCCGGGCCCGCCAAGAAACAGACCGTGCTGAGCGAAGGCGAACAGCGCGCCCTAGCCATCGCCTGCTTCCTGGCTGACCCTCACGTCAGCGAAAGCAAGGGTGCGATCATCGTCGATGACCCCGTTACCAGTCTGGACCACCAACGCATCCGCCGCGTCGCTAATCGATTTGCAGATGTTGCAGCCTCCGGCCGACAAGTCGTAATCTTTACTCACAATCTACTTTTCTATCAGGAAGTAATACGTGCTTGTGCCGACCGCGAGGCCCAAGTGCCTGTGCTGCCCTGCCTCATTCAGCAGGCGGAAAACGGTTTTGGTTTGGTTTCGGTCGATGATCAACCGTGGATCGCGAAGAAGGTACGTGAACGCGAGCGCTCTCTCGAACAGGCATTGAAAGCGATTCCCAATGACCTCGTTCCAGACAGCGAAGACCTGCGCATGCTAGCCAAGCAATTCTATACGGACTTACGTGAGACATGGGAACGTGCTGTGGAGGAAGTCGTCCTCGGTGGTGTTGTTGAGCGCTTCGGCACCGATGTGAAAACACTTAGTCTAAAGATGGTCGATTTTGATGATACTGACTATCGGACAGTCTTTTTCGCCATGAAGCGAGCTTCAGAGCGGTCTGGGCATGATCAGGCAGCAGCAAAGCAGATCGATGCGCCGGACAAGAAGCGAATGGAAGCTGACCTGAATGAACTGCGGGAGTTTATTGCCACCCACAGAAAGAAGGCTGAGGCCGCCAGCAAACGGCGCAAGGAGATGGAGCAGCCGCCAAAGGCGATAATGGCCTGAGGCGCTTTCTCGCGAGGTGCATTCGTGCGAAAACCATTGATTTCAATCGTGGCTCGAACGCGCTGATCGACGATTAGATGGCCATATCGGCCTAATTGCTTTTGCCGAAGCGCGGGCATCTCGTCGGCAAATCAGCCGAAGAGTGGTATTTTGTACCGCCTCTCGTGCGCCATCTGTGAAGCGACATCCTTAAATTCGACTCGCATAATGTGAATGTCTGGCCCGTTCGCGAATGGCTTCGAACTGTCGAACCATCGCGCATGTACGAGTATTTCGGTGCCTAGGCCGTCGGTAAGGCTGTAATTCCATCGTTGGCCCATGGTGCGCGGCTCTTCGCCGCCTGTCATACCGGCAGCCTCAGCTGCCTCAGGCACCGCGTAGATATTTTCGGCCTCCGCCGCCTGATCAATGATCGTGACGAAACGGTGATATAGTTCGAACGGAGTAATCGGAGGCATGCGTGAGCTATACTAGCATTTTTGTCTTATCGTGCCTGAAAAAAGTCGCTGCCATAACGCACGCCGTCGAAGGCGGCATGGCGCCACCCATTACCTAGATTGACCGGTTCAGCCGGAATCGGTCGTTCGAGTTCAGAACGATGAACGACGGGTTTGTCCCAGACAGCGTCATTGACCTGGGAGATCAGCGCCCCGGATGTCGCCGCTCAAGCGGGGTGAACGAACCGCCGAAGTTGAGGATGCGAAAAAAGGCCGCGAACGAACTGCATTGGGTCGTCACGCCATGTGCTTTTCATGTGAGGCGCCGATCGCTGAACGATCCGTCTTCCATGTTGACTGAAACCAGAGCCACGGTTTGCGGATCGTAAGTCGTTCCCGCCAGCGTCCCGTCTGCGATGCGAGCGACGACTTCGTCGATGATGGGCAGCGGCACCAGGAACCATTCGCGCGGGCGAACGGGTTTGCCGAAGCGGTCAGGAATCTCGACGTCGAAGCGGACGGCGGCAAGGACGCGATGGATCAGCGCCTCCAGGCGTGAGCGGTGTACGTCGTACAGTTTATAGGTGGCGATCACGTCCACACCGGCAAGCAAATAGGTGGCGTCGTCGGCCGCGCCAGCGATGCGCGCCTCGACCGACCCGCCGGTGATGCCGATCTTGTGGACGAGATCGCGGTGGGCGGCGATGGTCGGGTTCGTCGAGCGGCTGCGCAGGACGTAAAGTGTGCCCGTCGGCAGATGGTCGGCTTCGACGTCGGCCTTCGCGGCGCTATCGAACAGCGGCCCGGCGGTCGGCTCGGTGATCCGGCGACCGCCCTCGTCCTTGTACAGCGCGCGTTGGAGCGAGCGAAGCAACAGGTCGCTTTCGGTACCGTTGGAATAGATGACGCGCAGGCGAGCATCGGTGTCGCCATTGGGTGCCGCGATCGGTTCGCCCATGCTCGCGACATAGGCGATCTGCCCGCCGACGATGAAAAACTCGCCGGGTTTGATATCGGCTTTCGACATGCCGAGGTCGCGGACGAAGGGTCGCGTGGTGCGGACGCCTGCGTCGAGGTCGGCCTGGAGCTGATCGAAGAGCGGCTGGAACGTCGCAAAATCCACGCAGCGTTTGGCGCTGGCGACCTCCTCCGCCGCCTGGCGATCGGCATTGGAGCGGACGTTGCGCAGCTGGGTGATGTCATTCGACGCATCGGGCTCGATTCCCAATTCGGCCAGCAAGGCGCTGTCGTCGAGGTCGTCGATCGCATCGGCATCGTTCGCGCCGTCCAACAGACCGTGTACGTCCATATCCGCCAGCAGCTCGCGACAATCCGCCTGCGTGCGGAGCCGGTCGAGACGCACGGCGTAGAGCCGCTCGAAGATGTCGCGGCCCTCGCCATGCTGTGGCGCGCGGCCATGTTCCTCGCGGAAGCGGACGATGTCCTCGAAGCCAGCGATGATCCGTTCCTCACGCGGCGTGCGGGCTCGGACTTTCTTGGGCGTCAGGTCGACGCCCAATTCGGCCAGGATATCGTCGTCGGTCATGTCAGCCATTGGCCGCGGCTCCTGCGGCTTGGGCCTTGGCGCGGAAGCGGGCGAAGGCTGCGACGCCCTCCCCCAGCTGGCGTTCCCACGGATCCTGCGACGTCGCCTCGGGGGCGCGGCCGCGCTCGCGCTTCCACTGGACCGCGCGGATCGCAAAGGCGCGCGCCTCTTCCTCGGTCAGCGTGGTCTTGCGCGCCGAGATCGCGGCCTGCACCTGGCGTAGCGTGCCCTCGTTCATCGCCTTGGCGAGGATCGCATAGGCGGCCTCGAACGGATTGATCCGGTCGATCAGGTCGATGTCGAGCTCGCGCACGTTCATGAACTTGCGCACGCCGTCGACGAACGAAGTGTTCGCCTTCAGCTCGCCGCTGCCGTCATCGCTCGCCGTCTCGGTGACGATCTTCGCCGCCTGCTGGGTGATGTTGAGCGCGGCGATGGCGTGCTGGCGGATCGCCTCCTGATCGGTTTCGCTGAGGTCGGGATAGCGGTCGCGGACGATCTTGCCCATGCGGACCTGGGTCAGCTCCTCCGGGACCACTTCGGAGTCGAACAGGCCGCGTTCGATCGCCTGCTTGTCCTGGATGAAGCTGGTGATGACCTCGTTGATGTCCTCGGCGCAGATGCGCTTGCCCTCGGTCGAGCTGGGCAGCACCAGATCCTTCAACTCGAAGTGGAACTGGCCGCGTTCCTCGTTGAAGCCGACATTGGTGCGGCCTTCCTGATAGCCGTCGGGACCATAGTCGAACCCATCCTTCGGCCCAGCATCTTTGGGCGTAAAGTCGAAGCGGGGCGCCAGCACCTGTTCCATCAGCAGGCTGGCGGCGATCGCCTTCAACGTGTCGTTGACCGCCTCGGCCACCACGTCGTCGTCGGCGGCGGGTTCGGCGATCAGGTTGGTGAAGCGTGCGACCGTCTTGCCCGGCGCGTCGCGGGTGGCGCGACCGATGATCTGGATGATCTCGGTCAGGCTGGAGCGATAGCCCACGGTCAACGCGTGCTCGCACCAGATCCAGTCGAACCCCTCCTTCGCCATGCCGAGCGCGATGATGACGTCGACATGGTCGCGGTCGCTTCGCGCCTCCGGGCTTTTCAAGGCCGCCGCCACGCGGTCGCGCTTGGCGGGATCGTCGTCGACCAGATCGGCGACCTTGATCGTCGCGCCCGCAGCCGTCTCGATCAGGTGGAAGCCGGTGGCGGGATCGGTGCCCTTCCAAGTGCCGAGGTGATCCATGATCTCCTCGACCTCGCGATGCTTGTCCTTGGTGCTTTCGCGGCTATTGACGCTGGGAATATGGACGATCGTCTTGACCGCCGGATCGAGCAGATCGTTGATTTTGTCGATATAGCGCCCGGTGTAGAAGCTGTACGCGATGTCGAGCGTCTTCAGGTAGCGATAGCCGTTGAGCTGCTCGTAATAGGTGTAGGTGACGGTGGTGAACTTCGCCTCGTCCTCCGCCGACAGCACCGCGACCGCGTCGCCGCGAAAATAGCTGCCGGTCATCGCGACGAGATGCACCTTGTCACGCGCGATCAACTGGCCCAGCTGCGCGCCCAGCCGGTTTTCCGGGTTCGCCGAAACATGGTGGAATTCGTCCACCGCGATCAGCCGCCCGTCGAACGCCGCGATCCCCAGTTCGTCGATCGCGAAGCGGAAGGTGGCGTGGGTGCAGACCAGCACCGTGTCGTCGCTGGCCAAGAATTCGCCGACCGCCTTCACCTTCGACTTGGCGACCTTGACGTCGTCCGCGCCGGGGGTGTTGCAGAGGTTCCAATGCGGCTTCACCGTCCAGTCGGCCCAGAAGCCGTGCGCCGACAGCGGCTCGTCTGCGAAACTTCCGCCGATCGAGCGTTCCGGGACCACGATGATCGCCTGTTTGACGTCCTGGTTGTGCAGCTTGTCGAGTGCAATGAACATCAGCGCGCGCGACTTGCCGGAGGCGGGCGGCGACTTGATCAGAAGATATTGCTCGCCGCGATGCGCATAGGCGCGCGCCTGCATCGGCCGCATGCCGAGTTCGTTGGCGCTGGAGGACGCGCCGGTCTGGCCGGTTACGAGGCGGACGGCGGGGATGGGTCGGTTTTCGGTCACTGGTCAGCCTTATCGTGATGGTCGACGAAGGCAACGATGGAGCCGTACTGCTCCTTCACCCGCGTCTGCACCTTTCGCATCATGTCGGAGCCGCGCTCCTCCCACCCATGCTGTTCGAACATGGCAGCGAAGCCGCCATATCGGTCGGACGCGATCCGCGAGATTGCCTTGGCATCGCCACCCGGTTCGAATTTGTTCATACCGTTGCCTCATCCGCCCGAAGGCCGAACTGCTCCCGGAGGAAGTCGGCGGTCTGCTGGTCGTAAATCTTGCAGGCGATCGCCTGGTTGGCAAAGATGCCCTGATAGGTCTTGGCCTCGTTCCGCGGATAGGTGCGCTGCCAATCGACCCCAACCACATAGGCCGCGCGATCCGGATCATCGCTGAACTGCGTCAGATACCGGGTCGGCAGCACGTCGGTCAGCTTGCGGCTGTCAGCCAGCACGAAATCTGATGCGAGCGTCTTGGGCGTAGTGACGCGGCCATAGCCGAGATAGCCGGTCTTCTTCTGATAGTAGAAGATTGGCGCACCGACCTCGAGCCGGTCGAGCTGGTTGGTGTAGTGCCGCCCGCCATCAGCAGTGAAGATGCCGTGCTGGCGCAGCTCTTCCCACGGTCGGTCTTCCTCCGCCCCGCCGGTGACATAATAAAGCCCCGACCACGGCGCCCTCGCCTTCTTGACGGCGCGGTCCTTTACCTCTTCCTGGTCGAGCAGGCTGTCGGTGGTCAGCCATTCATGGCCTTGGTCGCCAAAGATGTTGAAGAAGCTGGCATTGATGCCGACGTCATGTTCCTCGGACAGATACTCAATGATCCGCTTGGTCGCCTCGTCGACCTCGCTCGCCACCACGATCATCTGGTGCGAGGCGTTGAGCGTCTCCGGCACCGCCTTGCTATAACGGTCGCGGTACAGGTCAGGCAGTGATCGGCCAGTCGAGGCGCGGACGAGATCGTGCACGTCCTTGGTCGTCAGGTGTCGCACCCAGGACGCATAGTCGAGCACCTGTCCAACAATGTCGCGGGGTGAACGGTCGCGCTTCAGCTCTATGATGATGAGGTTGCCTTCCTCGTCCATCGCCAGCAGGTCGATACGCGTGCCGTGATCGGTCGCGACCTGACGGCCGATGACGAAGCCGTCGACGCCGACTAGGCTGAGGTCGCGCGCCACCCAATCCTCGATCCGGCTTTCAAAATCGAGCGCTTTGCGGCGGCTTTCGACCAGCCCTTGCTCGGTGATGCGGAACAGGCGGGTCATGCGGCTTTCTTGCCCTTCTTCGGCTTCGGCTGGTTCGCCGTCATCTTGGTATAGAGGTCGAACAGCTTTTCCAGCCGTTCGGTATCGTTGCGGAAGCGGCGGCCGATATAGATGCGCTCCAGCACCTCGTCATTTTCCTCATGCGCGCGGCGCAGGTCGTCCGGCATCGCCTCCGGATCGTAGAGATCGGCGATGGTTGCAGGGAAATGCGCCTCGCGCGCGAGCAGGATGTTCTCGGCGGTACGGGTTAGATCAGCCTTGTCCTGTCCGGTGAGCATCGGCACGGGGAAGGTGTTCCAGCCAAGGGTGTTGGAGTAAGAATAATCCGTTCTCATCCGAACGCACACGGTTGAAACCCATTGTTGATGCAAGCGACTTACGATCAGTGACATCACCCACACGGGGCAGTTGTAAATAACGGCAGCTCGATCTGAAATGACAGTCCGTTCGTCTACGAATCCGGCTGGGAGATATGGCCGATTCTCGGAACTAACTCTGGGCACAATGAGCGCAGTCCCAGGACGATGCGGGGCAAACACAAACCGATGTGGCGTATTCGCGTTGTCGTTTGCTTGCTGACCTACGCTTTCGGTGCGTAGACGACGAACTTCATCAACGCGTTGCCGAATAGGAGGAATTTCCAATGCATCCTCGCGACTATCGTCGTCTATCCACAAACAGAACCGATCGCCATAGTTTACAAACTCCTGCGAGCCAACGTAACGCCGGATGAACTTCGCCGAGGCAGGATATTTCTGCACAAGATTTTCTACTTCGTCGAAGTTCAGAATCAGGTTCCCACCATCTGTTGGCTTATTTCCATAATCCATTTCCGGCAAACAGCTGAGGGAACGAGATGACTTCTGGACAAATATCGTTGGCATTTCAATTAGGTAAGGACCGATATTCGAAACCGATCGCACAGATCCTTGGTTGTAAAGCGTTTTATATGATGCAGCCTTTGCCGAAAGACCGGCAATAATGCATGTAACTCCAGCATTTTTGCTTGCTAAGTTTGTCCAATTGAACGGCTGGTGAGCAAACCGAATGGTAAGATTATTTCCTAGTACGAGCGGCCAAAGCATGGCCACTTGTGCTCCCTGGCAGATCGACTTCGTAGCCACGAAGGCAAAGTCAGCATTAAGTTCGCCAGCCACCCCGGCAGCCTTCATATACCAGCAAGCTACATAGTCGAGATCTTTATAGGATTTTGTATGCTTCGCGAATACAGCGTCCATATCAGCTTGTTGATCTGCTGATCTCCATCGGCTGCCGAGATACGGCGGGTTGCCGCAGATGTACGTTTCCATTTCCGGATTAACGCCCAACCCATTTTCGTCCAGGGCCAGTCGCCCGGTTGGCCCGCCCAGATCATGCTCCGCACCCGACGCCTCTCGAACCGTCGGACACACCTTCAGCCAATCCAGCCGCAACGCATTCTCGACCGTAATCTGCCCCGTCTTGTGCAGCGGCAGCACCATCGCGCGCGCTTCCTGCTGACTGAGGTACAGGCAGTCCGCCTGGAACTCGGCGATCAGCAGCGCGAGGCGGGCGATCTCGGCAGCGAAGCCCTTGATCTCGATGCCGTAGAAATTGCTCAACGGGATCACGCTGCGCCGTTCGTCTAGCTTCAAATTGGCCTCGCCGCCCAGCCGCTCGACGATCACCGCCTCTACGCCACGCATCTCTTTGTACGCGATGACCAGGAAATTGCCCGATCCGCAGGCCGGGTCGAAGACGCGGATGTTCGCCAGTCGCCGCCGCAGGTTGCGCAGTTTCTGGCGGCTGTCGCCCGCCGCTTCCAGCTGCTCGCGCAAGCCGTCGAGGAACAGTGGGTTCAGCACCTTCAGGATGTTGGGCACGCTGGTATAGTGCATGCCCAGCTCGCCACGCTCGCCATCGTCTGCGACCGCCTGGATCATTGAGCCGAAGATGTCCGGGTTGATCTCCTTCCAGTCCAACTCGCCCGCGTGCAACAGATACGCGCGCGCCGTGCGGCTGAAGCGCGGGCTCTCGGTCGCGCCGGTGAACAGGCCGCCGTTCACATAGGGAAAGACGTCGGCATAGGGCCGGATGCCCGCCGCGCGGCGATAACGGTCATCCAGATTGCCCTCATGCGTGACCGGCGTGTCCATCGCGCGGAACAGTTCGGTCAGTACCTCGTGCGTGTTGCCCCATTGCTCCTCGCCGCTGCCGTGCCCGGCATGGCTCATCTGGGTGATGGTGGCGGTGAACTGGTTCTCGCGGAAGATGCCGGTGTCCTCGGCGAAGAAGCAGAAGATCAGCCGCGCCATGAACTGGTTCAGCTCGTGCCGCCGCTCCGCGGTCGCCCATTCCGGATTGTCCTTCAACAGCTCGACGTAGAGCTTGTTGAGCCGCCCCGTGGCCTTGACGTCGATGGGGTTGTTCTTGATCTCCTTGACCGTCGAGATGCCCGCCAGCGGCAGGAAGGTCGCGAAGTGACGCGGCAGGTCGGCGTAGGAACAGGCGATGACGTCGCCGCCGACCAGATCCTCGGCCTCCACCGTCTCGCCATCGGTGGCGAGGAGGAACTTGGCCTTGGCGCTGGTGGTCTTGGGACTGGCGCGCAAGGTGGCGAGCGTCGCGCCGACCTGTCCGGCGGGGGCGATGCCGATATGAATGTTGTTGCGCTGCAGGACGCCGCCGACGTCCGACTGGTTGGTGCCGTTCTTCGTCGCGCGCAGGCGGTCGACCGTTGCCTTCTTTGCGCCGAACGCGGTGATGAACTGGAACGGGAATTCGGCGGCGTCGAACGGCTGTTGGACGAGGTCGGATACGGCTTCTTCGATTTCGACGGCGTTCATTCGGTTCGTCAGGTCCAACATGCTGGCCCGCATCGGCGGGACTGATTCATCGGGCGGACGATAGGTCATGTCCGCCCGATAGTCATCGGCTGTCGTGGCGTATTACGCCGCCGCCCGCAGCGCCTCCATCGGCATAGCTGCCGCCGACGGGAATGAAATCCGACCCGGGAAGTTCGATGCCGCGCTTGATGCGGCTGCGGGACAGCAGCGGCGATGCGGTCAAGATGGAGCGTGGTCCGACCGACCAGCGGTGCGTGTCGCTGAGCAGACCGACGACCCCGTCGTCGCTGGCGAGATAGGGCTGCACATCGTCGTGCCAATCGACAAGGATGTGCCGCATGTCGACCGGCCCGTCGGCGACGGGCAGATCAAATTGGACGAGGACGAAGTCGCGCTTGGTCTGTTCGACAATGGTGGCGATCTCGATCGCCTCGGCAAGTTTTTCACATCTGTCTAGCCGTTGTTCCAGCTATCATCCACGATCACGGAGCCAGGATTGGCTAAGAGGTCATTTACGAAAGAGGGGCCATGCCCGTCATTTTGATGACAAAGATCATCGCATCTCTCGACGGGATGGCCGAAAGTGGCATAACGGTGATCACTTTCGGAAACAATCTCTTTGCTTTCCACCTCATTTGACCACTCAATCTCTTGACGCTCCATCTCGCGAACCTCCTCTGATTGAAGGGAGGTTTCGACCGCAGATAGCGCACTTCCTTCATCAGTAGACGCAACGAGCAAAGAAGCGGTATGAAATTTGTTGCCGACAAGAATGCGATATATGTGCATATTCGATATCCTTTCTATACAGATATCAGCGCCAAATCGTTAAAAATACATCTTTGCGTGGCATGTAAAATAAGCGCCACTTGATGGTGCTCGCCAGTGACGACGAGCCTCTGTTTCTTTGCTAACGCACTGGATTTGCGACCGTGTCACGCCGCAGTGCGCAGTTGCTCCGGCAGCGGTAGCTCGAAGCCGCTGGCACTCTGCTCCTCAAGGATATCGGCGAAGCGCCGATAGGCGCGCCTGTAGCCGTCCTGCCGTGCCTTTTCGCCGCGTACCGGGGCGCGTGGGTGGTGGCGCAGCTTCAGGTCGGCGTCGAGTCGGTATGCGCCCCAACCCTCGCCATCCGGGATGAGCCAGCAGCGACCGCCGCTCTGCGGCAGCCAGAGCCAGCAGTGCTCGGCGACGACGGCACGGTCATCATCGTCGATGAACACCAGCGCGACGTTGGGGACGCCGGCCCAATCCTCCCGGAAGGAGATGTGCACGATGTCCTGGCGCGAATTGCGGACCCAGTTGGTCCAGTGGAGCAGATTGAGAGGGCGGACCGGCGGGCCGACGATGATCCCGAGGTTGTCATCGAGGTTCGCCTGCTGGCCGGGCGAGCCGATCAGCAGGTGGCCGATGGCGGTGATGAGGTTGGCGGCCTGCTGCTGAGGGGTACGTTCGATCATATTCATTACCTTTCGTTGCGACCGACGCAGGCCGAGCCATGCGCCGATCTTCTTGTTTTCCGCCCTCCAAAGGGCGCATATTCTTTGTCTGTTGTGATCTGGGCTCAGGGCGCGAGCACTTCGCGCTTGAGTGTTTCGGCCGTGATGGCTTCGCGCAGGACGCGGTCGCCGTATCGTCCCCAGTCGGCAGCGTAGGGTCGGTGGGTGCAGTGCTCGACGATGAACCCAGTCAACCGCCGCATGGCCTCCAGCATCGAGACGGTGCCGCCGGACAGGTGACGCCAGCGCATCAGAAGTGCCGCCGTGCTCAGCACATCGCCCTCGCAGACCGAGCGGACTGCCGACCATTTGCCCTGTTGCATCAATTGCGAGACGAGGTCCGGCCGGCAGGTCAATTTGGCCGGGATGCCCAGCCGGGCAGCGACCTCGGCGAGGTGCACGGGGGCCGCCCCGCCACACATTTCGCTGCAGAGGTCGAGATGGCCCGATGCATCGCGCCGCCACGGCGACAACAGGCCGGTCAGGCACGATGGCAACCGCAGGCCAGCGTCGATCGCCCCGATCAGGATCTGCGGCAGGTCGGCATGGAAGCCACCCCAGGTCACGACCTGGACATGGCCGAGTTGTTCCATGTCGGTGAAGAAGGCCTTCAGGACAGCAGCTTCATCGTGCTCCGGCAGGCCGCGCGTTTCCATCCTGACCGGGCGCAGGCCGTCCTCGGCCTCGGTCATCACCAGCCAACTAAGCGTCGTGATCCTGTGGCAAGGCCAGCGCGGCGTCACGCGCGGGTCCGTGCGTAATTCGCGCGAAGACAGGTTTGCGGCATCGGCGGGCAAGAAGCGTTCGCTTGCTTGGTACCGGCCATGTGCTTCATGATCATAGGCGAGCTCGGCATCGAGGACGACGACGAAGCGGGGCGTGTTGCTCTTCCAGAGCGCGGTCAGGTCGTGGTGCATGGTGGTTCTCCGGCGGGCACTCGCGCGCCCGCATGTCAGTTGGGGGAAGGTCAGCGGATGGCGGGCCGATCGCCGCGCCAGCGGTCCAGCGCCCGGAGCGCGGCTTGTGCGGGGTGATCGGCGTCGTCGAAATCGCCGAAGCCTTGAGCCCAGCATCGCCATCCGGCGATCGCCTCGCCGATCAGTTCGACAGCAGTCGTGCTCGGATCCGGCAGCAGGAAGGTCGGCATTGACCCCTCGCATTCGTCGACCGGCGTCTGCAGCGGGCACATGCAGGGCATGAGATGCGCGCGTGCCTGGCGAAGGTGCCATGTGTGCCCGAGCGGCAGGGCCCGCCATTGTCCCGCCGTATCGACTGCGGCCGTAATGACCTGGGGATGGCGCGCCGGATCGGCCAGCGCGAGCAGACGGTAGGGCACCGCGCCGAAATTGTCCCAGCTGATCACGGCACTGGGCAAGGCCATGTGCGGCTCCAGCCAGTCGAGCAGATCAAGGACGGTATCCCCTTCGCCGAGGCAGCGAGCCTCGGTCGAGAAGTGGTAGCCGTCATGATCCGTGGTGACGGTGAGCACGCCGATCCCGCAGAGGATGCGGGCATCCGGCCTGTTGCGCGCGGCGGGACAGGCCCCGATGGTGCGGATGGCGAGTGCGATCGACGCGGGCGAGAAACCTCGCTCCTCGATCGACAGGTCGATGAAGGGCATGGGTATTTCCTTAAACATTGGCCGCATAGCGGCCGTGTGGGATCAGTCGGCGGCGGACAGCAGGTGCGCGACATGCGCTTGCGCCGCGGCTTGATCGCTTTCGCCGAGCCAGACGGAGAGATGGTCGCTGAGGACGGCGGCGATGCTGTGTCCGACCGGGTTCAGTGCAGCGAAGCGCCGTATGACGAGCCGAAAGGTGGCGATGGCATCGACTTGCACTTGCCCCTCGATCTCGCTGATGTCCGACCGCAGCCAGCTAGCGAAGCGGCGCCCCCGATCGACCTGGGCATGGAGAATGTTCATGTTCGCGCAGGCCTGCGCGAAGGTCAGCCGTTTGTCGTCATGGCTGGCGGTCAGGTTGAGGGCATATTGCTGACCGCATCCCGCGAGCGCGCGGATGCAGGGTGACCATTTGGCACCGGGCAGGCGATCGAGAAGTGCCGCGTCATCATCCAGGCCATATCCGGCAATGGTTGCCCCATCGCGGAGCAGCTGTTCGTCAAGCCATGTCAGGAGCCACTCGGCGGGATCAGAAGGCTGGAGGACACAGCTGTCGAGGGCGAAGTGAATGTCCGGACCGCGCAGTTCGGCGGTCAGAATGGCGGCACCGATGGGGATCTGGCGGTCGACGCCCAGGCGATGACCGATATCGAGCCGGGCGACGCTCAGGGCCGTGATGATAGGTGAAGGAAGCATAGGCAATGTGCTCCAGGCACGCGCCATTGTCCCCCACGCCACGTGAGGCGGCGGGGGGTAGGACGCGCGGATGGTGAGGCATGACCGGCAAAACCGGCAGACGGTGAAAATTCTGACCGAGGGCTTAGCTGGCGGATGCCAACCCTATTTTTCCCTTCTTTCAGAACCTTCGCTTCATCCGTCCGTACGGATCAGCGCCACCAGCGCCCCTTTTCCATGCCAGCAGCATGGCTGCGCCTATCAAGCGGCCCGTCGAACTGTCGCAATTCGTTAAGGTTTGCCCTATAGCCTGAGGTGGCCTGTGGGAGTTTGTCCTGTGGGCCGGGGCGTCGAAACCCCGAAATGGAAGCCGGTCGAAAGACCAACAAGGTCGAAAAGCTCTTCGGCCGGGTGGCGGACGCGCATGTCCA
>Ga0308171_1001575_pt1 | contig 29337 bp, 26 predicted proteins | sample PhyGR1_FD_202135 | JGI IMG/M metagenome (GOLD analysis project Ga0308171, IMG submission 202135) | Phyllosphere microbial communities from UC Gill Tract Community Farm, Albany, California, United States - DLSLSG.R1 | ecosystem: Host-associated > Plants > Phyllosphere > Unclassified | place: USA...
GCCTGCTTGGTAGGTCATGTCTCGCTCCAGATGATGTTTGACGTATCGTTGTTGTGCGTCGCCGGTTCTTTGTGACCGCTTGACGGTGCCACGCATTGTAGTGGCGGTGAGGACATTGTCAAATCATTATCCTCACCGCTTGCATGAAGATTTTTACATCGCCGCCTTACACGCAACGTCCGCCATCGACCTCGATGCACACGCCGGTGACGAACTCTGCTTCATCGGAACCCAGGTAGAGGCAGGCATTGGCGATGTCCTCCGGGGTGGAGAAACGGCCCATGGGAATGGTGGCGACGAACTTCTTGCGGTTTTCCGGGGTGTCGGGCACGCCCATGAATTCCGACAGCAGGCCGGTGGCCGAGATGACCGGATTGACGCAGTTCACGCGGATCTTGTCCGGACCCAGTTCGGCCGCCATCGACTTGCTGGTGGTGATGACGGCGCCCTTGCTGCCGTTGTACCAGGTCAGGCCGGGACGCGGGCGGATGCCGGCGGTGGAGGCGATGTTGACGAAAGCACCGCCGCCGACCTGGCGGAAGTAGGGCACGAAGGTTTTGGCCGAGAGGAAGATGCTCTTTACGTTGACCGCATAGACGCGGTCAAATTCGTCTTCTTCCACTTCCAGCATGGGGCGGTTGCGATGCGTGGTGCCGGCATTGTTGACGACGATGTCGAGCTTGCCGAAGTGCTCCAGGGCGCTGGCCAGCAACTGGTCCATGTCAGCGCGCTTGGAGACGTCGGCCTTGGCGAAGACCGCACGGCCGCCCGCCGCCTTGATCTCTTCGACTACCCGCAGGCCGCCGGTTTCGCCGATATCGGCCACCACGACGGAGGCGCCTTCACGGGCATAGGCCTTGGCGATGCCTTCTCCGAAACCCGAACCGCCACCGGTGACGATGGCTACCTTGTCTTGCAAACGCATGATGTGTCTCCTTGAAAATTGTGTGTGTTGAATGAGGTGGGAGGTCAGCCGTGGCGGATGGCGATGGTCTTGAGGACCGTGAAGCCATAAAGGGCTTCGAAGCCCTTCTCACGCCCGTGGCCGCTGGCCTTGACGCCGCCGAAGGGCAGTTCCACGCCGCCGCCGGCGCCATAGTTGTTGATAAAGACCTGGCCGCTGCGAATGGCGCGCGCCAGCCGCAGCTGGCGGCCGCCGTCGCGGGTCCAGACGCTGGCCACCAGGCCGTAGTCGGTGCCATTGGCCAGGGCGATGGCCTCGGCTTCATCCTCGAAGGACATGGCCGCCAGCACCGGACCGAATACTTCTTCCTGCGCCAGCCGATGCTGCGGCGGCACGTCGCGCAGCAGGGCCGGGGCCTGGTAGAAACCGCCGGCCGGGGCCCCGGGCGCGATTTCACCTTGCGCCACCAGGGCGATGCCGTCGCGCCGTGCATCCGAGAGGAAACCGGCCACACGTTCCTGCTGGGTCTTGCGGATCAGCGGACCACAGTCCAGGTCCATCTGCGAAGAGCCCACCTTGAGCTGCGAAAACAGCCCGGCAAGCCGCTCCAGCACCTGTTCGTAAGCGCCGCGCTGGACCAGCAGGCGGCTGCCGGCCGAGCAGGTCTGGCCGGCGTTCTGCACGATGGCATTGACCACCACCGGCAGCAGGGCGTCCATGTCGGCATCCTCGAAGATCACCTGCGGCGACTTGCCGCCCAGTTCCAGGGTGACCGGGGTGTGATGCTCGGCGGCCGCGCGCACCACCAGCTTGCCCACGTTGGGCGACCCGGTGAAGGAAACGTGGTCCACGTCAGGGTGCTTGACCAGCAGGTCGCCGGCCTCGTGGCCGTAGCCGGTGACGATGTTGAGCGCGCCCTCGGGGAAGCCCGCCTCAGCGGCCAGTTCGGCTACCCGGAGGATGGACAGGCAGGCATCCTCGGCCGGCTTGACCACGCAGGTATTGCCGGCAGCCAGGGCGCCGCCCACGCAGCGTCCGAAGATCTGCATCGGATAGTTCCACGGCACGATGTGGCCGGTCACGCCGTGCGGCTCGCGCAGGGTCAGTACCGTATAGCCGGCCTGGTAGGGAATGGTGTCGCCGTGCAGCTTGTCAGCGGCACCGGCGTAGAACTCGAAGTAGCGCACGATGGCCGCAGCATCGGCACGTGCCTGTTTCATGGGTTTGCCGCAGTCGCGTCCTTCCAGCTGGGCTAGTTCTTCCTGGTGATCCTGCAGCTTGTGGGCCAGCTTCATCAGCAGTCGGCTGCGCTCGGCGGCGGAAAGCTTGCCCCACGCACCTTCATACGCGCGGCGTGCTGCCTGCACGGCCTGGTCGATGTCGGCGGCATTGCCACGGGCGATGGCCTCGAAGGCCTGGCCATCGGAGGGATCGATGACGGGGATGCTTTCGCCGGAGGCGGGGGCGACCCAGCGATTGTCGATGAAGTGCTGTTTCATGGCAGTGCGGTCCTTGGAGGCGGATGACGGGGGAGCAGCACAGGGAAGCGGCAGGATGGCACGCCATGCAGGCGCGGGCCTGCTTCGGATGATTAGTCCGAGCTTGGCCGGGTAGGGGCTTGTCTCCTGGTGTCTTGTCGTGTGCTGCTGTTTTTGTTGTGCCTGAATCTAAGCCTGCGCATCCAAGATGTCAAATATATTTACTACTTTGATGACTACTTGCATCGGATGGCTGGCGGTGAGACTGACAAATCCGCTACCATGCGGCCCATGCCGTTCCTGTCATTTCCTGCCTAACTGGAGTGTCGATGCCCTCATCGAGCAAGCCCCCGCGCCCCGGCGCTTCCGGTGACATCCTGAGCCTGGCCGCGGCCGGCCTGGGTCCGGTGCGGCCGGAACGCTTCGCTGAACGCGTGTATGAAACCTTGTTCCATGCCATCGTCGAAGGCCGCATTGCCGTCGGCAGCAAACTGCCTTCTGAAAACGACCTGGCCACGCTGTTCGAGGTCTCGCGGCCGGTGGTGCGGCAGGCGCTGGACCGACTGCGTGAAGATCAACTGGTGGAGTCCCAGCGTGGCTCCGGGACCTATGTGAAGGAAAAGGCAGGATTGGCCCCGGCCCGTCCCGATGGCGAACCCGAGACCCGCATCGGCCACATCATGAACGGGCTGGAACTGCGGCTGGTGCTGGAGCCGGAATGCGCCTACATGGCGGCCCTGCGACGCAACAAGCAGGATCTGGAAAAGATGGATGCCTTGCTGCTCGGATTCGAGGAAGCCAACCGCGTGGGCGGCATCGCCCATCACTATGATTTCGGCTTCCATGAAGCCATCGCCCAGGCCACCGGCAACCAGCGTTTCGTGCAGGTGATGAAGACGCTGGAATACGATGTCAGCCACGCCGTCAACATGCTGCGCCACCTGATGCAGATCCCGCCCTGGAAGCGCTCGCAGGATGCCATGGACGAACATCGCCAGATCTTCGAGCTGATCCGCTTGCAGGATGCTGAAGGCGCACGGCGCGCCATGCGTGGCCACATCGAGAATGCCCGCACGCGCATGTTCAACAGCCGGCCTGGCCTGTGAGTCTGCTTGTCATTCAAGCTGTCAACTCTTTTAACTACTTATTCTTCCGCAGGAAGCCCATCCCATGGAATTACGCCAACTGCGCTACTTCGTGGCCATCGTCGATCACGGCTCGCTCTCACGCGCAGCGCGTGTGCTGCACATCGCCCAGCCGGCGCTGACCCAGCAGATCCGCCAGCTGGAAGACGAGATGGCGGCGCAATTGCTGCATCGTTCGGCCCAAGGGGTCATCGCTACCGATGCCGGCAAGGTTTTCTATGAGCACGCGCTGGCGATTTTGAAACAGGTGCAGGATGCCAAGCAGGCCGTGGCGCAGTCCACCGACAAACCCTCGGGTACGGTGGCGCTGGGCATTCCGCAGAGCGTCTCCAATGCGCTGGCCTTGCCGCTGCTCAATGCAGTGCGCTCGATCTACCCCGAGATCACCCTGCAACTGACCGAGGAATTGACCGGCAACCTCATCACCCAGTTGAAATCCGGCCGCATTAATCTGGCGGTGCTGTTTGACGATGGCCAGCTGTCGTCCTTCGCGGCCACGCCCATGATCGAGGAAGAGATGATGTACATCACCCGCGCCAAGTCGCGCTATGGGGTGAAAGGCCGCAAGGGCGTGCCGCTGGCCAAGGCCATCGAAGCCCCGCTGATCCTGCCGGGCCTGGCCCATGGGGTGCGCCCGCGCATCGAGAGCCTGGTGCGCGGCCAGGGCATGAGCCTGGACAACGTCATCGAGATCAACTCGGTGGCCATCCTCAAATCCGCCATCCTGGCCGATATCGGGGCCACCATCCTGCCGGTGGCGCCGCTGCTGGCCGATATTGAGCGCGGCGAGATGGTCGCCCATGCCATTGCCGGCGAACAGATCTCGCGCACCCTGGTGCTGTGCGCCTCGCGCAATATCCCGCTGACCACCGCGGCGGCTGCGGTGGAACGGCTGGTGCTGGATGTGACCGACGCGCTGTGCCGTTCCGGCCAGTGGGGACATACCCGGCTGTTGGAACGTACATGAAGCACGCTAATAAAGTGAATAAAATTGAACAAGCGCCATCTTTTTGGGCTTAAAAGTTCAGATTTTTTGATGAATTGCTGAAAATCACTGCTGAGCTGGCGCCTTCGGTTACACTGGCGTCGACCCTGGCCGTCCTCGAGCCCCAAGCCAACTGAGGACGCCGCCGATGCGCTGAGGGGCGCATCCTCCGCATCGCTTGCCGCGATGCCTTCTATACCTGCCCGCAAGGGCAAGCGAATCCGCATGAATCCTTTCACCGCCAGCATTGCGCTGGCCATCGTACAGTTTTGCAGTGGCGTGATCATGACCGGCCTGTTCATCAGCACGCCGTCAGAGCGTTTCACGCGGCTGTGGGCGCTGTCGGGCGTGTTCTCGGCACTGGGGATCTGCGTCACCGTTGCAGTGTACGCCGGGCTGGCTGGCAGCCTGCGGCCGCTCGGCTTGTTGCTGGGCAATACACTGGTGTTTTCTTCCGGCATCGTTGCCTGGCGCGGACTGCGCAGCTTTTACCAGCGCCAGTCGGGCGACTGGCCTTGGATGCTGGTGATCGCCTATGCCGTCAGCTTTACCGCGCTGCTGATCGGAAGTGCCGATTTCACCCATCGTGCCTACCTCGCCGTGGGCGGCATGCAGGTGGTGTTCTGCCTGGTGCTGCGTGAATTCTTCAAGGGCATGTCGGGGCCGCTGGCCAAGCGCTATCCGCGCTGGACCTTTGGCCGCTGGATCGGCATCGTGGCCTTGCTGATCCTCAGCGCCACCCATGTGAGCCGGCTGCTGCTGTCGCTGTCGCATCCGGAACTGTTCATGCCCCCCGAGATGAGCAGTCTGGGCGTGGGCCTGATCTATCTGATTCCCATCAGCGGAACCTTGCTGCTGTCGGTGTCGCTGATGATGATCTACTTCGAACGGCTGCTGGCCGACAAGCAGCGCCTGGCCACCGAAGATGAACTGACCGGCACCCTCAACCGCCGCGAGCTGGTGCGCTGTGGCGAAGAGGCGCTGGCCCGGGCCGTGCAGGGCAGGCGGGTCCTGACGCTGGCCTTCATCGATGTGGATCACTTCAAAGACATCAACGACACCCACGGCCACCTGGTCGGGGATCGGGTGCTGGCTGACATCGGCGCCTTGCTGCGCGAGCACTGTTGCCAGGGCGGCATGGTCGGCCGCTACGGTGGCGAAGAATTTTGTGCGGTCTTCCCGGACTGGTCGGAAGCCCAGGCACGCCAGATTGCCCAGCATCTGCTGGAAACCGTACGCAACCACGATTTCGGCCATGGGCAGACAGTTACCATCAGCGTCGGATTGGCCGTGCTGTCACCGGGCCAATCCAGCAGCTGGGATGCGCTGGTGCACGAAGCCGACCTGGCCCTGTACCGTGCCAAGAGCGAAGGGCGCAATGCTTTCCGGATGGCGCTGGCGGCTTGATCCGGACGCTGCCTTGCAGGGCCGTTTCAGAAGAAATCCCGGCTGCGCGGCTGCAGCTCGCCCAGCAGATGGGTCCAGTCTTCCAGCCGTCCCGCCACCAGGTGGCGCACTTCTCCATGGCACTGCCAGCTGCCATACACCCCTAGCAGTCGTGCATTCAAGACCTCGCTGCGCTGCCGTTCCAGTACCGAAGGCCAGACGATCACGTTGGCCGAGCCGGTCTCATCCTCCAGCGTCATGAAGATCACCCCCTTGGCCGTGCCCGGCCGCTGGCGCACCGTGACGATGCCGCAGCAGCAGGCGAACTGGCGGTTCTGCAAGGTGTTCAGGTCGGCCACGCTCATGAAGCGCCGCCGCTGCAAGGTCGGGCGCAAGAGCGCCAGCGGATGGCGGCGCAGCGTCAAATTCATGGCGCGGTAGTCGTCGACGATCTGGTCGCCTTCGCCGGGTGCTTCCAACTGGACCGCGTCATCACCGCGCGGTGCCGTGCGCAGCAGGTCACGGTCGGGCACTGCGCCCACCGCATGCCAGAGCGCAGCGCGCCGGTGTCCGGCCAGCTCGCGCAAGGCATCACCCGCTGCCAGCGCTTGCAGGGCGTGGCGGTCCAGTCCGGCGCGCCGGGCCAGGTCATCGACATCGGCAAAGGGACGTTCGGCCCCGGCCTGCTCGATACGCTGCGCCGCCTGTTCGGGCATGCCGCGCAGCAGGCTCATGCCCAGCCGCACGGCCGGACGCGCCTGCCCGGCGGGGTCCAGCTCCAGAATGGATTCCCAGCGGCTGCGCAGGACGTTCACCGGCAGGACCTTGACCCCATGCCGGCGTGCATCCTGGATCAATTGGGAGGGCGAATAAAACCCCATGGGCTGGCTGTTGAGCAGGCCGCACAGGAAGGCTTCCGGCTCGTGGCACTTGAGCCAGCTGCTGAAATAGGTCAGCAGGGCAAAGCTGGCGGCATGGCTTTCGGGGAAACCGTATTCGCCGAAACCCTCGATCTGGTTGAAGATGCTCTCGGCGAATTCACGTGAATAGCCATTGTCGGTCATGCCCAGCACCAGCCGTTCATGGTGCGGGCCCATGCCGCCCTTGCGCTTCCAGGCGGCCATGGAGCGGCGCAGGTCATCGGCTTCGCTGGGGGAATATCCGGCAGCCTCGATGGCCACGTCCATCACTTGCTCCTGGAAGATCGGAATACCCAGGGTGCGCTCCAGCACTTTCCTGATCTTGCCGCTCTTGCTGGTGTTGTCCGGATAGTCGAAGCTGCCACCGCTGCGCACCAATTCCCGCCGCCGCAGGTAGGGGTGGACCATGCCACCCTGGATGGGGCCCGGCCGCACGATGGCCACCTGCACTACCAGGTCATACTGGGTGCGCGGCTGCATGCGCGGCAGCATGCTCATCTGGGCGCGGCTCTCGATCTGGAACACGCCGATGGTATCGGCCTTGCAGATCATGTCGAAAGTGGCCGGATCTTCACGCGGAATGTCGTACATCTGCATGACTTGGGGCAGGCCGCGCCGCAAACTCACCAGTTCCAGCGAGCGGCGCAGGGCGGTCAGCATGCCTAGCGCCAGGACGTCGACCTTGAGCAGCTTCAGTGACTCCAGGTCATCCTTGTCCCATTCGATGACGGAACGCTCTTCCATGGCCGCATTCTGGATCGGCACCAGCCGCGACAACTGCCCGCGTGCGATCACGAAGCCCCCGGTGTGCTGCGACAGATGGCGCGGAAAGCGCAGCAGCTTGCCGGTGATGCTGGCCCATAGGCCGATCTGCGGCAGTTCCGGGTCCAGACCGGCTTCGGCAAAGCGGGCCAGCAATTCTTCCCGGCTGTCGAACCAGTGCTGCGACTTGGCCACCGTATCGACGATGGCTGCATCCACGCCCAGTGCCTTGCCGACCTCGCGCAGGGCACCACGCGGCCGGTAGCTGTGCACGGCAGCCGCCAGCGCGGCGCGGCGGCGGCCGTACTTGCGGTAGATGTGCTGGATCACTTCTTCGCGGCGCTGGTGCTCGAAGTCCACGTCGATGTCGGGTGGTTCTTCACGTTTTTCGCTGATGAAGCGGGCAAACAGCAGCCGGGTCGAAGTGGGATCGACCTCGGTCACGCCCAGGCAGTAGCACACCGCCGAGTTGGCCGCCGAGCCGCGCCCCTGGCACAGGATGCCGCGTGAACGGGCGAACTTGACCAGGTCGTACACCGTCAGGAAATAAGCTTCATATTCCTTTTGGGCGATCAGGGATAACTCCATCTCGATCTGCGAGCGCACCTCGCCCGGTATCCCTTGCGGATAGCGTTTAAAGGCCCCGGCCAAGGTTTCCTGGCGCAGATAGTCGGCCGGGCTCATGCCCAGCGGCACCAGTTCGTCAGGATATTCATATCGCAATTCAGCCAGGCTGAACTGGCAACCGGCCGCCACCGCCAGGGTCTGGGCCAAGGTCGCCGGGCTGTGCACCAGCGACAGCCGCATGCGTGGCCGCAGGTGCTGTTCGGCATTGGGGGCCAGGGCCAGGCCGCATTCCTGCACCGGCTTGCCGACGCGGATGGCCGTGACCACATCCTGCAGGTATTTGCGCGAACGCTGGTGCATCTGCACGTCGCCCACCGCCGCCAGCGGCAGGCCGTGCAGCCGTGCTGCGGCATCGATGGCAGCGCGGTGCAGGTCGTCCAGCGGACGGTACAGGCGCGTCATGCCGACCCATGAGCGGCCGGGGGCCAGCGGGGCGAACCAGCGCAATTGCGCATCCAGCGTTTCTTCATCGGCCGGGTAGTCCGGCACCAGGATCAGCTGGCAATCGGGCAGGGCGCGCAGGTGCGACAGGGCGGGCGGCGGCTGGCTCAGGTCTTCCGGCGACAGCAGGTAGCTGCCTTTCTCGGCACGGGTGCGCGCCAGCGTGATGAGTTCGCAGAGGTTGCCATAGCCCTCGCGATTCCTGGCCAGGGCCACCAGGGTCATCCTGGCCAGGGGATGGGCCGGCTCGTCCTTCAAGGCCGTGAAACGGAAGCAACTGCCGATGAGCAGCTTGAAATCCTTGGCCTTGCCGCGATTGACCTGTTCCATCCAGGCGGCATGGGCGCGCACCACGCCGGCCATGGTGCATTCATCGGTGATGGCCAGGGCGCGATAGCCCAGTTCGATGGCACGATCCACCAGTTCCTGCGCATGCGAGGCGCCTTGCAGGAAACTGAAGTTGGTGCGGCAATATAGTTCGGCATAGTCGGGCAGGCCGGTCTGGGGTACGCCCAAGGGCAGGGAAGCTTGCATGCCGTGCTCCTAGCCGAACAGGCCGTGCAGGAACCACTGCGGCTCCTCGTCGGACCACTCGCCGCCGCGCCACTGGCGGAAGATCCAGTAATAGGCATGGCTGGCATCGCGCGCCGTGAAGTAGTCGCGCGTCAATGGCCGGCCTTCCCACCAGCCGGCTTCGATGCGTTCGGGCGGCGAAGTGAATTCAAGTGCACTGCGATAGAAGGGCTTGTGCTGCTGCATCCGCAAGGGCAAGGGTTCGGCCAGCAGCCACAGCGGACGCGGCGGCAATCGCGCCGCATCGGTAGTCAGGGAAGCCGGCAGGCTGGCGGGGCTCTGCATCACGCTGCACCAGCGGTTGGCGACCTCGGGCCGGTGATCGGCGCGCGGGGCGGCCTGCTGCACCTTGTCCGCGCCCAGACGCGCCACCAGCAGTTCCAGCAGGCGCTGGTGATCCTCGGCACTGCCGCCGGGTTCGGGGAAGAGCATCTCGCTGGCCGCCTGCTGGTTTTCCAGTTCATCGGCGGCCAGCCCCAGGGCGATGGCGGGGGCGGGCAGGGAGGAACGGGCCAGTTTTTCCTTGACCAGGGTGTGCAGGTGGTCTTCCTGCCAGGCCGGGACCGACAGCGCTACCTGCAGCTCGGTGGGCGCCACTGCCTGCCGTCCCCGTTCATGTTCCAGCCACAGGCGCAGCTTCTTGATGGCCAGCTGGCGTGCCGTCAGCCAGCCGGCCAGCTGAGCCAGCAAGCCCTGGGCATAGGCGGCCAGAATGTCGGTGTGCTCGATGCGGTCCGGTAGCTCCACCCGGGCCTGGAACGTTGGCGGTGCCACGATCCAGTCATGCACTTCGGGCGCGGCACCATAGGCGCGGTCCAGCATGGCCAGCAAGTCCTTGCCGCAGCGGCGCTGCAGACCGGCGCGGGGCAGGCGCTGCACCTGGCCCAGCTGGCGGCAGCCCAGCCCGTGCAGCCATTCCAGATGGGCACGGGCGGCGGTGAGCAGAACCACTGGCAGGCGGTCCAGTCGGCGCTGCAGGGAACGATGATTGAGGGTACGCACGTAGCCGTAGCGCGCCAGCAGCCAGGCCCCGGTGGCCGTGACGGCGCAGGACAGGGTCGCCGACAGTCCCATCCGGGCAATGGTCACCCGGATCTTGCGGCACAGGGCCCGAATCCCGCCGAACAGGCGCAGGCTGGCGCCCACTTCCAGCAGGATGCAGGCCTCTTCGGCCAGCGTGACCTGGGGCGTGTATTGCAGCAGGGCCAAGGCGGCTTGCTGCAAGGTGGTTTGCTCCCGCAGGATATCCCGCTCGTTCAGATGCGCTTGCGGTGCCAGCAACTGCACGCCGCCGCGCCGCATGCCTTCGTGCACGCCCAGCGCGCGCGCCGGTGCCGTCAGGGCGGATACGCGATCACGCTCGAAGACCACGGCCGCTGCCTCATCCAGCCAGTTCGGACGGAAGACTTCCAGCGGCAGCAGTGGCAGGTGTACGGCGATCCACAGGGGTGACATGGCGTTGCAAATTCGGTGAAGGCAGCAAAGGGAGAAACAGGCTTTGTTCGCGCAGCGGGCCGCGGCGCTTGAGAAAACCGATCTCCAGCCCGTCGCGCGCTGACTTGAGCGTCAGCCGCAGGGGCGCGGGGGAAGGCTCGCGCGCGCAGGACAGCGGCCTCAGCATGAAAAAAAGCGTCTGACCGGCCTGCGCCGCCACATGCAGGCGTCGCAGCAGGTCATGATCGCCCTTGCGCAAGCGCGGCTGCCACATCAGCAGGGCCTGGCAGCTGTCGGCCCGCAAGACCTGCTCGGCAGCCCAGCAGGCGTCGGCCGCATGATCGGCCTGCAACTGCAGCAGCCGTGATGCTTCCACCCCCATATGCGCCCAGCCGGGGGCATTGACCTGGTGTGGGGCCTGCAGCAGGGCGATCCGGCCCCCCTGCGGCGGGCGCCGGGCAGTGGCGGGCGCACGCGCCAGTACCGGGCGCAACAGGCGCAGCTCGCCCACGCCCTCCTGCGGCAGCAGCAGCTCGATGAGCACCCCGGGCGGCCAGCCGCGTTCGGGCAGCTCGGCATCCAGCGCCTCGAATCCGCTGGAGACACCGCGCGCACCACCGCGCGCCAGCTGGGAGGCCAGCCAGAGCGAGGGGTGGATGATTTCCGGACGAGGGACCGGAGAGCTGGATGTCAACATGGCAAGAAAACGAGGATGCGAAACAGCAGGAAAGTGCGGGCAAAAGCAAAGACTGTATAAATATACAGTAATTGTTTTGAGGTGTGAAAAAAACTGCCTTTGGGCTTGCAATCAGGTGAAATTTCCTGAAAGCAATGCCGAAGATCGCTGATCCATCGGCAATTGATACCGAAAATACAAGCTCATCTTCAGTTTTTCCTACATGTCCGACAGCCATTGCTGACCTTGGCAGAAGAGCTCTTCCGATAGTGAGGATCGGTGAGGCTTTCTACACTGCAGATGTGGACAAAAGTTGGGTTGTCATTTGCATGCTCGCGCAGAGCAAGAGGGCGGCAAATGACAAATGTCTGCTCCATTCGATCATCCAAGACAAGGAGTCACACATGGCAAATTCACAAAATCCGGGGAACAGCAATCGCGGCTTCGCCGCCATGGATAGGGAGAAACAGCGCCAGATCGCCAGCATGGGAGGCAAGGCCGCTCACGCCAAGGGTGCTGCCCATGAGTTCACCTCCGCCGAAGCCCGGGAAGCCGGACGCAAGGGTGGTCTGAACAGCCATGGCCGCAAGAATGCCGCCGCGGCCGCCGCTGCTCAGAACGGCAATGGTGGCAATGGCGCCAGTGCATCGGCCCAGCCGCAAATGAACCAGAGCACGCCGCAAGAGGGCAATGGCGCCCAGCAGTCGGACAGCAATCCTCAGCAGCAAGGCTGAGAAAGCGGCCCCAGCGGCCACCTCAGGCAGACTCAGCCGCCGTACCAGGACCCTGATCGCATCAGGCAGCCGTTCCAACGAAGGACCCTGCGCTCCACTGGCTTCAGGAACCGGGCGGTGCACCTAGTCGATAACAATAAAACGAAAGGCGCGTTGAGCGCCTTTTTTGCATTCTGGCGCAGCGCCAGCCTTTCACCTGACAAGTTTCATGGGCCTTCTTGAGGCGCCCGCATGATGCTGTTGCTGATGAAGGTCAGCAACTGGTCAGCCCGGGAGGCATGAGAAGGCTGTTCCCGCAGCCAGGCCAGTGCGGCAATCAGGTCAAACAGCATGGCCCCGTCCAGTTCCATCCGCGCGCGCCCCTGGGCCTGGGCGCGTTCCAGCAAAGCGGCACCCGAGGCACGCAGCATGACGCAGGAGGCATGCAAGGCCGACTCGGGGGCTTCAATGGCCCCCAACATTGGCGCGATCACTCCCCGATGTGTATGCGTAAAGGCAATGATCTCTTGCAGCCACTCCAGCAGGGCCGTCCCGGCATCTTCCACCTCCTGCAAGGTCCTGGCGCGGGTCGACAACGCGTCAAAGCTAGATCTCAGCAAGGCCTCCAGCAAGTCTTCCCGCGTTGGAAAGTGGCGATACAAGGTCCCCAGTCCTACCTCGGCGCGGCGGGCGATATCGCGCAAGGAAACCTCCGCGCCTTGTTCGATGAAAGCCTCGCGGGCGGTCGCCAGCAGATGGTCGTAATTTTTTTTGGCGTCAGCGCGCATCACATTCCTTGACAATCGGAGCACCGCTCCGTATATTCGGATCACTGTTCCGTTCACGATAGCGCATTTTCGCGCAAGGAGAAAGTCATGCCCTCATCAACCCAACATTTTCCCTCCACCATGAAAGCCATCCAGCAGCACGCCTTCGGTGGGCCAGAGGTCTTGACCTACGAAGAAGCGCCCGTACCCGCCTTGGCTGCCGGAGAGGTCCTGGTACGCGTACATGCGGTAGGCGTGAATCCGCCGGATTGGTATTTGCGCGAGGGATACAAGATGCTGCCGCCGCAGTGGCAGCCGCAGTTGTCCTTCCCCCTGATCTTGGGTACCGATATTTCCGGCGTCGTGGTGGAGGTGGCCGATGATGTGAAGGATGTTGTCGCAGGCGACGAAGTCTATGCGATGGTGCGCTTTCCCAGCGGCCTGGCCGGGGGGAGCCGGGCCTATGCCCAGTATGTGAATGTGGCGGTGAGTGAACTGGCGCGCAAGCCGGGCCGGCTCGATCACGTGCAGGCAGCTGCGGCACCGATGTCCTTGCTGACCGCCTGGCAATTCCTCATGGAACAAGATCCGGATGGGCCCAATCCGCTGCAGGATTTCCCGCATCGTCCGATCGCTTTGGCCGGCAAGACCGTCCTTGTCAATGGTGCGGCAGGAGGTGTGGGCCACCTGGCGCTGCAACTGGCCAAATGGCAAGGGGCGCGGGTCATCGCTGTCGGATCAGGACGGCATGAATCATTCTTGCGGGAACTGGGGGCGGATGAATTCATTGATTACACGAAGACCGCTACCGAGCAGGTCGTGCGCGGGATTGACCTGGTCGTTGACGCGGTGGGCGGGCCGGACACCGCGCGCTTCCTGCCTGTCCTCAAGCGCGGTGGTGCCTTGTTCCCGATTTTCCCCCTGGGTTTCGACGCGCGCGCCCAGGCGCAACAACTCGGCGTGACCGTGTCCACTACCCAAGTGCGCTCCAACGGCGCTCACCTGGCCCGCCTGGCAGCACTGCTGGACGATGGCATCATCAAGGTGAGCATCGACAGCACCTATCCTCTGCACGCTGCACAACAGGCGCATGAACGCGCCGCCACCGGTCATCTGCGCGGCAAGATCGTCCTGACGGTGGCGCATGAGGGAACTGCATGAGCCGCCTCCAGTACGCCATCAACGCTCTGCTTGGTCCAGCCTGCAGTCTGGAACAGGCCATGCAATCTTGCTTCACGGAAGATTTCAGACAGCGCAGGGAGGGCCGCTGGCTGTCTCGGCAGGAATTTGCTGCCCAGATCCAGTCCTTGCGGGAACTTGCACAGGCCATACGGGTGACAGTGCTGGATGAAATCGTCGACGCTCCACGCTATGCCCATCGACATGTGATCGAGGTGACATTGCATGATGGCGGCATCTTGCAACGCGAGGTTTATGTCTTTGCCGAACTGGCACCGGACGGGCGTTTCAGACGCATCGAGGAGGTCAGCATGGATCTGGGGCCGACTGCGGCAGGTCCATGAACGGCTTCAATTGCGTGCCAGATCATCCATCATCGGCACCAGCGCCAGCAGGAACAATGCGGCTGCCAGCGGCATGGTCGCCAGGAAGCCCAGCGCCTTGAAACCGAAGGCCCCCGTCACGCCCCCCAGGAAGAACATCAGCAGCAAGGAGGACAGCAGCATGAACTTGCGCCGCGCACCCGGCACGGGATCTTCCGTCACCGCCTCATGGGGCTGGCGGGGGGCCAGGGTCCAGTAGCACATCTTGCCGATCTCGATGCCGATGTCGGTGACCAGGCCCGTGACGTGGGTGGTACGGATCTCCGATCGCGAAATCTTGCTGATCATGGCATTTTGCAGACCCATCACGAAGCACAGCAAGGCCGCGGTCACCGGCACGAACAGCAGACGGTGATTTTCCAGATTGCTGCCGAGGATGCCAAAACACAGCAACAGCATGGCTTCCAGCATCAGCGGCATGGCGTATTCGCTGTGCAGGCCGCGCCGCCGCGCCCAATTGATCATCACCGCCGAACAGGCCGCTCCCAGCAGGAACGACAGCAAGGCACTGGCGCCGGCCACCAGCAGCAGGGTTTCCCCCAGCACCAGGTTGTCGGCCAGCGAGGAGACGATGCCCGACATGTGCGAGGTGTATTGGCCCACGGCCAGGAAACCGCCGGCATTGACGGCACCAGCGATGAAGGCCAGCGAACGCCCCAGATGGCGGTTGGAGAGGTCGGTGCGCGCCGGACTGGTCAGACGGCGCAGGTAATTGATGGGCATGACGGTTCCAGACAGAGAGGCAAGCACCCCAGGCGACAGCATCCCCAAGCCACCCCTGCGCAACGTCTGCCTCTCCTGTCCCCCCGGAGAGACTCATCTTCGCCGCTTCCTACGCAGAGTGCCGGTGGCTTCTTGCTGCCTTTGCCTTCAGTGTTTCTTATGCTGACAAGAATACTTCTTCCTGGCCCGGCGCGGGGAAAGAGGCTGCATTGCCTGACCTGCGTCAGTGGCGCGGGAGGCACAGGGTTCTTCCTGCCGGGTCTTTCACCTTGAACAGAGGAGCACACCATGAGCATTCCCATCGACATTCCCGGCGGTCACCATCTGGGCGAACTGAGCGGCCCCGTGGCCGATGCGCAAGGAGGACCGGTCATGCAGCCAGGCGTGCAGCAATCCGAGGAAGGCGGCTTTCGCGGCATCGTGCTCATCGGCGCTTCCCCGCAAGCGCCGCAGGAGCCGGTCTCTACCCATGTCTGCCCGATGTTGCGCACGACCAGCGAACTGGCCTATGCCGATGCTCTGGCGTTTATTGCCGGACAGGGCAACTGAACCATTCGAACCATGCGAACCATTCTTCAGGTGAAGAAACCAATGCGGATAAAAATGAAGATAAAAAAAGGCCGCCTGGGGAGGCGGCCTGAGGGGGAGGGATATAAGACGCCGGGGATCGGGGGAATCGCCGGAGAATTTCTGCTTATGAAAACGACTCGTGGGGATAAACCGATGGGGGATGGACTGTATTCATGACACGACGGAGGGGGACGTTCGTATCGGAATGTGGGGTCCTCGGTTTCGAGTTCGTTGAGATGCATAGTAGCGATGCAGCGCAAAAAAGAAGATCGGACAGTGTCCAATAAACGCGTAGGAAAACACCTACATCGCACCCCTTCGAACGCGCCGCAAATCCGCGCCAGCACTACTTGTGGCCGATATTGACCTCGTGCATGTCACTGTTGCGCACTTCCGGCAATTCATAGTCGCCAGAAGGCGACACTTCCTGTGCCGGACGCACCGGTGCAGCGGGCAAGGAAATCTCCGCCAGTGCGCTGCCCACGCCGCGATTCTGGGTCTTGGCGGCGACGTCGCCCAGGCTCACCATGCCGACCAGATTCTTCTGGCGGTCCATCACGGGCAGGCGGCGGATCTGGCGCTGCACCATATCGTCCAGCACATCATCCACCGGCTCATCTTCGTAGCACCACAGGACCTCGTGGCTCATTACCTCGGTCAGCGGCAGGCTCTCGGAAAGGCGATTGCGGGCCACGGCGCGCAGCACGATGTCGCGGTCGGTGACCAGGCCGACCAGATTGCGCTGGGCATCGCAGACGGGCAGGGCGCCTACGTCGAGTGACTCCATCGCCTGGGCGGCACGGATGACGGAATCATCCGGGCTCAAGGTATGGGCACCGCGTGTCATGACGTCGGCAATGGTTCGGGTAGCGTGCATGTTGACCTCCTGAGTGGATGGAATTGGCTGTAAAGGGGGATCCCGACTTCCACTCCAGACTAGGGAAGTGATGCCGATGCCGCAATGCCACATGCGCCCTTTGTCGGGTCGGCCAATTCGCGCAGGCCCGTGCGAATGCGCCGACCTGCGTTGCAGGGCTGCCGGGGAAACTTCCTACACCGCCTCGCGGCGCTGGCCGACTGTGGCCGCAGCCGGCTTGGTCCACCATCGGCACACCATTCGCTTGCCGGGCCTTCGCGGGCTCATACCGACCATCATGTCCGATCACATCACTGACCTCATCGGCTGGGGCGCGACCCTCATCCTTCTGCTCACCATCTCCTCCCAGGTCTATGAACAGTGGCGCAGCCGCTCCACTCAGGGGGTCTCGCACTGGCTCTTTGCGGGTCAACTGGCGGCTTCTACCGGCTTCGTCGCCTACAGCGTCCTGCAAGGGGACTGGGTGTTCGTAGTCTCCAATGTGTTCCTGCTCTTCACCGCATTGCTGGGCCAGGTGCTGTATCTGCGAAATCGCCGCCGTCAGCAGTGAGTCACGCATGAGTCACGCATGATCCGGGCGCCATGCCGCTCATCGATTCTTACATCGGTCATTGGCGCTGTCTGATGCAAGCCGCCGCGCTTCCTGACTACAGTGAAAACATGGCAGCCCCGAACGGGGCACAAGCTGATCCATCATCCACACGACAAGGAGCCTTTCATGCAACGTACCCAGAATATTCAATCCCGCCCGCACACCTGCGCCAGCCGCCGCCTCATCGGGGCCGGCGTCCTGATGATCGCCGGTGCCGCCTTTTCCTTCAATGCCGCGGCCGAGTCCGTGAACAGCAAGGACAAGAGCTTCATGACCAACGCCGCCGAAGCCGGCCACGCTGAAATCGAAGCCAGCAAGATCGCGCTCGAAAAGAGCAGCAACCAGGCCGTCAAGGATTTCGCCCAGAAAATGATCGACCAGCACAACACGGTCGACGAGCAGCTCAAGCAACTGGCCTCCAGCAAGGATGTCACCCTGCCGGCTGAACCCAGCATGGCCCAGCGCGCCAAGATCGCCATCCTGGAAAAGCTCAAGGGCAATACCTTCGACAAGCGCTATGCCAGCATGATTGGTGTCTCTGCACATGAAGATGCGGTCAAGCTGTTCCAGAAGTCGTCCAAGGAAGCCCAAGATCCGGATGTGAAGACTTTTGCCGCCAAGACGCTGCCGGGCCTGCAGGAACACCTGCAGATGGGCCGTGACCTGAAGAAAACCGTGGATGCTGCCAAGAAATAATCATCATCCCTTCAGTCGATCAGCACTGCAAATGAAATAAACCTTCCCTTGCGGCGTTGATCGACTAAGCTGAAGTCAGTTTCACTCCCGCCCCCTGTCATGCCGTCCCCCTCACGTCCGTGTGCCCTGGAGACTTGCCATGAAACACTTCGCCCGCTCCGTTGAACTGCAGCAAGCCAGTCACTTCATGCCCCGCGTCGCCAAACTGGACAAGCACAAATTCGTCGCCTATCTCGATACCCGTATCGATGAGCTCTGGCATATGGATTTGCTCGACCTCGGTGCGCAACCGGTGCGCATTTGCAAGAAACGCAAAGCGGCCGAGAAGGCCGCTTTGGCGCTGCTGGCCGAAGCCACGCACAAACAGCAAGGGGAGCGGAGGGGGTAGGCCGCCGACCGATGCCGGCCACTCGCCCGCTGTCTTCGGCTGTGCCAATGCCGTCCGGCATGATCCGGGCGGCATTCTTGTTTTCAGGACCGGCAATTTTTGGTCAATTCATTCACGCTGCAGGCGCGAGCTTCACGGCCTACCAGGCGCCCGGCCATAAAAAATCGAGGGGCTAGCCCTCGATTTTCATTTACCTTCATATCAGCCTGAATCCGTGCTCAACCATCGCTTTGCGCCGATTCGCCATGGGCGACCGCAAAGGCTTCGCTCTCGTGATTGGGTGGTGCGGCCGGGGCGCTGCCTTTCTCAGACAGTTGGGGCTTGGAGATGCCGCCGGCAGAGGCTGAGGCGTCATCTGAGGCGCCGGACGGTCCCTGGCGCTGTTCACGGCGCTGCTGTTCATCCAGCAGCTTCATGAATTCATTGTTGAAGGCCGGAATATCGGTGGGTTTGCGTGAGGAGACGAAGTTCTCATCACGCACCACTTCCTGGTCCACCCACTGGCTGCCCGCATTCTTGAAGTCATCCTGCAGGCTGGGCCAGCTGGTGACGGTGCGGCCCTTGGCGATGCCCGCCGAGATCAGCAGCCAGCCGCCATGGCAGATGGAGGCGATGGGCTTTTCCGCATCATTGGCGGCGCGCACGAAATTGCGGGCTTCGGGCAGCAGGCGCATGGCGTCGCCATTGACCACGCCACCCGGCAGCAGCACGGCCGAATAATCAGCCGGATTGGCGCTATCCAGACTGCCATCGACACTGACCACTTCGCCCTTGTCTACGTGCTTGAAACCCTGCACGCTGTCGCTCTTGTCGGAGAGGATGTGGACCGTCGCGCCGGCGGCTTCCAGCGCCTTTTTCGGTTCCAGCAGTTCGGCCTGCTCGAAGCCATCGGTCACCAGCACGGCGACCTTCAATTGGTTGTAGCGATTGCTCATCATGGTTCTCCCTTCATCAAATAAAAAAGCGGCCGGCATGCACCGGCCGCCCAGGAATCGGGCGCAACTGGATCAGTTGGCCTTGGGGGTGTTTTCCTTGACGCGGTGGCTGTTCTGGTGGTCGTCCTTGGCCTTGTCCATCTCGGGCGCCTTTTCGATGCGCGTGATGTTGGAGGTGGACACCGGATCGCTGCCGGGGAAGCTCATCTCATTGGCCTCATCCAGCGTTACTTCGGACGGCGTGTCGTACTGGTTGGGACGATGGTCCTTGCCGGTTTTGCTTTCGCTCATGCTGTTCTCCTTCTGGTCTGATGGAATAGGCTGGCAAGCGGTGCAGCCTGTGAGATGAAGCTTACTGCGCCTGCCGCTGCCCCCCTATAAGCGGGAGGCGCAACCGCACGTAAGAATGCGCGAGGAAGGTTTTTCCCCGCGCAGATTTCACGGCCAGGGGGCCGGCGTCACGTCTTCGAACTGTGCTTGCTGCGCACCGTTGGCGGGTACGCCGTGGGGTTTGCGGCCCGGGTGCAGCATGGTGCCGGTGAGCAGATCCAGTTCACGTTCGGCCGCAATGAACGCGCTGTCGTCCAGCGGCTGTTCCGCCACGGGCCAGTGCTCGATGGCCCAGCGCTTGTATTCCTCGAAACGCAGGCGCAGCTGCCTGGCGTACTCTTCTCGTTGCTGTTCGATGGCATCCATGGTTCATCCTCCTTGCATGGCAATCAGGCTTTCCTTGACCTTGGCCAGGCCGAATTTCCAGATCTGCTCCATCTTGATGTGCGGCATGACGGGCAGCTCCGACGGATCGATGAAAACATCCAGCACCGCCGGGCCAGGCGCGGCCAGCAGTTGCTGCAGGCTCTCCTGCAACTCTTCCGGGGCGCGCGCAGTGAAACCCTGGCCGCCACAGGCACGGGCGAAGGCGGCGAAGTCGGCATTGGGGAATTCCGAACCCTCGAAGGCAGGCATGCCGGCTTCTTCCATCTCCAGATGCACCAGGCCCCATTCGCGATTGTTGAAGACGATCACCTTGACCGGCAGCTTGTGCTCCACGCTGGTCATGAACTCACCCAGCAGCATGGTGAAGCCGCCGTCACCCACGCCCACGATCACCTGGCGTTCGCGGTCCAGTGCCTGGATGCCATTGGCCTGGCCGAGCGAGGTGCCGACCGCGGCATTGTTGAACGAGGCCAGCAGACGCTGCTGGCCGCGCTGGCGGATCCAGTTGCCGCACCAGAGCGTGACCACGCCGGTATCGATGACGAAGCGGGCATCGTCGTCAGCCAGGTCGCTCAGGGCGCGGGCCACGCTTTGCGGCTTGATCTTCTTGTGATGGCGCTTGATCTCGGCGGCGCTGTCCAGCTTGCTGTTCCAGCGTTCACGATCGGCATTGGCTTTCTGCAGAAAGCTGCCATCGGTCTTGCCTTCGACTTTTTCCAGCAGGGCTTGTACGGTCGGTCCGACCGAGCCGGTGATGCCCAGCGTGACCGGGGCGCGGCGGCCGAGCACGAAACCGCGTTCGTCAACCTGGATGATCTTGGCTTTGGTCGGCAGGAATTCCGAATACGGATAATCCGAGCCCAGCATCAACATCACCTCTGCACCATGCAGGGCATCAGTGCCAGGCGCGCCACCGATGAGGCCGACTCCGCCGATCCAGTGCGGATGGTCGTAAGCCACCAGATCCTTGCCTCGGAAGGTATGCATGACCGGAGCCTGCAGCTTGCTGGCCAGGGCCAGCACCTGGTCGATGGAACCGCGGCAGCCATTGCCGGCGAAGATGGCCACCGAGCCGGCGGCATTGATCAGTTCAGCCGCAGCGGCAATCTCGGCGGCCGGCGGGGCCAGTTCACTGCGCTCACGCAGCGTATGAATGCTGGGGACGGTGCCGCTGACCTTGGCTCCGATGATGTCTGCAGGAATGTTCAGGTGGGCCACACCACGTTGCGCATAGGCTTGGGCAATGGCCTGGTGGAACACGGCGGGCGCCTGTTCCGGGCTGGTGATGACCTGGCTGTAGGCAGCCACATCGCGGAACAGCATGTCGGGTGAATTTTCCTGCAAATAGTCGGTGCCGCGCTTGGCTGCGGGCACACCGCCCGAAATGGCCAGCACCGGCGCGTGGTCCTTGCGGGCTTCGTAGAGCCCGGCCACCAGGTGGTTGGCACCGGGGCCGGTGGTGCCGCAGCACACGGCCAGGCGGCCGGTCAGCTTGGCCTGGCCGGCGGCGGCCAGGGCGGCGCCTTCTTCGTGGCGTACACCGATCCATTCGATGCGCTTGTCACGGCGGATGGCGTCGGTCAGCGGGTTCAAGGCATCACCGACGACGCCAAAGATCTGGCGCACGCCGATCTCGTAGAGCGTGTCGATGAGGATGTCTGCAACGGTAGCGGGCATGGCGGCTCCTGGGAGGGGGAGGGAATCGCTCAAGAGTAAGTCCGGCAGTGCCGGGCCTGTATCGGCATGTGCGGTAAATCCATGTAGGAGAAGACCGGGCGGGAGGCAGCAAGGCGCGCCATGGCGGGCGGGAGCGGCACATTCCTACGCGGGCTTCATCGGCAGTCCGACTGCGCGGCGGCGGGGGCGATTTGATAATCGGCGCATCAGCGAACTTGCGGAGGAAGCGATGCGACGCGCACTGTGGAAGGGAGCCATCAGCTTCGGGCTGATCAATATCCCGGTCGAACTCTATACCGCCGAAAAACACGATGAGCTGGATTTCACCCTGCTCGACAAGCGCGACCTGTCCCCGGTGGGCTACAAGCGCTACAACAAGAAATCAGGACGCGAAGTCCCCTGGGAAAACATCATCAAGGGCTACCAGTACGAGGAGGGCAAGTTCGTCCTCATGTCCGATGAAGATTTGCGCCAGGCCAATGTGGAGGCCACCCAGAGCATCGACATCCAGAGCTTCGTGGAGCGTGAGCAAGTCCCCATCCTCTACTACGAGCAGCCGTATTTCCTGGCCCCGGCCAAGGGCGGCGACAAGGCCTACGCCTTGTTGCGCGAAACCCTGCTGGCCAGCGACAAGATGGCCATTGCCCAGATTGTCATCCGTACCCGGCAGCATCTGGCCGCCCTGATTCCCCAAGGCGACATGCTGCAACTGATCACCTTGCGCTATCCCAGCGAATTGCGGGCACCGGATGACTTGCCGGTGCCGTCACGCAAATCGAAGAAATCCGCCGTGTCCAAGCAGGAAGTCGAGATGGCGCGGGCGCTGGTGGATCACATGTCTTCCGATTGGGAGCCCGGCCAGTTCCACGATACCTATCGTGATGACGTGCTGGCGCTCATCAAGAAGAAGATCAAGAGCCGCCAGACGCATGCGGTGGCCGAACCCGATGAGGCCGCTGCGCCAGCTACTTCGGGCGCGAAGGTGGTGGACCTGATGGCCTTGCTCAAGAGCAGTCTGGAGGGACGAGGCAAATCCAAGCCGGCCCCGAAAGACAAGGCAGACGAGAGCACTGCCAAGGTCCACAAGATGGCCGACCGCAAGCCTGCTGCCAAACGCAGCAGCGCGGCCAAGAGCGAGTCCCGAACGGCGGCCCGCAGCAAGGCGTCGCCCCGTAGCAAGGCCGCCGCCAGCAAAAGTACGGCGCGCAGCACGCCTGCGCGCGCCAACGCCAGGAGGGCGCAGGCATGAGCCGGTCTTCTTCCGCACTGGATCGTTACCATGCCAAGCGTGATTTCAGCATCACGCCCGAGCCGTCCGGACACGCTCAGTCTGCCCGGCGGCAGGGCAAGCAGGCCTCACTGGAGGGCTTGCAGTTCTTCATCCAGCGCCATCATGCACGTCGGCTGCATTACGACTTCCGGCTGGAACTCGATGGCGTACTCAAGAGCTGGGCCGTTCCCAAGGGCCCGAGCCTGGACCCGCATGACAAGCGGCTCGCCGTGCGGGTCGAAGACCATCCTTTTGGTTACGGCACGTTTGAAGGCGATATCCCGGCCCACCAGTACGGAGCAGGCCACGTGGTGCTGTGGGATCGCGGCCAGTGGCAACCGCATGGCGATCCGCAGGCCGGGCTCAGGAAAGGCCATCTCAGCTTCCTGCTCACGGGTGAGAAACTGCAGGGCCGCTGGGCGCTGGTGCGCATGGGCAAGCCTGCCGAGGATGGCAAGGAGAATTGGCTGCTCATCAAGGAAGAAGATGACGCCGCCCGCACCGGTGCAGCCGCCGCCATCACCGACCTGCGCCCGGAAAGCGTGAAGGACCTGGGGGATACGCCCTCTGCCGGCAAGGCCATCGCGCCTTCACCCGTGCAATCCAGGAGTGACATGCCCGAACGCATGGATGCGCAGTTGGCCACGCTCGCCGACACCGCACCCCAGGGCGAGGAATGGCTTTCCGAACTGAAGTTCGACGGTTACCGGGGCTTGTGCCGCGTCGAGAACGGCCGGGCTGCCATCCATACCCGGGAAGGACTGGACTGGAGCCATCGCTGGCCCATCCTGGTGGAGGCGCTCGCAAAGCTGCCGGTGGATCAGGCCTGGATCGACGGCGAGGTGGTGGCACTGGATGCCGAAGGCCGTGTCAGTTTCGAGGCCTTGCAAAATCTGGTGCGCGGCGACCGCCAGCAGGCCAACGGCATCCGCCTGGCCCTGTACGCCTTCGACCTGCTGTACCTGAATGGCCATGACGTGCGCGAACTCCCGCTGCACCAGCGCAAGGAGTTGTTGCGCGAGGTGATTCCGGGTGGCGACGAACACGGCTTGCTGCTCTACAGCGAGCATATCGCCGGCCACGCAGATGAAGTATTTCGCCACGCGTGCCAGCACGGGATGGAAGGCATCGTGGTCAAGCGGGCCGATGCGCCCTATAGCGGGCGGCGCGACCGCAACTGGATCAAGGTCAAGTGTGAACACCGGCAGGAGTTCGTCATCGCGGGTTATACCGAGCCGGCCGGACAGCGCAGCGGCTTCGGGGCCATCCTGGTGGGTGTGCATGACGAACAAGGGCAACTGCAATATGCCGGCCGCGTGGGCACGGGCTTCGACGAACGCTTGCTGGACAGCATGCTCAAGCAGTTCCGCCAGCGCGAACAGGACCAGCCTGCCTTCGTCAATCCGCCGACCGGGCAGCAGCGGCGTGGCGTGCACTGGCTGAAGCCGGAACTGGTGGCGGAGGTGAAATTCGCCCAGTGGACCAAGTCCGGCATCCTGCGTCACGGCAGCTTCGTAGCGCTGCGCGAGGACAAGGCACCGGAGGAGATCGTCAGGGAAACGCCGGGAAGCGCCTCTGATGAGGTCCATCCCGAGAACGCGGAAGCGAAGCCGAAAGCGCCCGCCCGCCGCAGCGAACAAGACCTGTCCAGGCCCGTGACGGTGGAGGGCGTCAAACTGACGCATCCCGGCAAGATACTGTTCCCCGATACCGGCCTGACCAAGCTGGAACTGGCGCGCTACTACCAGAGCGTCGCGCCCTGGATCCTGCCCGAACTCAAGCAGCGCCCGCTATCCCTGGTGCGCTGCCCGGACGGCCATGCCGGGAAGTGCTTCTTCCAGAAACACACTGGCCAGGGCATGCCGGACGCCATCGAGACCATTGAAGTGCCGGAAGGCGAGGGCAAGGCACGCTACATGATGGTCAACGACGTTGCCGGACTGGTCGCCACCGTCCAGATGGGCGTCCTGGAGCTGCACGCCTGGGGGGCCACCGGGCGGGCGCTGGACAAGCCGGATCGGGTGGTGTTCGACCTCGATCCGGCACCTGATGTGCCCTGGGATACCGTGGTGGAGGGTGCGCAACTGGTACGGGGGCTGCTGCAGGAGCTAGGCCTGAGCTGTTTTTTGAAGACTTCCGGCGGCAAGGGCCTGCATGTCATGGTGCCAATTCGTCCGGAACACGACTGGGACGTCATCAAGGACTGGGCACACCGCCTGGCGGCGCACCTGGCGCGCCTGCTGCCGGATCGTTTCATTGCCCGCATGAGCAAGTCCGCCCGCACTGGAAAGATCTTCATCGATTACCTGCGCAATGCGCCCGGTGCCACTACGGTTGTGGCGTATTCGGTGCGCGCCCGCGACGGCGCGCCGGTGTCGGTGCCGATCACCTGGGAAGAGCTGGAGCAGGGCGTGCAGGCCGACCATTTTCGGGTCTCCACCATGCGGAAAAGGCTGGAAAGCCTGTCCCACAGCGACCCTTGGGCCGATTTCAACAAGTCTCCGCAGCGCCTGACGCGCGCCATGCTGGATGCCTTCGATCCGGCCTGAGCCAGCCGGCAAGCTCAACAAGGAGGTGATGTCCTACACGCGGTTCATCTTCCTGCCGACTGTGGATGACAAGGGCAAACTTCATAATCCACTTTAACTTGATGGACGCGGCTAGCCGGTCCGTTTGCAACCTGACAGAGCACGCCCCGCCGTGACATGAACAACAAGAAGGATTTGGCCAGCGCCATGAATACCATCAGCCACCGCACTTCGCTGACCCAGCTGTTTACCCGCCCCTTGCAAGCCGTGATGCCGGGCCTGATGCCTCAGGCTCCCGCTGCGCTGCATGTTGCCCAGCCGCGCAAGTTGCCGGCGGCGCTGGTGGATCGCCTGCTGGAACAGGAAGGGCAGCGCGGCCTGCGCCACGCGGACTTGCCCCGCGCCACCTTCAATGCACCGCAGCCGGCGGCCCATCGCGCTGCCACGTTCAGCTATCCGCTGCATATCGACCGCGCCAGCATTGAAGCATTGCCCGCAGCCTGCGGCGTCTACATTTTGCGTGGTGTGAACGATCAGGCTTTGTACGTGGGCCGCAGCGTGAACCTGCGCAGCCGCGTGCTGGCCCATTTGCACAATCATGAAGAACAATTCCTGATCGGCCAGACCCGCCGCATCGAATGCCGTCGCACCGCCGGTGAGCTGGGCGCTGCCTTGCTGGAAAGCAGCCTGCTGCGCGATCTGCGTCCGTCGCACAACAAGAAGCAGCGCACCAAGCGTGGACTGTTCACCTTGCGCCTGAACGCTGCCGGCCAGCCGCAGGTGGCCCAGGTTGAGGAACGTGAATTCAGCCGTGCCGAGAATCTGTTCGGCATCTATACCAGCGAGCGCGCGGCGGAGGAAGCCCTGCAAAAGATGGTCGAGCGCCATGGCCTGTGCTCCATTGCCACCGGTCTGGAGCAGGCCGATGGTGTCGGCATGGCCTGCTTCGGCCGCCAGATCCGCCGCTGCCGCGGTGCCTGCACCGGGGAAGAAACGCATGAACAGCACCAGCAGCGCCTGATGCAGGCGCTGGAAGACCTGCGCATCCTGCCTTGGCCTTATGCTGGCCCGATGGCCCTGGTAGAGCAGGGTGATGGCTGGCAGCAGGTGCATGTCATCGATCATTGGCGTTATCTGGGCTCGCTGGACCGGGACAACCGCCAACTGGCCAGCCGTCCGGCCGCCAGTCTCAAGGGTTTTGACCTGGACAGCTACAAGCTGATGATCCAGCCGTATCTGCTGGGCCAGTTGGAATTGCGTCCGCTGCCCGGGCTGCCGCTGGCGCAGGGCTGAATTCGCATTGACTTGGGCCGGTCTTCCCGGCCCTTGCTGTTTTTGCCGGACCTGAAGTCCGCATCACATTCCTCCCGCTTTTTCTGTATTGACTCCCTTCGATCCGATGCAACGACGATTCCCTCTCCCTGTCGCCGCCATCCTGCTGGCCGCTCCCTTCAGCCTGAACCCGGCCCATGCCGCTGATTCCGCAGGTTTCTGCAACACCGAGCAAACGCTGGACAAGGACCAACTGGCTGCCACGCTGATCCGTACCTATCCCGTGAGTACCGCCTATCTGTCGGTAGGCAAGGAGCCAGCGCCGCTGTACTCGCCGCGCGCGCTGGTCGCCTGGCTGCTGCAAAAGCGCGCCACGGAAAAGTCAGGCGGACAGGCCTGCCAGGGCGACAGCTGCAACGTCGACCACATGGCGGCCGATGTGCAATCGCTGCTGGATGGCAAGGATGCCCGTTTCCAGCCGAGTGGCCGCAGCGATGTCATCGCCTTCTTCCGCGACAACAGCCGCGTGGCCTTGCGCTGCACGACGGCCGATGCCACTCCGCGGCTGGCCCATGCAGATGCCGCCTTGCGCATGGGCGTGGCACCGGCTCCTGCATCGACGCCAGCGGCCGCACCCGCCGCGCCAGCCACGGCGCAGGCTCAGGAGGCTCAGCAGGCGGGCTGGATGGACCATGTACGCATTCGCGGCAATCCTGACCAGCTTTCCATCGATCATCGCAACAAGGCGGCTTTCGCCTCGGTCGACCGGGCCAGGGTGTCGCTGGCCAATGACGATGTGGCGCAATCGCGCACCAATGATGTCGTGGTGTTTGCCGGGTATTCGCTGGACAAGCGGCCCATGGGCGAGCCGGGCAGCACCTATGAGGCGGTGCCTTATGTGGGCTTCAAGCAGAACCGGGTGACCACCTATGACACGGGCAATCCCGAGATCACCACGACGCGCACCAGCCAGGTCGGGATGCTGTCCGCCTTCCACTTCGCGCATGCGGATACGTCCAATACGGAGGATCTGACGGCGCGTCCCGACTACCTGGTCAACAATACCGACGGCAGCCGCCTGCTGACGGTCAACTTCACGCTCACGCCGGTTCGCCCGGGCGTGCTCAACGATTTCCTGCGCTGGAACAACGGGCTGGCGTTCAAGCCCATCCTGATCGGGCAGAGCCGTAACGGTATCTACATCAACCGGGGGGATCCGGATGTCTACGACCAGCACCAGGATTTCATCCGGTTGGGGGCGCAGGCGGGGTTCACGCTGTCTTCGACCAATCCGGCCTTGCCGTTTGACTTCACCACGACCTATACCGGGTTGAAGGCTTTGCAGGGCAATCGCAGCATTCATTACTGGAAGTCGGTGCTGACGTACAACTTCAACCAGAACGTGGGCCTGAGCCTGGATTATTCGAACGGCTTGCTGCCGGATAGCGGGGATGCGGAACGCAAGTGGGGGTTGGGGGTGTCGAGCAAGTTCTGATTGGCGGAGGCAGCAGTGACGGGGCGTGGCGGCGCGCTGTCGCGATGCTCAACCATCTGCTCGGAACGAAGGTCCACAGGCTTCCCGATCAGGGTGCAGCCCAGAAATCGAGGGTCTTCTTTCCAATCCACCGGCCTCGTAGCTCGTCGCCCTTGATCGTGGCCCGAATCATCGGTTGGGGTGTATCGCTGCTTTCGGACTCCGTGAACTCAATGACGTTGCCATTTACCTTGCCGCTCAGCGGGATTGGCTTGCGGTACTTATCGTAGAAGTAGCTTCCGGACAGCGAACCGTCGCTATAGAGTTCGGACAATGCTAGTGTGATGGCCGCCTGCCCCACTCGGCCTTTCAGAATCTGCCGATACGGTTCGGCACGCGGAGCAGCTTGCGGGCCGCTCATGAACAAGTACTTTCCGTAAGCACTGAAATACTGCGTCAGATTGACGATTTTGTAAGTGACCTTCTGTTCGCCCACGTCGTCCAGCACCCGCTCAGCGTGATTACTGCAGCGGTCATACAGAAAGGTGATGGATTCACGTTCGATTTGCAGCGAGATATCATCCAATTTGTAATACTTCCCATAGTCGGGTGAGCGCATTGACTCCAGGCAGGATTCGTACATGCCGATGGTCGACGCGATGCGCTCTTCTTCCTCGTCTGGTTTGCTGTCGGGCATGGACTGCGGCCACGGTATTGTGATGCCCTGCTTCTTGCGGTTGGCTAAGGCCTCCTTGTTCAGGTCTGCAATGGCTTTCCTGTACTCGGCTTGCCGCTTCGCGAGATTCTGCTTCAGCAGCGCCGCACCTCCTGCTGGCGTGAAGATGTCCGAACCTGCAATCTTTCGTCCGGTAGCCGCATCGAAGTTGTAATGCGCCCAGTAATGCTCGCAATAGGCACCGCAGCCCTCGCTATCAACCTCGAGTGCCAGCATCCGATCATCGTTGCGCAACACCAAGAAACTGAAATCCGAGCTGCCTTGTAATCCGATCTGCTCCTTGGACATCTTGACGCCGTCGGCATATCTGGCGGGAGCCGGCTGCCCGATCAAATCGAGGAAGATGCGATGGTTAATGCGGGCGTCACGCTTGGCGTCGCCGGATTCGACATAAGGCAGCGAGCCGTTGAACGTAATTGGCTTCACTTCGATCCGTGCTGATGTGGCGGAAAGGGCAAGCGTTGCCGATGCCGTGGCAACACACGCGATGACTAAGCGAGTGAACATTG
>Ga0308171_1001583_pt1 | contig 29248 bp, 25 predicted proteins | sample PhyGR1_FD_202135 | JGI IMG/M metagenome (GOLD analysis project Ga0308171, IMG submission 202135) | Phyllosphere microbial communities from UC Gill Tract Community Farm, Albany, California, United States - DLSLSG.R1 | ecosystem: Host-associated > Plants > Phyllosphere > Unclassified | place: USA...
TCGTCCGGGGTCAGCGGGTCGATGTAGGCCTTGAGTTCTTCTTTGACGACAATGTCCATGCAATCCGGTACGCGAGCGAAACGTGACCGACCATTGTAAGGATCGCGGCGGCCGCCGTCGTCGCCGACGGATTCAGGCTCAGCCGGTGGCGCGGATCATCTCGCCCAGCACGTCCACGATGCGGTCGATGTGGCTGCGCTCCAGGATCAGCGGCGGCGACAGTGCGATCACATCGCCGGTGCAGCGCACCAGCAGCTGGCCGTCGCGGAAGCAGCGCTCGAACACCTCGTAGCCGCGGGCGCCCGGGGCATCCTTGCGCGGCATCAGCTCGACCGCGCCGATCAGGCCGAAGTTGCGGATGTCGATCACATGCGGCAGCCCGCGCAGGCTGTGCAGCCGTTGCTGCCAGTAGTCGCCCAGCTCGAGGGCACGCTCGAACAGATGCTCGTCGGCGTAGGTATCCAGGGCGGCCAGGGCGGCTGCACAGGCCAGCGGATGACCGGAATACGTATAGCCATGGAAGAACTCGATCGCGGCCGGCGGACCCTGCATGAAGGCACCGTGGATCGCATCGCTGGCCAGCACCGCCCCCATCGGCACTGCGCCGTTGGTCAGGCCCTTGGCCAGGGTCAGCAGATCCGGGGTGACCCCGAAGCGCTGCGCGGCGAAGGCGTTGCCGACCCGGCCGAAGCCGGTGATGACCTCATCGAACACCAGCAGGATGCCGTGCTGGTCGCAGATCTCGCGCAGGCGCTGCAGGTAGCCCGGCGCCGGCAGGATCACGCCGGCCGAGCCGGCGATCGGCTCGACGAACACCGCCGCGATGGTGGACGCATCGTGCAGCGCGATCAGCCGCTCCAGATCCTCGGCCAGCTCGGCGCCGTGGCGTGGCAGGCCGGGACTGAAGGCATTGCGCTGCAGATCGAGCGTGTGACGCAGGAAATCGCTGCCCGCCAGCAACGGCCCGAAGCTCTTGCGGTTGTTGGGCAGGCCGCCGATCGACAGGCCGCCGAAGCCGACGCCGTGATACGCCTTCTCGCGGCCGATGAAGCGCGTGCGGTGGCCCTCGCCGCGCAGGCGATGGTAGGCCAGCGCGATCTTCATCGCGGTGTCGACCGCTTCGGAACCCGAATTGGTGAAGAACGCATGGTTCAAGCTGCCCGGCGCCAGCGCGGCCAGCCGCTGGGCCAGCACGAAGGGCAGCGGCGAGCCCATCTGGAAGGGCGGCGCGAAATCCAGCGTGGCGGCCTGCTGCTGGATCGCCTGCACGATCCGCGGCCGCGCATGTCCCGCGTTGCAGCACCACAGCCCGGCTGCGCCATCCAGGATCGGGCGGTCGTCGACGTCGTGGTAGTACATGCCCTCGGCGCGGACCAGCAGGCGCGGGGAGGCCTTGAACTGGCGGTTGGCGGTGAACGGCATCCAGTACGCATCCAGGTCCGCAGGCGCTTGGCTGGCCAGGGTCGACAACGACGATTCGGGACGAGGCATGAGGCACTCCGCAGGGTCGCGATGGTCACGACTTTATCGCACCCGCCTCACGTCATCCCGTGACGGCGGCGGGTATAACCGCCTTACCCGAATGACACCGCGAGGATGACGCCCATGACCACCGCACGCACCCGTGACGACTGGCAGCGCCAGGCCGATGCACTGGCCTTCCAGGGCCAGGCCTTCATCGATGGGCGGTATGTTGATGCCGCCAGCGGCGCGCGCTACGACTGCATCAGCCCGATCGACGGCCGCGTTCTGGTGCAGGTGGCCGACGCCGATACCGTGGATGTCGACCGTGCGGTCGCGGCGGCGCGGCGCAGTTTCGACGCAGGGGACTGGTCGCGGGCCGCACCGTCGCACCGCAAGCAGGTGCTGCTGCGACTGGCCGATCTCGTTGAACGGCACGCCGACGAACTCGCGTTGCTGGAAACCCTCGACATGGGCAAGCCGGTGCGCGACGCGCGCCAGGGCGACCTGGCCGGGGTGCTGCGCTGCCTGCGCTGGACGGCCGAGGCGGTCGACAAGGTGTACGGCGAGGTCGCCCCTACCGCGCTGGACACGCTGGGCCTGATCACCCGCGAGCCGGTCGGCGTGGTCGCGGTGATCGTGCCGTGGAATTTCCCGCTGCTGATGGCTGCGTGGAAGATCGCGCCCGCCCTGGCGGCGGGTAACTCGATCGTGCTCAAACCGTCCGAACGGTCGCCATTGAGCGCGATCCGCCTCGCTGCGCTGGTCGCCGAAGCCGGGGTGCCCGATGGCGTGTTCAATGTGCTGCCGGGCCATGGCGAGCGCACCGGCGAACCGCTGGCGCTGCACATGGACGTGGATGCGCTGGCCTTCACCGGCTCCACCGCCGTCGGTCGCCGGTTGCTGCAGTGCGCGGGTAAATCGAATCTCAAGCGCACCTGGCTGGAGTGCGGTGGCAAGAGCCCCAACCTGGTGTTCGCCGACGCGCCGGATCTGGACAAGGCCGCGCAGGCCGCCGCCACCGCCATCTTCTACAACCAGGGCGAGGTGTGCACGGCAGGCTCGCGCCTGCTGGTCCAGCGCTCGATCAAGGATGCCTTCGTGGCGCGGGTGCTCGCACAGGGCCGGCACATGCAGCCGCAGCATCCGTTCGAGCCGGACGCTGCGATGGGCGCCCTGGTCGATGAGGCGCACGCGGGCCGCGTGCTGGATTACGTGGCACGCGGCGAGGCCGAGGGCGCGCGCCTGCTGTTGGGCGGCAAGCGGCGCGAGGTGGTGCCGGGCGGCAGCTATGTGGAGCCGACGGTATTCGATGACGTCGATCCGCAGCACACCATCGCCCGCGAGGAAATCTTCGGGCCGGTGCTGTCGGTGCTGACCTTCGATCACGAAGAGGACGCGTTGCGCATGGCGAATGACTCGGTCTATGGCCTGGCCGCCGGTGTGTGGACGCGCGACCTGGGGCGTGCGCACCGCGTGGCCCGCGGGCTGCGTGCGGGCAGTGTCTGGGTCAACCAATGGGACGGCGGCGACATGACCGCGCCGTTTGGTGGCTACAAGCAGTCCGGCATCGGCCGCGACAAATCCCTGCACGCCTTCGACAAATACACCGAGCTCAAGGCGACCTGGATCCATCTGGGCGGATGAGGCCCCTCAGCAGGCCTGGCCGTGGCGGATCAGCGCCTCGCGCAGCAGGTCGCGATCCATCTCGTCCACGGCGTTGCGCAGGTAATCGATCTGCTGCCGGGTGAGTCTGCACTGGTCCACGATGTAGCCCGGCGGCCAGGCACCGATCAGCTGGAAGATGCCCTGTACGATCTGCTCCGGCGTCATTCCCGCCTTCATGCGGAAGCGCTCGCGCCGGGGCTGGAACGCAGGGTGGACATCCCGGTCGCCCAGCACGCGCGGCACCAGTGAGGCAGCGTCGATGCCGCTGCCGGTCAGCGACGACGGCACGCTCAGGTCCAGCGGCACGGGCAGGGCCAGTGGATCCACGGCGGCGTGCGATGTGGGAGTTGGCGTGGTCGCGACGGGCGCAGGCAGGCGCCGCGATGCCGCGGCCTGCACCGGGGAGGGCGGGGTGGCCGTCGAGGGCGGGGGAACCGGTGCAGGCAACGGCGTCGGCAACCAGTACAGCGCCAGGCGCGCTTCATCAGCGGCAGCACTGGGGGCCGGTGAACGCAGCACGCCCAGCATCAGTCCGTGCACCACGATCACCACGGCGATGGCGGTCGGCTGTGCCCAGCGCGAGGCGGTGGCACTCTTCCTTGAGGCAGACATCCGGGACCATCCTGGTGGGGTGACCGCCGTGAGACCGGGCGATGCAGGGGAAGTTCCTGCCCGATGCGCAGGTCGCCGACCCGGTCACAGCCTGACAGTCTCGTCTGCAACCATCGCGGCAGGCCCGGGGTGGGCGTGGCAGAATCCGGCAGCTGCCTATTCCTGCGTACCCGATGTCCACACCTGCTGTCGCCCCTGTCGTGAACTCCCCCCGCCGCATCCTGCTGGCGAGCCTGATCGGCACCACCATCGAGTTTTTCGATTTCTACATCTACGCCACGGCGGCGGTGCTGGTGTTCCCGCACCTGTTCTTCCCGGAGAGCAGCGACGGGGCAGCGATGCTGCAGTCGCTGGCGACCTTCGCCGTCGCGTTCATCGCGCGGCCGGTCGGCTCGGCGGTGTTTGGCCACTATGGCGACCGCATCGGGCGCAAGGCCACCCTGGTGGCGGCGCTGCTCACGATGGGCATCTCGACCGTGGCGATCGGCCTGCTGCCCACCCATGCCAGCATCGGCCTGGTCGCGCCGGCGCTGCTGGCGCTGTGCCGGTTCGGCCAGGGCCTGGGACTGGGCGGGGAGTGGGGCGGCGCGGTGCTGCTGGCCACCGAGAACGCACCGCCCGGCAAACGGGCCTGGTACGGCATGTTCCCGCAGCTGGGCGCGCCGCTGGGCTTCCTGCTCTCGGCCGGCATCTTCCTGCTGCTGGGGCGCGCGATGAGCGAGGCCGACTTCCTGCAGTGGGGGTGGCGCGTGCCGTTCCTGGCCAGCTCGCTGCTGGTCGGCATTGGCTTGTGGGTACGCCTGAACATCCACGAGACCCCGCAGTTCCAGGCCGCGCTGGACCGCAACGAACGGGTCAAGCTGCCGATGTTGACGGTGCTGCGCGAGCATCCGCTGACCCTGGTGCTGGGCACCCTGGGGGCATTCGCCACCTTCGTGCTGTTCTACCTGATGACGGTGTTCACGCTGGGCCATGGCACCACCGTGCTGGGGTATTCGCGTGAGCAGTTCCTGCTGCTGCAGATGGTCGGCATCCTGTTCTTCGCGGCGGGCATTCCGATTTCCGCGCTGTACGGCGACCGCTGGGGCACGCGCCGCACCATGATCGTCGCCAGTGGCCTGATCCTCGCCTTCGGCGTGGTGTTCGCGCCGCTGTTCCAGGCGGGCAGCCCCTGGCTGGTGCTGGGCTTCCTGGCGCTGGGGCTGTTCCTGATGGGGCTGACGTATGGGCCCTGCGGCACCTTCCTGGCCGAGATCTATCCAGTCCAGGTGCGCTATACCGGCGCGTCCTTGTCGTTCAACCTGGCCGGCATCCTCGGTGCCGCACCGGCGCCGTACGTGGCCACCTGGCTGGCCGAACGCTATGGGCTGGTGGCGGTGGGCTACTACCTGTGCGTGACCGCGCTGATCACCATCGTGGCGCTGCTGGCGATGGGTCGGCGCGGGCGCTGATCAGCGGAAGAAGCGCTTCAGCGTGCGGCCAAGCCAGCTGCCCTGCTGGTGGTCGCGCGCGAACTGGTTGAGGTGCTGCTTGACCTGCGGCGCGTAGGCCTTGTCATCGCCACGGATGTGGTTGAACAGCCAGCGCGACAGCATCGTGCGCAGCTCTTCGGTGACGTCTTCGCCCGCCTGGAAGCGCAGCCGGTACTCGCCCACGCGCTTGCCGAAGATTTCATGCACGCGCTTGTGCGCCGCGCAGAACGGGTAGCCGGCTTCCTCCATCAGCTCTTCTTCAAAGGCGAAGTGGGACATCGTGTAGTCCACCAGCTCGTCGATCACTTCGGCCACGGCCAGCCGCTCCAGGCTCTTCTGGGCGACGTGCAGGTGGTTGAGCATCTCCACGATGCGCATGTGCTGGTGATCGATGACATCGATGCCGATGTTCAGATCGTCCTGCCAGACCAGAAGTGCCATGGTGCGTTCCCCGCGCTGTTCAACTGGGGGCGACTCTAGGCAGTCGCGGCCGGGGCCGCGTTGATCTCGATCAAGGCGCCAGCGCGGGCTCGCGCTGGCGTGGGCCGGTGGCCACGGTAGCGCAGTGGACCCGGTTGCGGCCCCCCGCCTTGGCCAGGTACAGCTGCCGATCGGCCTCGGAGATCAGCCGGTGCAGCGAATCGCGGTGCGGGCGCAGGCAGCACAGTCCGATGCTGACCGTCATGCGCAGCGTGGTATGGCCCAGGTCGACCTCCAGCGCGGCGATCGTCTGGCGCAGTTCCTCGAAGTAGGCCAGCGCTGCCTCCTGGTCCAGGCCCGGCACCAGCAGGCAGAACTCCTCGCCACCGAAGCGCGCGACCAGGTCGTCCTGGCGGGCGTGCTGGCCGACCGCCGCCGCGACCGCGCGCAGCGCATCGTCACCGGCCTCATGCCCATGGGTATCGTTGATATGCTTGAAGTGGTCGATGTCGATCATCGCCACCGCGACCTGTTCACCGTCCAGGTGCAGCTGCGGCAGCTGGCGCTGGCTCTGCTCCAGGAAACACCGGCGGTTGGGCAGGCCGGTCAGGAAATCACGGGTGGCCAGGTCCTGCAGGGTGCCGATCAGCTCGAGCTGATCGACGTTCTGCGAGACGCGGCAGAAGAACTCTTCGCGCGAGAAGGGCTTGCGCAGGAAATCGTTGGCGCCGTTCTTGAGGAAACGCGGGATCAGCGATGGATCGGTGTTGCCGGAAATGCCGATCACCGCCAGTTTGTCGCGCGAACGCATCGTGCGCAGGCGGCGGGTAAACTCCACGCCCTCCATGCCGGGCATTTCCTGGTCGACCACGGCCAGCCGGATCGCCGGATGGGTCTCGATCGCCTTGAGCCCCTCGGCACCGTCGGCGGCCTCGTAGACGTCGTGCCCGTACATGCGCAGCAGCGAGGCGGCGTACATCCGCGCCGACATCGAGTCGTCCACCACCAGGGCGGCGATGCGCCGGTTGCGCTCCAGCCGCTGCACCAGCCACACCAGGTAGTCGATGCTGCCGGGCGTGTTCTTGAGTACGTAGTCAATGATCTGCTGCTGCAGCACGCGCTTGCGCAGGTCTTCGTCGTAGACGCCGCTGACCACCACCGTGGGCAGCCCGCGCGACAGGAAGTAATCGACCACGGTATCGCGGTCGCCATCGGCCAGGACCAGCCCGGTCAGGACCAGGAACCAGCCCTCTTCTTCATCGAGCAGCCGCCCGGCTTCGGCCAGGCTGGTCGCCACCGAGACCGGCAGCTCCAGCCGCTGCTCGATCGCCTCGCGCAGCATGCTGGTGAACGTGCGCGAGTTTTCCACCAGCAGGATCCGCTGGGGCAGGGCATCACCGGGGTCGCTGAGGACAGCGCCCTGCAACAGTGCCGGCATGAGGCGTACGCTCGGTTCCGAGTGGGTCGGGACAGATAGCGGCGGTTTCACACGCAACTTTAGGTCGACGCGCAGCGGCCCCTACGCGGCGCCCGTGCGCAGCAGCGCATCGCTCCATCGGGAGGCAGGCAGGGCGGTCTCGGTCAGCAGGATGCTGACGCGATTGTGGCGGCAACGTACTGCGCCGCCGTAGGCCAGTGCGCGCGCCGCCAGCCGCTCGCGCGCCAGTGCCGCCGTCGCCTGCGAAAGATGGCGGTCGCTGTCGAGCAGGGCCACCACGATCACGATCCCGCGCTGCTGCCGGACCCGGCCGCAGCGCACATGCACCCGGAGCTGCCCGGTCTCGTGCCCGAGCAGCAGGGACACCGCGTCGCTCAACGTGCGATAGGCGGCCAGCTGCACGTCCACGCTCAATCGACATGGGTCGCCCGCCAGGCGTGGCTGGGCCATGCGGTCCGATCGTTCCCAGCTCTCCCGGAGGCCGCCTGTCTGCAGGGCCAGATAAAGGCCGAGCTGCTCCAGCGCGGTGGGATACAGCATGCTGGCCTGCTCGCGGAACTGCCGTGAATGGCGTGCGGAGGTGTGCAGCAGCGCAGCGGCCGTGTCGTGGTGTCCGTGCGCCTGGAGCCAGGTCACCACCTGGCTGAGCGACACATCCATTCCCTCGCCGATGCTCTGCAGGTGGAGCGCACGCTCCCTGAGGATGATCTCACTGGAGATCTGCGAGGTTCTGGCGAGCGCGAGGGCCGCTTTCTCGGCCTGCTCGCGGGTACGGTATTGCTGGCGGTAATGGCTGATGCTGGAGCCCAGCGCGAGAAGCGCGATGCTGACCACGGCCATGCTCTGCTGGGTGGCGAAGGTCTGCGCATCGAAGGATTCGGGAAGGCCGGTGCTGGGCGTCGTGATGTGGATGATCAGGTTGAGCAGCGGAACGCCGATGGCGGCGCCGCGCCAACCGTGCATACAGGTCAGCGCGATCGCAGGCAGGGCCATCAACAGCAATACACTGGCCTTGGCACCGTCAGTCTCCGGCGGCGTCACGATGGAGGAGATGCCCAGCAACAGGGTCAGCGCGATGGCGGCCAAGGTGGGTACCACGAAGCGCCGCGACCATTCCGGTTCGCTCCGGCGCCGTGTCCAGAGCAGTGCAGGCAACGCAAGCGTCAGGATGGCGATGAAGTCACCCAGGATCATCCGGGCTGCGCTGCTCGTGACAGGGATCGCGGGCGGTACCGGCCACAGCAGATGCGACCCGGTGAGATTGATCGCGGTGACGACAATGGCGGCGGACGCGGCGACGGACAGCAGCCAGATGACGCTCGTGCCCGCCATCATCCTGCGATGCAGGTGCACGATCATCGCGACGGCTGGCATGAGCAGTACCGACCCCACGACCACCCACGCCAAGCCGTACCTGCCGATCATGGGAATCCGCATCTGCGCGAAGTAGGCGTACTCGCCCAGCAGGAGGTAGGGCCACAGCCTCGGTGGGCAGACCAGCAGCGCGGCGACACGGACGCCGGCCGGCAGGTAGAACTGGTCGAGGGAGAATTTCCGCGCACCCCAGCAGGCGACGGCATACACCACGGCAATCACCAGCCCCGCGGGCTGGATGAGCAGACTCAGCTGAAGACCTTCTTTCGACCACTGCAGTCCCACCATCCCCTCCCCATCCCGGCCGGAACACCCCCGGCAGGTACGACATGACACGAGCGTCCGTTCAGATCGGACGGTATCGGCAGAACGGGCATGGCGCAATCGTGTCTACGTGGGGATCACCACAACGCATCCCGCAGCTTGTACCAGGACATCGCCGCGACCAGCAGCGGCGTCCGCAGCATGCGCCCGCCGGGGAAGGGCCGGTGCGGGATGCGTTCGAACACATCCAGGCGCTCGGCCTGCCCGGCGATGGCCTCGGCCAGGACCTGGCCGGCGAGCCCGGCTGCCGCCACGCCGTGGCCCGAGAAGCCCTGCGCGAAATAGACATTCGGGGTCAGCCGGCCCCAATGCGGGGCGCGGTTGCGGGTGATGTCGACATAGCCACCCCAGACGTACTCCAGTTCCACATCGGCCAGCTGCGGGAACACCGCGCGCATGCGCCGGGTCATGACCCCGCGCAGGCCGGGTGGGGGCAGGGCGGAATAGCTGGCCTGGCCGCCGAACAGCAGGCGGTGGTCGCGGCTCAGCCGGAAATAGTCCAGCGCCCAGCTGACATCGGCCACGGCCATGTCGTTGCGGATCAGCGACTGCGCCCGTGCCTGGCCGAGCACCGTACTGGCGCCGATATAGGTGCCCACCGGCATGATCCGCGATTCCAGCTCCGGCGCGATGCCTTCCAGCCACGCGTTGCCGGCGATCACCACATGGTCGGCTGTTACCGTGCCGTGCGCGGTGCGCAGTTGCGGCCGTGCCCCTCGGATCAGCTGCAGGACCGGCGACTGTTCGTGGATCACCGCCCCGGCCCCCTCGGCCGCGCGCGCCAGGCCTTGCGCATAGGCCAGCGGATGCAGGTGGCCGCTGTGGGGATCGAACATGGCCCCGCGGTAGCGCGGGCTGTCCAGCTGCGTGCGCAACTGCGCGCGGTCCCACCACTCCAGGGGATAGTCGTAGCGCTGGGCCAGATCGATCAGCCCGGCACGCAGCATGCGCTCCTGGCGGGGTTTGATCGGCACGCTGGCATGGCCGTCACGCCAGTCGCAGTCGATCTGGTGGCGTGCGATGCGGTCGCGCAGCAGGCGCATGCCGTCGCGTGAAAACGCGAACAGCGCCCGCGCGTCCTCGGCGCCGACCAGATGCTCCAGCGTATCCACTTCGCAGCCGTAGCCGACGATCGCCTGGCCGCCGTTGCGGCCGGAGGCGCCCCAGCCGACCCGATGGGCCTCGAGCAGTACGACGCGATAGCCGCGCTCGGCCAGGGTCAGGGCGGCGGAGAGTCCGGTGTAGCCGGCGCCGAGCACGCAGACATCGGCGTTCAGGTCGCCGGCCAGCGGCGCACGCAGTGGCGTGCCAGGCACGCTGTCGGCGTACCAGCTTGGCGCGTGCGCTTCGCCGGCGGCGGTCACGCCGGGCACCGGCGGAAAAAGGTGAGGACGACAATCATGGACAGAGGATGCCAGCAACGGACGCGCGGAACAGTACGCAGTCTGTCGCAGCCTTTGCCGCCGGCATGTGATGGGTCGCGCTTCGCCGGCGGGGCCGCGTGTTGCGCGGGGTCTGCGCGCAGGGGTAACGTGGCCGCAGGTCATCCGAGCATGACGCATGGTCTCGCCCCCCTGGGTCGGCCTGCCCACCGACAGCACGATGCTGGGCCATCACCGCTTCGCGGCCGCGGGTGAGAAGTACCTCCGCGCGCTGGTCGAGGCGGCCGGTGTCACGCCGGTGCTGCTGCCCAGCCTGCAGCCGCCGTTGCCGGCCGCGCATTGGCTGGATCGCCTGCAGGGCGTGCTGCTGACCGGCGCGGTGAGCAACATCGAGCCGCATCTGTATGCCGGGCCGCCGAGCTGGCCGGGCAACCGCCATGATCCGGCCCGTGATGCGAACGCGCTGTCGCTCCTGCACGAAGCGCTGGCGCGCGACCTGCCGGTGCTGGCGATCTGCCGCGGATTCCAGGAGTTGAACGTCGCCCTGGGCGGCAGCCTGCATCCGCGTGTGCACGAGATATCGGGGATGAGCGATCATCGTGAAGATCCGGACGCGCCCGTCGAGGTGCAGTATGGTCCTGCACATGACATCCGGCTGTCCGACGGCGGTTGGCTGGCCGGTTGGGCCGGGGCATCGTCGGCGCGGGTCAATTCCGTGCACGGGCAGGGCATCGATCGCTTGGCCGAGGGGCTGCAGATCGAGGCCGTTGCCGAGGACGGCCTGATCGAGGCCGCGCGCAGCACCGCGCATCGTTTCGTGCTCGGGGTGCAGTGGCATCCGGAGTGGCGGGTGGCCGACAATCCGTTCTATCACAGTATTTTCCATGCCTTCGGCGATGCTTGTCGCCGCAGCTCCCTTACAGCAGACCGGTCATGACCACCCGAACGCGTTCGCGCAAAGCCGCCGCCCCCAAGCCTGTTCCGCAGGAGAGCACGCTGCTGCGCTGGCTCAAGGACCGGCGGATCACCGAGGTGGAGTGCCTGGTGCCGGACATCACCGGCAATGCCCGCGGCAAGATCATTCCGGCCGACAAGTTCTCGCACGATTACGGCACGCGCCTGCCGGAAGGCATCTTCGCCACCACGGTCACCGGCGAATTCCCGGACGACTATTACGAGCTGACCTCCCCCTCGGATTCGGACATGATCCTGCGCCCTGATGCCGACACCGTCCGCATGGTGCCGTGGGCGACCGATCCGACCGCGCAGGTCATCCATGACTGTTTCACCAAGACCGGCGAGCCGCATGAGCTGGCCCCGCGCAACGTGCTGCGTCGCGTCCTCAATGCCTATGCCGAACTGGGGCTGCGCCCGGTGGTGGCACCGGAGCTGGAGTTCTTCCTGGTCCAGAAGAACACCGATCCGGACTTCCCGCTGCTGCCGCCGGCCGGCCGCTCCGGGCGACCGGAGACGGCGCGCCAGTCCTACTCGATCGATGCGGTCAACGAGTTCGATCCGATCCTCGATCTGATGTACGACTACTGCGATGCGATGAAACTGGACGTGGACACGCTGATCCACGAATCCGGCGCGGCGCAGCTGGAGGTCAATTTCACCCACGCCAACGCGATGGACCTGGCCGACCAGGTGTTCCTGTTCAAGCGCACCATGCGCGAATCGGCGATGCGCCACGGCATCTATGCCACGTTCCTGGCCAAGCCGATGGAGAACGAGCCGGGCAGTGCGATGCACATCCACCAGAGCCTGCTGAAGATCAGCGATGGCAGCAATGTGTTCACCGGCGAGCATGGCGGTGAAGATTTCAGCCCGCTGTTCGGCCACTACCTGGCCGGCCTGCAGAAATACGTGCCGGCCGCGATGGCGTTCTTCGCGCCGAACGTCAACTCCTACCGCCGGCTGATGTTCGGCGAAGTCTCGCCCAGCAACGTGCACTGGGGCTTCGACAACCGCACCTGCGGGCTGCGGGTGCCGCTGGACACGCCGGAGAACATGCGGGTGGAAAGCCGGTTCGCCGGTTCGGACGCCAACCCCTACCTCGCGATCGCCGCGACCCTGGCCGCCGGGCTGCTCGGCATCCGCGAGCAGGGCTCGCCGACCGCGCCGATCAGCGGCAGCGCCAAGGAGCTCGGCTACGACCTGCCGCGCTCGCTGGGCGAGGCGCTGGACGGGCTGGAAGGCTGCCCGGAGCTGCGCGAGATGCTCGGCGAGCGCTTCTGCCGCGCCTATGTGTCGGTCAAGCGCAAGGAATATGAGACGTTCTTCCGGGTGATCAGCTCCTGGGAGCGCGAGTTCCTGCTGCTCAACGTCTGACCCCAGGCACCCCATCCGGCATGGCCGTGAGGGCCGTGTGCTGGGAAAATGGGGACATGCCCGGTAGGCTGGCCCCCGTTGCGCCGGTCCGGCCGGTTCCCCCCAACTCGCACCTGACCTGTGGAGAGTCCGATGAAGCTGCGAATCCTCACCCTCGGCATTGCCGTATCCGTGCTGACCGCCTGTGGCGGCGGTGACAAGCAGGACGACGCCAAGGTGCTGAACGTCTACAACTACAGCGATTACATCGCGGAAGACACCATCCCGAATTTCGAGAAGGCCACCGGCACCAAGGTGACCTATGACGTGTTCGACAGCGATGAGATGGTCGAAACCAAGCTGCTGGCCGGCAACAGCGGGTACGACGTGGTCGTGCCGACGCTGAATTTCTTCGGCCGCCAGATCAAGGCCGGCGTGTTCCTGCCGCTGGACAAGAGCAGGATCCCGAACCTGGCCAATCTCGATCCGAGCGTGATGAAACGCATCGCGCAGCAGGATCCGGGCAACGAATACGGCGTGCCGTACATGATCGGCACCACCGGCATCGGCTACAACGTGGAGCTGCTCAAGCAGCGCTTCGGTGGCAGCACCGAGATCGCCAACAGCTGGGACCTGATCTTCAAGCCCGAAAACATCGCCAAGATGAAGGACTGCGGGATCACGATCCTGGATACGCCGTCGGACATGATCCCGATCGCGCTGCATTACCTGGGCGAGGATCCGCACAGCCAGGACCCGGCCACGCTGGAAAAGGCCGCCGCGCTGCTCAAGACCATCCGCCCGTACGTGCAGAACTTCCACTCTTCCCAATACGTGGGCTCGCTGGCCAACGGCGGTACCTGCCTGGTGGTGGGCTGGTCGGGTGACATCATCCAGGCCCGTGACCGCGCGGCCGAGGCCTCCAATGGCGTGACCGTGGCGTACTCGATCCCGCGCGAAGGCGCCCCGCAGTGGTTCGACATGCTGGCCATCCCCAAGGATGCCAAGCACCCGGAGGCCGCCTATGCCTTTATCAACTACCTGCTGGAGCCGAAGGTCGCCGCGGCCAACACCAACTTCATCCACTACGCCAACCCGGTGACCACGGCCACGCCGCTGGTGGACGAAGCGATCCGTACCGACCCGACCATCTACCCGCCGGCCGATGTGGCGGCGAAGATGTTCACCTATTCGATCAACACGCCCGAGGTCGACAAGCTCTACACCCGGCTGTGGACCGAGGTGAAGACCGGGCGCTGACCCGCCCCTGCGACGCCGGCCCGTGCCGGCGTCGTCGTTTCAGAGGGAGGGGCGGCAATCCGCCCCGGGCCCGGCAAAGCGGGCCGCCCGGCCGGGTAGCGCATGACGCCACGACGACCGGTAAAATGGGATGCTCCCCCCCGTCCTGCCGCCGCTCCCGGAGCCGCCCCATGCCATTTGAAGCCAAGCCGGAAGGCGCGGTCCTCCCGGTCCTGGAACCGGGCTACCTGTCCATCCGCGCGCTGCGCAAGGAGTTCGACGGCTTCGTCGCGCTCGATGACGTCACCCTGGACGTGTGCAAGGGCGAAATCTTCGCGCTGCTCGGTGGCTCCGGCAGCGGCAAATCCACGCTGCTGCGCTGCCTGGGCGGTTTCGAGACGCCCACGCAGGGCACCATCGACCTGGACGGCCAGCGCATCAACGCGCTGCCGCCGTACCAGCGCCCGATCAACATGATGTTCCAGTCCTATGCGCTGTTTCCGCACATGACGGTGGAGCAGAACATCGCCTTCGGCCTGAAGCAGGACGGCATGGCCCGCGATGCGATCAACCGCCGCGTCGGCGAAATGCTGGAGCTGGTGCAGCTGGGCAAGCTGGCCAAGCGCAAACCGCACCAGCTGTCCGGCGGCCAGCAGCAGCGCGTGGCACTGGCGCGGTCGCTGGCCAAGGGTCCGAAGCTGCTGTTGCTGGATGAGCCGATGGGCGCGCTCGACAAGAAGCTGCGCTCGCAGATGCAGCTGGAGCTGGTCAACATCATCGAGACCACCGGGGTGACCTGCGTGATGGTCACCCACGATCAGGAAGAGGCCATGACCATGGCCACCCGGATCGCGGTGATGGACGCCGGCTGGATCCAGCAGGTCGGCAAGCCGGATGAAATCTACGAGCAGCCGGCGAACCGCTTCGTGGCCGAGTTCATCGGCTCGGTGAACCTGTTCGACGGCGTGCTGGATGAAGACCTTCCCGAGTACGTCACCGTGCGCACGCCGCTGTTCCCCGCGCCGATCTACGTCGCCCACGGCATCACCGGCTACGAAGGCCAGCCGGTGGCGTTCGCGCTGCGCCCGGAGAAGGTGATGATCGGCAAGGACGAGCCGGCCGGCGACACCAACAAGGCCCAGGGCGTGATCGAGGAGATCGCCTACTTCGGCAGTCACTCGGTGTTCCATGTGCGCCTGCCGAGCGGGGCCAAGGTGCTGTCCAACTTCGCCAACTCGCAGCGCTGGGCCAGCGATGGCCTGACCTGGGGTGACACCGTGTGGGTGCACTGGCGCGACAATGACGGCGTGGTGCTGACCTCATGAGCGCGACCGGCTGGAAGCGCTGGCTCCCGGGCACGCGCGCCGGCGTGATCGCCGCGCCGTACCTGTGGCTGCTGCTGTTCTTCGCGGTGCCGTTCGTGATCATCCTGATGATCTCCTTCGCGCGCACCCAGGTCGGCTCGCCGCCGTATACCTGGCTGCTGGAGTACGTGGACGGCGCCTTCTCGCTCAAGCTCAACCTCGGCAGCTACGCGGCCCTGGTCAAGGACAACCAGTACCTGCTGGCCTACCTGAGTTCGATCAAGATCGCGGTGATCTCGACCCTGCTCACGCTGCTGATCGGCTACCCGATGGCCTACGTGATCTCGCGGATGAGCCCGGCCGCGCGCAACGTGGCGATGATGCTGGTGGTGCTGCCCTCGTGGACCTCGTTCCTGATCCGCGTGTATGCCTGGATCGGCATCCTCGACCGCAACGGCCTGCTCAACCAGCTGCTGCTCAAGATCGGCGTGATCGATGCGCCGCTGCAGATCCTGTACACCCCGACCGCCGCCTACATCGGCATCGTGTACTGCTATCTGCCGTTCATGGTGCTGCCGCTGTACGCCAACCTGGTCAAGCTGGACAACCGCCTGCTCGAGGCCGCCTACGACCTCGGTGCCAAGCCGTGGCAGGCCTTCCTGCGGATCACGCTGCCGCTGTCGCGCACCGGCATCATCGCCGGCTGCATGCTGGTGATGATTCCGGCCGTGGGTGAATTCGTGATCCCGGAAATGCTGGGCGGGCCGGACACGCTGATGATCGGGCGCGTGCTGTGGGGCGAGTTCTTCAACAACCGCGACTGGCCGACGGCCTCGGCGGTGGCGATCGTGATGCTGGCCCTGCTGCTGGTGCCGATCCTGCTGTTCAACCGCATGCAGCAGCGCGAGCTGGAAGGAAAGCTGGCATGAGCATGGTACGCAGCAACCGCTGGCTGGGCTGGAGCCTGCTCGGGCTCGGCTTCGCCTTCCTGTACCTGCCGATCCTGTTGTTGATGGTGTACTCCTTCAACGCCTCCAAGCTGGCCACGGTCTGGTCGGGTTTCTCCACGCGCTGGTACGGCGAACTGTTCAACAACCGGCAGATCCTGGATGCGCTCTGGATCAGCCTCAAGGTCGCGTTCTGGACGGCCTGCGCGGCCACCGTGCTCGGCACGATGGCGGCGATGGTGATGACCCGCATGCGCCGCTTCCCGGGCAAGACGCTGTTCGGGGCGTTGATCACCGCGCCGTTGGTGATGCCGGAAGTGATCCTGGGCTTCTCGCTGATGACCCTGCTGGTGGCGATGGGCGGCATCCCGGGTTTCCCGAGCCGCGGCGTGACCAGCATCTGGATCGCGCATGTCACCTTCACGTTGTCCTTCGTGACGGTGGTGGTGTCCTCGCGCCTGCAGGAGCTGGACCGCTCGCTGGAAGAGGCCGCGATGGATCTCGGTGCGAGCCGGCTGAAGGTGTTCTTCCAGATCACCCTGCCGATCATCGCCCCGGCGCTGGTGGCCGGCTGGCTGCTGGCATTCACGCTGTCGCTGGATGACGTGGTGATCGCCAGCTTCGTGGCGGGGCCGAACTCGACCACCCTGCCGATGAAGGTGTTCTCCTCGGTGCGGATGGGCATCAAGCCCGAGATCAATGCGCTGGCCACGCTGATGGTGCTGGCGGTGTCGATCGCGGCAGTGGTGGGCTGGTACATCACCGCCCGCGCCGAGAAACGCCGCCAGCGCGATATGCAGATGGCGCTGCAGGACACCGGCTGAACGTCATCCCGATCCGGCAACATCCGGCTCACGGGACCGGGCGCACACTGCAGGTCTGACTTTCGGAGACCCGCGATGACCACTGACATCATCAATCCCGCGACCGGCCAGGTCACGTATCGCCATGAACTGCTCACCGCCAAAGAGGTCGAGCAGCGCCTGGCCGCTGCCGCCGAGGCGTTCCCGGCCTGGGCCGCACGCTCGCTGCAGGAGCGCGGGGCGATCCTGCGTGCGATCGCCGCCCAGCTGCGCCAGCGCAAGGGCGACATCCAGCAGGCGATGACCAGCGAGATGGGCAAGCTCAAGGGGGAGGCGCTGGGCGAGATCGAGAAGTGCGCCGAGGCCTGCGAGTTCTACGCCGACCACGCGGCCGATTACCTCAAGCCGCAGCTGATCGATACCGAAGCCCAGCGCAGTTACGTGCGCTATGAGCCGATCGGCTGCGTGTTCGCGGTGATGCCGTGGAATTTCCCGATCTGGCAGGTGTTCCGTTTCCTCGCGCCTGCGTTCATGGCCGGCAACGTGGCCCTGCTCAAGCACGCCAGCAACGTGCCGCAGTGCGCGGACCTGATCCTGGCCGTATGTCGCGATGGCGGCCTGCCCGAGGGCGTGTTCGATGTGCTGCACATCGACAACGACCAGGCGGCCGAGGTGCTGCGCGACAAGCGGATCAAGGCGGTCACCCTGACCGGCAGCGAACGCGCCGGGCGCTCCATCGCGGCCAATGCCGGTGACCAGCTCAAGAAGTGCGTGATGGAACTGGGCGGCAGCGACGCGTTCGTGGTGCTGGCCGATGCCGATCTCGAGAAGACGGTCGCCGCCGCGGTGAAGTCACGCTTCGACAACAGCGGCCAGACCTGCATCGCGGCCAAGCGCTTCATCGTGGTCGATGCGATCGCCGATGCGTTCGTGGAAAAGTTCGTCGCCGCGGCAGGCAAGCGCGTCTACGGCGATCCGCAGGACGAGACCACCACGCTGGCGCCGATGGCACGCGCGGACCTGCGCGACGAGCTGCACAAGCAGGTGCAGGACAGCATCGCCAAGGGCGCCACGCTGCTGCTCGGCGGCGAGCCGGTGGCCGGCTCGCACGCGGGCTACCCGGCGACCATCCTGGACAACGTCACCCCCGGCATGCCGGCCTATGACGAAGAATTGTTCGGCCCGGCGGCCGCGATCCTGCGGGTCGGCGACGAGGCCGAGGCGCTGCGCGTGGCCAATGACACCAGCTTCGGGCTGGGCGGCAGCGTGTGGACCACCGACCCGGTGCGCGGCGAAGCGATTGCCCAGCAGCTGGAATGTGGTGCCGCCTTCGTCAACGCCATCGTCAAGAGCGACGTGCGCCTGCCGTTCGGCGGCAGCAAGCGCTCCGGCTTCGGCCGCGAACTGGCCGAGCACGGCATCCATGAGTTCATGAACATCAAGACGATTTACGTGGCCTGATGCCACCGATCGGGGGCAGGAGCCGACCGTTGGTCGGCTCACCGCCCTGGCGGCCAATCGTCGCCGCCGTAGCGACCAACGGTCGCTACCTACCTACAGCCAGCGGGCGCGCTTGAACAGGCGGTACAGGCCCACGCATACCGCACCCACGCCGATGATCATGGCGGGGTAGGCCCAGGGCTTGTCCAGTTCGGGCATGTGGGTGAAGTTCATGCCGTACCAGCTGGTGATCAGGGTCGGGGCGGCCAGCAGCGCCGCCCACGCACCCAGGCGCTTGACCGTCTCGCCCTGGGCCAGGGTCACCAGCGACAGGTTCACGCTCAGTGCGGTGCCCAGCATCTCGCGCAGGGTGTCGATCACATCGCTGATCCGCACCGCGTGGTCGTGCACGTCGCGCAGGTACAGCTTTACTTCGTCCGGCACCAGGTCGCCCTGGTAGCGCTTGATCTGCGAGAGCATGTCCTGCAGCGGCGCGACCGCCATGCGCATCTTGTTGAGCTCGCGCTTGAGTTCGTACAGGCGCACCACGGTATGGCGCTTGTAGTTGTCGGAGAAGATGTCCTTCTCCAGCAGCTCCAGCGTGTCGCGGTAGCGCTGGGTGATCGGCAGGTAGTTGTCGACCACGAAATCCAGCACCGCATACAGGCAGTACGACGGCCCCATCGTGCGCAGCAGCTCCGGCTCGCGCTCGACGCGGGCGCGCGGTGCCGCGTAGGACAGCGAGGCGCCGTGGCGGACCGTGACCAGGAAGCGCGGCCCGAGGAAGGCATGCGTCTCGCCGTACTGGATGCGCTCGTCGACCATCTGCGCGGTGGTCACCACCACGAACAGCGAGTTGCCGTACGCCTCGACCTTGGGCCGCTGATGCGCGTTGCGCGCGTCTTCGATGGCCAGTGAGTGCAGGCCGAACTCTTCCTGCAGCTTCAGCAGTACGCTGTCCTGGGGTTCGTAGAGCCCCACCCAGACGAAGCCGTTGTCGCTGGCGATCACATCACTGATCGCATCCAGGCTGATGTCGTGCCGTTTGCCCTGGTCATCGTAGTGAACGCAGTTGATGACGCAGGCGGGATTTTCGGGTGTGACGGTATCCATGGCGGGCATCGTGCGTCAGCGGCCCGTGACGGGCGGGTCACGGTGGGCCAGCACCCACGCCAGCGCGGTGTGGATCGGCAGCAGCAGCACGATCCACTGCAGGTTGTACTGCGCCTGCAGCGTGAGCCAATGCAGTACCAGGCCCAGCAGCGAGAGGCCAGTGACCGCCCACAGCACGATCCGGAACCACGCACGCGGCACGCGGCCGCGCAGCAGGGTGATCGTGCCGGGCAGGAGCAGCAGGCACAGCGGCGAGAGCTGCAGCAGGTTGCGGTTGGCCCAGGCGGCCTGGTGCGCGCTGAAGCCCCACAGGTAGGTCAGCAGGGCGCCGCCGATGCCGCAGAACAGCCAGAACGGCAGCGCCAGGCCGCCAAGCAGACGCCGCCGGCGGCGCAGTGCGACCACACCTGCGGCGGCGATCAGGCCGCACAGCAGCCAGGGCCACCAGCGCCGGGGCGACTCGGCCGGCTCCGGGGCGATCCGGTGCGGCAGCAGTTCCTGCTCGGCCTGTACCAGCGGGCGACCTTCGCTGTTGCGCGCCTGGCGCAGCGCATCGGCCAGACGCATCGGCACGAACGCTTCCTGCCAGCGCGACAGCGGCTGGTCGGCGAACGGGCCCAGGCCGATATCGAAGCCCAGCCACATCCACGGCGACGGCGACGCCAGGCGCACCGATTCACTGCGGTAGGTATTGCCGCGCGAGCGCCCGGACAGCTGCGAATGCAGCCCGCCGCCGAGCGCGCCATCGATCGCATCGCGGACCATGGTCGCGCAGTTGGCGGTGTAGTAATCGTAGTGGTAGCGCGCGTTTTCCGGCTTGGCGCGCTCGGCCAGCGAGGCGGCCAGGGCATGCGCCTGGTCAGGCGTCAGGTCGAGCCACTGCACGCTCGCGCCGCGACCGCTCTCCTGGTAGTACGACAGGTCCTGCCCGAGGGGCAGCGCGACCAGGTAATACATCATGTCGCCGCGCACGAAGTTGCCGATGAAATCGGATTCGCTCGGGTCGAAGTACCCGAAGTTGTAGGAGGTGGCGTCGCCGGTGACCGGATCGACCACGACCAGGGCGTCATGCCCGAAGCGTTCGAAGAAGATCTCGCCCGGCTGCATGGTGACCACGCCGATGCGCGGCGCCGCGGCGACGGAGGCCGGGGCATCACTGACCGGCGCGGCATCCTGCGCGGCCAGCGCCCCGAAGGGCAGGCTGGCCACCGCCATCAGCGACAACACGAACAACAGGCGGCACAGCGACCACCGATTCAAAGGGGGCCGCATGGCGTGGGTCAATCCTCGTTGTGGGTGTCAGGCGGCAGTACGGTCACGTGGAACGCCTGCACGCGGCGGGCATCGGCACGCGCGACCCGGAACACGAAGCGGTCCAGGGTGAGTTCGTCGCCGGTTTCCGGCAGGTGCCCGATCGCCTCGGTGACCAGGCCACCGATGGTGTCGTAATCATCATCGGGGAACGTGGCGCCGAAACGCTCGTTGAAATCCTCGATCGCGGTCAGCGCGTCGACCACGTACTGGCCGTCGGCCTGGATCGCGATCTGCGAGGTGTGGTCCTCGGCTTCGTCATGCTCGTCGTCGATCTCGCCGACGATCTGCTCCAGCACGTCCTCGATGGTGACCAGCCCGGCGACACCGCCGTACTCATCGACCACGATGGCCATGTGGTTGCGCGAGAGCCGGAATTCCTTGAGCAGCACGTTGAGCTTCTTGGCCTCGGGGATCAGCACCGCCGGGCGCAGCAGCTCGCGGATGTTGGCCGGCCCGTTGTCGGCGACCACGCCGCGCAGCAGGTCCTTGGCCAGCAGGATGCCGAGGATGTCGTCCTTGTTGTCGCCGTGCACCGGGAAGCGCGAATGGCCGGATTCGACCACCTGCTTCATCAGTTCAAGGAAGGGGGCTTCGACCGGCAGGGAGACCATCTGCGAGCGCGAGATCATCACGTCGCCGACGGTGAGCTCGGCCACCGCGATGGCGCCTTCCATCATCCGCAGCGTGTCGGCGGCAATCAGGCCGTCTTCGTGCGCGGTGTGCAGGACCGCCACCAGCTCGTCGCGGGTGTGGGGTTCGCCGGAGAAGGCAGAGGTCAGGCGTTCGAGCCAGCTGCGCTTCTTTTCATTGTGCTCCTGGGTGGAGCTACTACTGTCGTCTTCAGACATCTCTGGAAAAAAAGGCACCCGGCGTGCCGGGCGTTGGATTTAGTCTATCAGGATGCGGGCGCCTGTCAGCGGCCTGCCGAGGGGGGATTCACGCCCGGCCCGGGGCCCGGGGCGGCGGCCGGGGGCGGGGTCTCCTCTTCCGGCGGCAGGTCCAGGCTGTAGGTACAGCCGGCCAGGGTCTTGTCGGGGTGGGACTTGACCGTGGACAGGCTCAGGATCACGGACTCGATCAGGGCCTCGCCGGTACGCGGATCGGTGACGTCGCGGCTGACCAGCTCGCGGCCGGCCATGAACTTCTCCGGGGTATCCACACCGTCTTCCAGGGCCAGGCGCTTGGCCAGCGGGCGCGGATCGGCCAGGTCCAGGATCGCCATGATGCTGGCCCCGGCCACCGTGATGTACTCGGCGCGTTCACCGAAGACCGTGATCGGCGCGGCCAGGCGGAATTCGGTCATGAACTGGTTGGTCTGCGGCAACGGCTGCAGGCCGTTGGCGACCGCCTTGAGCGGGTCCGCCACGACCGGGGCGACGGCATCGTAATCGCTCACGGCCTTGCGGCATTCAATCAAGGCGGGCAGGTCCAGCGGCGCCGCGTCGGCAAACGCCGGGGCAGGCAGCAGGCCGAGCAGGCCCAGGCAGGCAAATCGCAACGGGGTCATCGGAACAGGTCCATCAACAGGCGTGCACGGCACGGACGCGGCGACGATCATAACGGGGGGCGCCCCCGCGTGGCAGGCCGTCAGCGACGGCGCAGCAGCCAGCGCAGCGTGGCGGTGAAGGTGACGATCGCGATTCCCGCCGCGCACAGGACCAGCGCGGCGGTGCCCAGATGGATCGCGGCCGGACCGCTGGCGGTGACCGACAGCAGCGCGCGCCCGAAAACCAGGGCGAACGACGCGGCAAGGACGAACAGGAAGGCCACCTGCACCGGGCGTGCGCGGAATGTCGATGACTGTGCCGGCGCAACGCCATCGCGGCGGAACCAGCGATACAGCGTGCGCCAACCCAGCGGCGCGGCCAGTGCAGCCGCCAGTCCGGACAACCCCATGACGCTCAGGCTGGTTGCACCGAGCACAGGGCCGCCAGCGCCCGCGAGCAGGCGGGGCAGGACCAGGCCCGCCACCAGGCAGGTGAGTGTGCCGCTGATGAGCACTACCGCCGACAGGATGGCCAGGCGCCCGGTGCACGCGACGGAGAGAGGGGAGCGCCGCTGACGTGCCACCCACCAGCTGCGGGCCGGGGCCAGCGACAATCGTGCAATCACCACCGACAGCGCCAGGATGCCCCACCGCAGCGCGATGGGATCGTGGCCGGACGGGGTCAATGCGGGGAGGCCCGGAGCACCGATGAGCGCGTAGAGCAGCGCGGCCAATGACAGGGCAAGCAGGACCGGGCCAAGGGCGGAACGACGATCAGGAATCGACATGGCGGCATACGTCCTTGTATGGCAGGGGATTCAGCACGGGCAGCGTGGCTGCCGCTCAGCGCTCGCCGGCATACGGATCGGCAATGCCCAGTTCGGCCAGGATGTCACGCTCCAGCTGTTCCATGGCATCAGCTTCCTTCTCGTCCTCATGGTCCCAGCCGAGCAGGTGCAGCACGCCGTGCACGGTGAGGTGCGCGTAATGGGCGTTGAGCGCCTTGCCCTGTTCGTCCGCCTCGCGCGCGACCACCGGGGCGCAGATCACCAGATCGCCGAGCAGGGGGAACTTGACGCCCTTGGGCAGGCCCTCCGGCAGTTCGGCCGGGAAGCTGAGCACGTTGGTGGCGTAATCTTTGCCGCGGTAATGGCGGTTCAGGGACTGGCCTTCCTTGGCGTCGACCAGGCGGATCGCCAGGTCGGCCTCGCGGATGCGGCCCTTAAGCGCCGCGGCGACCCACTTGCGGAAGCTCACCGCCGACGGCAGGCCGGCGCGGGGCAGGGCGTAGTTGATCGCGACATCCAGTCGCACGGGACCACGGGTCATGGGGTTGCTCCGGGTTGGACCTGCTGCAGATCGCGGCGGTCGTAGGCGCTGACGATGCGGGCCACCAGCGGATGGCGGACCACGTCGCGCGCTTCGAAGAAGGTGAAGCTCACGCCCTCCACGTCACGCAGCACATCGATCGCATCGCGCAGGCCGGACTTCACGTGCTTGGGCAGATCGGTCTGGGTGAGGTCGCCGGTGACCACCGCCGTGGAGCCGAAGCCCAGCCGGGTCAGGAACATCTTCATCTGCTCGACCGTGGTGTTCTGCGCTTCGTCCAGGATCACGTACGCATCGTTGAGCGTGCGCCCGCGCATGTAGGCGAGCGGCGCGATCTCGATGACGTTCTTCTCCAGAAGCTTTAGCACCTTTTCCACGCCGAGCATTTCATACAGCGCGTCGTACAGCGGGCGCAGGTACGGGTCGACCTTCTGGCTCAGGTCGCCGGGCAGGAAGCCGAGCTTCTCGCCGGCCTCCACCGCGGGGCGGACCAGGATCAGGCGCTGCACGCGGGCTTCGTTGAGCGCTTCGACCGCGCTGGCCACGGCCAGGAACGTCTTGCCGGTACCGGCCGGGCCGATGCCGAAGTTGATGTCGTGGGTGGTGATCTGGTGCAGGTAGCGCGCCTGGTTGGCGCCGCGGCCGCGCACCGTGCCGCGCTTGACCTTGATCGCCACGTCCTGGGCCTCGTAGGCACGCTCGACCACATGCTCCACGTTGGCCTGGTTGAGGCGCAGGTGGATGGCATGGCTGTCGAACACCACGTCGCCGGCCTCGGCGTACAGCGCTTCGATCAGAGCCTGCGCATCGGCGACCACGGCCTTGGGGCCGGTCACGCGGAAGACGTGGCCACGGTTGGCGATTTCCACGCCGAGTTTGAGTTCCACCTGGCGGAGATGTTCGTCGAACGGGCCGGCCATGTTGGCCAGGCGCTCGTTGTCTTCCGGGGTGAGGGTGAAGTCGCGTTGTGCGAGTGCGGTCATTGCGTCCGGCGGCCGCCGGTCCAGCCGACCGGGCCGCAAGCAGGGAAAGGGAGAACAGGGTAGCGCGGGTATCGGGCGGCCGCTACTTTTCCACACCGCCTGTGCAACGCCGGTGCAGCAACCTGTGGATAGCGCTCGCCAGCCCTTGTGCGGCAACGGGTTCGATCGGGCGGTCAAAAAAGCGTCAACGATGCGTGCGTCGTGGCCCGGTCATCCACATCCCCTGTGGGTGGGCACGGGAGAAAGGTGTGGATAAGCCGCTTCACCCCAATGCTGCCAATGGCCGCGAGCACGTGATCATTTCATGACCAGTGCGCGCGGCGCGCGGCTCAGTCGGCGGTCACCATCCGCGCACGCAGCGAATTGCTGTACGCCTCGGTGATCACCACATCGACGAACTGGCCGATCAGGCGTGGGTGCCCCGGGAAATTCACCGAGCGCATGTTCTCGCTCTTGCCGGTCAACTCGTTCGGGTTGCGCTTGGACGGACCTTCCACCAGCACGGTCTGCACGGTGCCGACCATCTTCTCGGAGATGGCCGCGGCCTGCTCGTTGATCCGGGCCTGCAGGCGCGACAGGCGCGCGTGCTTTTCCGCATCGGGGGTGGTGTCTTCCAGATCGGCGGCGGGCGTACCCGGCCGGCGTGAATAGATGAAGGAGAAACTCTGGTCGAAGCCCACGTCCTCGATCAGCTTCATGGTCTTCTCGAACTCGGCGTCGGTCTCGCCGGGGAAGCCGACGATGAAATCCGAGCTGATCGAGATGTCCGGGCGCACCGCGCGCAGCTTGCGGATCTTGGACTTGAACTCCAGCGCGGTGTAGCCGCGCTTCATCGCCGACAGCACGCGATCGCTGCCGGCCTGCACCGGCAGGTGCAGGAAGTTGGCCAGCTGCGGCACATCGCGGTACGCGTCGATCAGCGAGTCGCTGAACTCCAGCGGATGCGAGGTGGTGAAGCGGATCCGGCCGACGCCGTCGATCTCGGCGATGGTGCGGATCAGCAGCCCCAGGTCGGCGAACTCGCCGTCGCCATACGGGCCGCGGTAGGCGTTGACGTTCTGCCCCAGCAGGTTGATTTCCAGCACGCCCTGGGCGGCCAGCTGCGCGACTTCCACCACCACGTCCTCGAACGGGCGGCTGACTTCGGTGCCGCGGGTGTAGGGCACCACGCAGAACGAGCAGTACTTCGAGCAGCCTTCCATGATCGAGACGAACGCGGAGGCACCCTCGGCGCGCGGTTCGGGCAGGGCGTCGAACTTCTCGATTTCCGGGAAGCTGATGTCCACCTGCGACTTGCCCGATTCACGGCGCTGGCGGATCAGCTCCGGCAGGCGGTGCAGGGTCTGCGGGCCGAACACCAGGTCCACGTGCGGCGCGCGCTTGATGATCGCCTCGCCTTCCTGCGAGGCCACGCAGCCGCCGACGCCGATGATCACGCCGCGGCCGTTGTTCTTCAGTGCCTTCCAGTAACCGAGCTGGCTGAACACCTTCTCCTGGGCCTTCTCGCGGATCGAGCAGGTGTTCATCAACAACACATCGGCCTCGGCCGGGTCGTCGGTGAGCTCGAGTCCTTCCGAGGCGGCGAGCACGTCGGCCATCTTGGTCGAGTCGTACTCGTTCATCTGGCAACCGTGGGTCTTGATGTACAGCTTGCCGCGCACCGGTCCGGTCACCTGCGGCCTGGCGCCGGGCAGGGGGAGCAGGTCGGGGCGGGGGGCGGTGCTGGCAGGAGCAGAGGCAGGCAGGGTAGAACCGGCCGAAGTCGGCGCGGTCGAAGCTGGCGTCCCGGTCATGGCGCTTATTCCAGTCGGGTGGGCGGGCAGGCAGCCGGATGGCTGCGGTGAGCAGGCCATTGTAGCCGGGTCGGGCTCCCCCCTTGGCAATCCCCGGCGAATTGGGGACACTCCCGCTCATGAAGGGGATGTTGGGGATCGCTGCGCTGGCATTGGCTGCGCTGACCGCTATGCCGGCCAGTGCGGGCACGCTGTACAAGTGTGTCGGCAGCGACGGCATCCCGAGCTACGTGAGCAAGCGTGTGAGCGGGGCCAGCTGCAGCGTGATCAGCAGCTACCGGCCGGACCGCAGCGCGCCTCGCCGGGCCCTTCCGCCGCCGCCGCCCGCGCCGGGCCCGGCGGCCCCGATCGCCAGCATGACGCCGGCGGCGCCAGCCCCCGTCCGGGCCGACAGCGTCACCTCCGCCACCGCGATCACGCCCGCCCCGGCTCCGGCCACGGCCACGGTGCTGACCGCACCGTCCGCCCCGTCCGCTGCCACCGGCAAGGCGGGGAAGGTGCGCAGTGGCCAGCTTTACTCCTATATGAAGGACGGCGTGCGCCACTACACCAGCGCACGCCCGGCCGGCGTCGCCAGCCTGGGCCAGGTCCGCACCATCCACTACAGCTTCATCGAGCGCTGCTACGCCTGCGGGGCCAACCCGGCGGTCAACTTCGGCTCGGTGCGGCTCAACACCACGGCCTACCAGGATGAGATCGCCGCCGCCGCGCGCGAGTTCGGGGTCGAGGAAGCAGTGGTCCGCGCGATCATCCACGCCGAGTCGGCCTACAACCCGACCGCGCTCAGCCGTGCCGGCGCGCAGGGGCTGATGCAGCTGATGCCGCCCACCGCGCGCCGCTTCGGCGTCAGCGATTCCTTCAATGCCTCGCAGAACATCCGCGGCGGCGTGCAGTATCTGTCCTGGCTGCTCAAGCGCTTCAATGGCGATCTCACCCTGGCCGCGGCGGGCTACAACGCGGGCGAGGGCGCGGTCGACCGCCACGGCGGCGTGCCGCCCTACAGCGAGACCCAGTATTACGTGAAGCGGGTGGCCCTGTTGGCCGACCGCTATCGCGGCGCGGTGGCCAGCCATCAATAACCCATGGCGCCGGTGGTACCTGATGCCGTACTGTCGGGGTAATGTCGTTCCGTAGTACCGCGTTGTGTGGCCGACTTCGGTTCAGCTACACTCGCGGCTGATTCAATGTGGACTGGCCCCCACCGGTCTGCTGGCAGCCTCAAGCTACCTAAATCAATATCGGAGTGCCGGATGGCCAACGATGGGGTAAACGATCCAGTCAACACTGGACGTCGACGGTTTCTTTCCGCCACCACTGCGGTGGTCGGAGCGGTCGGCGTCGGATTTGCAGCGGTACCGTTCATCAAGTCCTGGAATCCCAGCGCCCGCGCCAAACTGGCCGGTGCACCGGTGATTGCCGACATCAGCGCGCTCCAGGAAGGCCAACGACTGGTCATGGAGTGGCGTGGACAGCCGATCTGGATCGTCAAGCGTTCCAAGGCCATCCTCGAGGCGCTGCACGGACTGGACGGCCGCCTGAAGGATCCCGGGTCGGGCGAGAAAGAACAGCAGCCCGAGTACGTGCTCAAGCAGAATCCCGAATTCCGCTCGATCAAGGCCGAGGTCTCGGTGCTGGTCGGGCTGTGCACCCATCTGGGCTGTTCGCCGGAAATGGTCGCCGAGATCCGTCCCGAGCCCTACGACCCCCAGTGGAAGGGCGGCTACTTCTGCCCCTGCCACAAGTCGCGCTTCGACATGTCCGGTCGTGTGTTCAAGGATGTTCCGGCACCGATCAACCTGTTGGTGCCGCCGCACCATTACCAGGACGACAACACCATCATCATCGGCGTTGATCCGCAGGGGGCGGCTTGATCATGGCCAACATCCTTTCCCGCACCGCCACCGGCGTCGCCGACTGGGTAAACGCGCGCGCACCGGGCCTCATGCCGGTCTATCGCAAGCACGTCAGCGAGTACTACGCGCCGAAGAACTTCAACATCTGGTACTACTTCGGCTCGCTGGCGCTGCTGATCCTGGTCAACCAGATCGTCACCGGCATCTTCCTGACGATGCATTACAAGACGAACGCCGCCGAAGCGTTCGCCTCCATCGAATACATCATGCGGGACGTGGAGTGGGGCTGGCTGATCCGCTACATGCACTCCACCGGTGCTTCGCTGTTCTTCATCGTCGTCTACCTGCACATGTTCCGCGGCCTGCTCTACGGCAGTTACCAGAAGCCGCGCGAACTGGTCTGGATCCTCGGCATGCTGATCTACCTGGTGCTGATGGCCGAAGCCTTCATGGGCTACGTGCTGCCGTGGGGCCAGATGTCGTTCTGGGGCGCGAAGGTGATCATCTCGCTGTTCGGCGCGATCCCGGTGATCGGCACCGGCCTGACCGAATGGATCATGGGCGACTACCTGCCCAGCGACGCCACCCTCAACCGCTTCTTCGCCCTGCACGTGATCGCACTGCCGCTGGTGCTGTTGCTGCTGGTGGTGCTGCACCTGGGCGCCCTGCATGAAGTGGGCTCCAACAATCCGGACGGCGTGGAGATCAAGAAGGGCCCGAAGGGCAACCGCTGGTCGGCCATCGCGCCCACCGACGGCATTCCCTTCCATCCGTACTACACGCTCAAGGATGCAGTCGGCGCCGGCTTCCTGCTGATCATCGCGGCCTTCATCATCTTCTTCGCCCCGGCCTTCGGTGGGCTGTTCCTCGAGCACGACAACTTCACCGAGGCCAACCGCCTGGTGACGCCCGAGCACATCAAACCGGTCTGGTACTACACCCCGTACTACGCGATGTTGCGGGTGGTGCCCAACAAGCTCGGCGGCGTGATCGTGATGTTCTCCGCGATCGCCATCCTGTTCCTGGTGCCGTGGCTGGACCGGGCGCGGGTGAAGTCCTACCGCTACCGCGGCCTGCTCTCGCGCGGCCTGCTGGGCATGTTCGCGGTGTGCTTCGTGTGGCTGGGCGTGATCGGCTCGGGCCCGGGTACGGACGCGCACGAGACCTACATCGGCCGCGTGCT
>Ga0308171_1001588_pt1 | contig 29217 bp, 25 predicted proteins | sample PhyGR1_FD_202135 | JGI IMG/M metagenome (GOLD analysis project Ga0308171, IMG submission 202135) | Phyllosphere microbial communities from UC Gill Tract Community Farm, Albany, California, United States - DLSLSG.R1 | ecosystem: Host-associated > Plants > Phyllosphere > Unclassified | place: USA...
GATAATCAGCGCCACACTGGGGTTTAAAACGATGAAGACGGCTTACGCCACGATAAAGGGGATTGAAGTGATGCGCGCACTGCGCAAAGGGCAGGCAGAATCGTTTTATTTCGGTCATCCCCTGGGCGAGATGCGTCTGGTGAGCAGAGTTTTTGAAATGTAAGGCTATTTCACCGGGAAGATGACTTGACCGTCCTTATATTTGCAACAGTGCCCTACACCCTTACCCTGATTGACGTTAACGACTTTAAGAGCATTAACGACCTTCACGGGCATCAGCAGGGTGACGCCGTACTGATCACTCTGGCCCGACTGCTGACAGCATTCGCCGGGCCTGAAACGCAGGTATTCCGCATCGGTGGTGATGAATTTGCTATTACCTCCGGACATTGTTATACGGATGAAGCCATTGAGACAGCCCAAAACCTTCTCAGACGCGCGGCAGGCATACGGACCGGACCGGGAATGTTCCTGAGCCTGTCCGTGGGAGTGGCCAGCCCTGCCTGCAGCGCCGGATATGACATCGTCCGGGCGGCCGACCTTGCCATGTATGAGGCGAAAAGGGATACAGCGCATCCAGTGGTTCGTTTTACGCTCGGCCTGGAGCAGCGGTTCCGGCGCAGGGAGCGGTTACAGAATGACGTTGCCATGGCCGTCAGAAATAACGATATCGTACCTTTCCTGCAGCCGCTGGTCTGCCTTAAGACGGGCCGCATCAGGGGGTTTGAGATACTGGCGCGGTGGATAAATGCTTCCGGACGGGCCGTTGCTCCGGACGTATTTCTTCCCGTAGTGGAGAAACTGGGATTGATGGACACGCTGACCGCCCGGCTGCTTGAAGCCGTTGTCCCGCTGACCCCAAAGTGGCCGGCAGGCCTTCATCTGGCACTGAATATCACACCGGAGCAGCTGCTTAAGCCGGCGCTTACGGCGTGCGTGTCCCGTATCATGCAGCGCGCCGGGCCGGTCCGGCTGGAGATCGAAATTACTGAACAGCACGTTATGATGATATCCGAAGATGCCCGGCGGGCTATTCTCACCCTGAAAGAATCGGGCATCGGCGTGGTGCTCGATGATTTTGGCACCGGCTATTCCAACCTATCGGTCCTGCTGGGGCTGGGTATCAGCCATATCAAAATCGACCGATCTTTCATCTCTGATTTTATAAACAGCCCCAGAAAAGAAAGGGTGGTTGAGACACTGCTGCAGCTTTGTAAGGATCTGGGGGTCACGGTAACGGCAGAAGGAATTGAAAATACGGCCACGCTTGAATGGCTCCGTAGGTGGGGCTGTGATTACGGCCAGGGCTATCTTTTCAGCCAGCCTGTTCCGGCAGAGCATGCAGCCGGCCTGACTGCATCTGGTCTGGCCGCTGACTTGTGTTCCGGCAGTATCTTGCCCGCGCAGCCTGGCTTTATCGCCTGTGGCGATCTGCCTGGGCGCGATTTTCATGAGAAAAAGCTACCTCTTTAAAAGCAACGTATAAAAATAATTAGCCTCTCAGCCGGCTTAACTAATTTGCATTGCGCAAGCAAGCCTTTCAGCTGCGCGATATCCAGGCTATATGATATGCGGCAGCGAGCCTGATTACTTCCTGCTGTAACCCCGTACACATTATATTGTGTGCAATTCTGTTGTGCTCAGCACTCCTGAATGCGCGCTTTCTGCCGATACCCCTTCATCAAACAAAAGTTTCCCGGAGAAACGATGAAGATTTCAACGCGCCTCAGCGCAGGCTTTGGTCTGCTTATTCTGCTTTTTGTCCTGTGCACGGGTATCGCCGTTCACGCCCTGTGGCAGGCCAGGGAAGGGATGAACGACACCGTCGACGTGAAGATGAAGCGCTTTGCACTGGTGGTGGACATGCGGAACGGCGTACGCGACATGGCAATTGCCGTGCGCAACCTGGCTCTGCTGTCTGATCCGGCCCAGATGCAGCCCGAGTGGCAGCGCCTGACTGCACAGCGTGAGGCCTATATCCGGAAGCGTGAGCAGCTGGAAAAAAGCATGTCAGTCAACGTTTCAGCACAGGGGAAGGCCGCGCTGGAGCGGACGCTGTCAACGGAGGGTGTCGCACTTTCCACGCTGATGACGGCCGGAAAGCTGGGACTGGATAACCGCCAGCAGGAGGCTACCGTCTTTCTGATGGCCACCGCCCGGCCAGCGCAGAGGATCCTGCTGAACGCCCTGGACGATCTGACGGACATTGAGATGCAGCTGAGCCATGATACGGTGTCTGAAAACAGCGCTCGCACCTCCCGGACCGCCGTTATCCTGTCGGGCCTGGCTGCACTGTCCGTCTTGCTGTCGGTGGCAACCTGTTATCTTCTGGTCCGCATGCTGATGCGCCAGCTGGGCGGCGAGCCCGCGCAAGCGCAGGCGCTGGCCGCCGCCATTGCCGCCGGCGACCTGACCTCGCTGGTCACGCTGCGCCGCGGCGACACCGCCAGCCTGCTCGCCTCCCTGGACGGCATGCAGGCCAACCTGCACGGACTGGTGTCGCAGATTAAGGACGCGTCCGCCTCGGTGGCGCTGGCCGCCGACGAAATTTCGCAGGGTAATACCGAGCTCTCCTCACGCACCGAGCAGCAGGCGGCAGCCCTGCAGGAGACCGCCGCCAGCATGGAGCAGCTGACCGCAACGGTAAAAAGCAACGCGGCCGGCGCACACCAGACCGCTGGCACCGCGCGCGAGACGGCCACGCTGGCCCGTGCCGGTGAAGCTGACGTGCAGCGCATGTCGGAGACCATGAACGAGATTTCACTGAGCGCGGTCCGGGTACGGGACATAACCTCGGTCATTGAGGGCATTGCTTTTCAGACCAATATTCTGGCGCTGAATGCGGCCGTTGAGGCTGCCCGCGCTGGCGAGGAGGGGCGGGGATTTGCCGTCGTGGCAGGGGAAGTCAGGACACTTGCCCAGCGCAGCGCCAGCGCGGCGCGGGACATCAAGCTGCTGATTGAACAGGCCGTATCCCAGGTGGAAGGCGGCGTCGCTGCAGCCGCCGGTACGGGAGAGAGTATCCTGAGGATTGTAGGCATGGTGGGAGAGCTGGCCGACGCCATGGACAGCCTTTCCCTCTCTTCCGGCGAGCAGATGCAGGGCATCTCTCAGGTGAGCATCGCCGTCAGCCAGATGGACGGTGTGACGCAGAACAACGCCGCCCTTGTGGAGGAGTCGTCTTCAGCATCGCAGTCGCTGTCAGAGCAGGCCCGCGCCCTGCGCGGCATGGTGGAGACCTTCCGCGTATGACGTACGATAGACACGCCGTATTCGCCGACACGGACCGTATTACTTCTCTTAAGGCCGATGTGGACGCGCTGCTGCGGCAGCTCAGCGAGGGGGAATACCTGAGCGTGGACACGTTTGCCAACAACTGGGTTCACCTGACGGCCCTGTACGCCAGAATTCAGGAACAGATGAACGACCGGATCCTGATGGACCGGCTGGTTCGCACGGACCTGCTGCTGACCGCAGACCTGATGGCTGTGGGCCGGATGATTATGGTGATAAACAATTTTCTGCGCTGCACTGCCACCGCGCACTGAACCGGCCCGCCGGTTCTCGTTGACATCAATTTAATCTGACTCAATGCTGTGCGCCCTGAACGGGGCGCAGAACCGCTGCTGTCCGCCCCTAACTGCCTGAGTCCGGCTCCCTTAACAAACGTGCCTGGCCCGGCCGCTTCGCCGGAAAAAAGCGGCCCGGCCGGAAGATATGATGATATGAAAGATGAAATCCTCGGGAACCACGATGCGGCGCCTTAAACCATTGGCCAATTTCTGTGCTTTGCGCTTTACTCGACGTCGTTTACCATGACGAAGCTCTATCAAACCGGCTGAAGCCGCTAGGACTGACCTATCCGCAGTACCTGGTGCTGCTGGTGCTGTGGGAACAGGATGGCCTCACGGTCTCCAAGGTCGGCGCGCGTGTCCGTCTGGACTCTGGCACGCTCAGCCAACTCCTGAAACGGCTGGAGCAGACCGGCTTTATCTGCCGACAGCGCGATAGGCTGCATGATGAACCGTGCGTGCTGATTTTCCTGACGGAGCAGGGCCGCCGGCGTGCCTGCAGATATGGTGTCGGTGATGGACACGACCTGTGATAAGTTGAGTGTGCTGACTAAGCGGGTCGCCGCTCTGCGGGAAAGGCTGGTGCGCGCGCGGGCCTGACATCGTTTTACCGCTTCTCGCCTGGTACGGGAGGTATCATAACCACGCCGGGGGAGCTAAATGATGTCGTTGCCGGTGATATACAGCAGGACGCCTATGCGTCAGGAGTATGAAGTGTGTACCAACCGTCCGGATAATATGGAAAAATGTTAAGTCAGTGATAGGGCATGCCGTCTCAGCTCTGATGAAGTGAGGAAAAGAGGTGAGCATGCAGGAGATACGGGTCTTTCTGAAGCAGCAGGAGGCCCAGTCTGCGGGCGGCGTAAAAAGCTTTACGGCCGGGCAATCAGCGTCGTTGCCGGTGACACAGACTTATGATGCCGGGTGCTTCCGTGTTTTAACACCGCGCCGGACCGCGCTAAGGCATCCGCCCGGTCCGTGACGCGGCCGGCTGCGTCCTCCTGTTTCCACATGCTCAGTGCCGCTTCATCTTCCCTGATGACGCCTGAGGAGCAGCGCTGACTCATTAACCGGCGCGCCCTATCTGAGTAAAAAAAAGGACCGCCTCACCGAGCTTCATGGCTGCCCGGTTTTTCATCTTCTGTTCTGTACATTAACATTGCACCGCATTCCTGGTTTCAGTTATAGCTAATGCCGGCGACACGAGAATCTGCCAAAGGAATCCGACATCAATGGTCGCCTCTGCGACAGTATGTTCAACCGGAAATTTATGCACCGCACGACAGGCAGTCTCACGGCATCCTGTTCTGCGGAGAAACGACGATACATCCTGAGGCGGGTATCTGCCGGCCAGAGGCGGAACAGCGCGGGTGCCGGCGCGTTCCCCCCCGCGCCCTGGCCTCCTATCAGCTGGTTGCCGTCCTGAATTGTCATCAGGCGTGATTAACCTTTTGATAAACTTAATTATTTTTTTGAAGTCAGAATGATATCGGGATATTCCCCGGAATGAATTTCCCTGCCGTCGGCGTTTTTTGCCTGAACCTGAAATAGTGCTGTTTGATGAATTCTGCAGCCGGTCCATCAATGGTGTCTCATGACACCCCTACCGGTTCGCTTGCGTATCCGCTTTTTTGTATCAGAATTACCCGGTGCCTGTTTCAACAGATCCGGGGCACGACAAGTTAGTCTGAACCTTTTTACTGGTTCACCCGTCGACGAGGCGGGTTTTCTTATGTTTTATGGCTGGCTCCGTCACGGTCACGTGTACAGCATTCCGTTTTACTGCCATCACAGCCCGTCACGCAGAGGTGCGCCGGGGTCGGTAAAAAGGGTAAGGGGTAAGCCCGTACTGCGGCGCCCGTCGAAAATGGACAGAGTGCTGCCACTCCGGAAGCAGGATTAATTTCAGGATACGCCCTCACTGAACGTTATCGCTCCTCCAGGGACTTCACACCGGTCAGTTTATCAAGCGCTTCATGATTGATTTCTTCATCGGCACTGTCGACCGCCGTTGAAATGCTCAGCAGAGCCTGCAGCTCGCTTAACAGAATGGCGGCATCGGATTTAAGCAGTTCGTCAGACTCAGCAGAATCAATAACGGTATTGATCGCCTTGTTAGCACTTTCGATCATTTCCGTTACGCCGCCGTCCCGGCTAACAGCCAAGACGAGTGCGCTGATTAGCAGCGACTGTGCCTCAATGCGCGCTGTCAGCTGTTTCATGTTGGCATCAATATGTGAAATTTTAGCCAGCATGCTCAGTACCACGTTTTTCATAGCGTCTGCTCCCGCTCCGGTTAAAAAGGGTGATTTTACTCCTCCTTGCCGGCCCTGCCTACAGCGGCGCTCTGAAAATACATACGGTAATCCTGAAATGCGTGCGGCCCTCGGCTCAGAAATGGTCTGTCCCAGCTCCGGGATGCTGAGCCATCCGGAAACACAACGCCGCTCTGTCTTTTACACCCCGTGAAGAAGCGGAGCCCCTAAAAAATCCACCGTTTACCGAAAAGAAGAATGTCTTTACTCTCTAGCTGGCATGTTATGCACACTGTGCTTTGACGCCATTCGGGCGTTACCTGCACGGCTTCCCGGACCTGCCGGTTAAAATATAACGATATTACCAGCCCCGGCGGCGACCGGCATGTCGCACCGTCAGACACTGATGCGCGGGCTGCAGTACCGGACGGTGCAAATGCCAGAAAAAAGGCGGATGCCGTTTCCACCTGTCTATGTTGTGACGGGGGGAAAAGGATCTAATGTTCAGAGGCCGCTGCCTGCTGGGGGCTTTTATCTCATCCGGTATAAGCCCGACGCCAGGTCTGATGGTGCCCACGGGAGTTGTACATAACTTATCCACCATTTTTGTGGATAACGTAAGGGGCGTGTCAGAATTCAACGGGAGTCTGTGCTATATATCCCCACCTTCCAGCGGTCAGGTCATTACATGCGTGCTCCCCCGCAGGTAAGATGGATTCCGGTTAAAGGAAAGGTGCCAGCATCAGTCAGACGCCTGAAGGCCTCCTCAGTGGCGGATCAGAGCAGAAGACGGCGCACCGACGCCTGGCCCTGTTGCGCTGACAACCACACCGTCAAACCGGATACCGAGACAGCACCCGTCCCGCGTGGTCATCAGAATAAAATCCACCCGCTTAAGGCAAGTGACCTGCATCCGGAAGCAGAAGTTAAGTTGTCTCTCCCGCCCATAATACGGATAAAGGCGTGCATATACGACTGTTGTTCAGTGTAATGTACAGTTCTGGAGAGGCCTCACTGAAGAGTCTTAACGGCTCATTCTTTGTAGTCATGAATACCTGAAGCCGCTCCAGAAAGTCGTCGCTATTGTAACCGGTGCCGAAGATCTCATTGAACAGAATCGTATAGTTCCCGAGCCCGAACATCTATGCTCCGTCATTGAACGGGTTTCGGAAAAGTGATTGTCACCCCCCGCCCGCCTTTTTCGGCGGCCATGTCCGGTAATGTGCAGAAAAAACAATAAAGTTTAGTCGTAAACTTCCTGTGCATGGGATCACCATATAATGAATCAGTCTAGGGAAACAGAACAGCTCACCGGAGACGCCGTCCTGCAGATAAATAAATTGCGTGCGACGCTGGTGTGAGCCCGCTGTAAATCCTGTAGTTCAGGATGCACCGGAGGCAGTTGTGTGCTGACGGTAAAAAGTATAGGGCAGGCTGACAGGAAAACGCGAAGTTACGAAAAGGCAATCAGGGTACTACGGCCCTAGATCATTTATTACCGGAGTTCTCTGCCGGGTATTTAGACGGAATATAATGCTGTTTAAGCTGATGCTCATTTCTGAAGTAGTCTTCGCCGCATTCAGCAGAACAGAAAGCCGTGCCCGCTACAGCAGCTTCATCCCGGCACCAGATACACCTGCCGTCCGGGCTCGTCAGTCCGGGTTTCCGTGCGGACAGGGCTGAAGCAATCAGCGCCTCCTGTACTTCATGTGCTAAATCTGCATCATCCATCATCTTCCCCTGAGCGTGAATTATTGTCATTTGATACACCTGTGAAAAAAGTCCCCTTTATAACCAAGTGTTATCAGTTATTATAGTTCATCTATATGTTTTTGAGTAAACAGCATTCGCTGACAGCGTCTGAGTAATACCCATGTTCCTCTGCCTTAATAGGAAAACCCACTCGTCACTGTGCAATGCTAAAGTTTTAGCTGGTCCATTACTGACATCGATCATCAAGTCTGTGTAAGCAGCTGGTGTCCTGCCCCTCAAAGATTTCTATAGCTATCAATAACCTGATATCTTATGACATCTCATTAACTGAGAATGACTCTTTATAGGGCGCCATTTCTTGCGAGCTCATCATGATCTGCTGGCTGAGGCTGTAGTTTTTGAGGTAAAGGAAATCAGCAGATATTATTAATGCATCTAAGAACAGCTGTAAGTGATAAAGGTACAAGACCTGTTTAGTTCCGCCGGTTATGCTGGTCTGCAGAGTGGGCAGTTGAGGCAATACTCGGCAGGTTTTGTCGCCTTGTAATAAAAACAGCAGGTGCGACGAAAGCGCACGGGCTCCCCCTCTGCGTTTTGCTGAAACGGTCTGTAAAAGCGTTTAAGCGGGTTCCAGGGCAGGCCAAAGAGGGAAGGGGAAGCCTGACCGGTCAGCCAGTTAAAGTCGGCATGCTGACGCTGCGTCTGCTCTTCATCCAGCTTATTCATCCGGCCCTGATAAAGTGAAAAGACCCGAACGGCGGTATTCTCCCAGAGTATCTGCACGGGTAATCCGCTTACCTGTGCCAGACTCTGCCAGACCGGTGACAGAAAACCGCTGAAAAGTGCCTCTGCAACGTTCTCACGCCACGCATCCCGCTCACCAGGAAGGTAACCTGTTGCCGTGATGTCTGTGGGCAGTGACGACGTCCATAATCCGTCATCATGCGCATACTCAAGCCGGCAAGATGAGAGTGATAATGGTAAGCCCTTATCAAATACGCTCATCGCATAGAGCACATTGCCCGTTGCAAGAAACGCCAGACGCTTTGCGAATAATGAGGCGGCAATGGCCATATCCGGCGCCCCCGTTAACGGCATAACGCGACGTAACAACTCACCGCAACATTGCGCATCAAACACATATTCTAACGGCACACTACGCGCATCGGCCTCAGCTAGGGCACGTAAGCCAAAAGTCTTCTGCAAAAATCCATGTTCCTCAGGCGTCAGCATGCAATGCTCCGGGAAAAGGAATGCACAGCGGTGAGTGAAAGAAAGGATCCTCAATAATCCGGCACTGCAGATTGAATACTTTATTCACCAGCGGTTCAGTCATAATTTCCTTTGGCGCGCCCTGTGCAAAAATTCGTCCGTCGCGTATGGCGACAAGATGATCAGCATAGCGACAGGCCAGATTAAGATCGTGCAGAACCATAATGATGGTTTTGCCCTGTGTCTGATTTAAGCTGCGTAACAGCTCAAGCACTTCAACCTGATGGGCTAAATCGAGATAGGTTGTAGGCTCATCCAGCATCAACGTATCAGTTGCCTGCGCCAGCGTCATGGCAATCCAGACGCGCTGTCGCTGCCCGCCCGATAATGAATCCACAGGACGATGCTGTAATGTATCAGTGCTGGTCAGGCGAAGTGCCTCATCTACCTGTTTTTCATCTTCTGCTGACCACTGACGCAGCCAGGTTTGATAAGGGAAACGCCCCAGGCTGACCAGCTGACGTACTGAAATTCCTTCTGGTGGGACGGGCATCTGCGGCAGAATCGCCAGCTTGCGCGAGACCTGCGCCGTACTGCTGGCATGAATATCCATCCCGTCCAGTATGATCGTGCCCGACTGCGGTTTCTGGAGTCTTGCCATCGCCCGGAGCAGCGTGCTTTTACCACAACCGTTACTGCCGATAAGCACACAAACTTTCGCTACAGGCAGGGTCAGATCAAGCGAGTGGATTACCTGTTGCTGTGAATAGCTTACGTTAAGCTTATGAGTTGAAAGTGACACGTCTGCTCCATCAGTTTACGTACGCTGCCGGAGCAGCAACGCCAGAAAAAACGGCGCGCCGACCAGCGCAACAAAAATGCCCGCCGGAAGATCCGCAGGCCGGAACAGCGTTCTGGCCAACAGGTCGGCAGTAACCACCATTACGCCACCGCCGCATGCAGTGACAAACGCCTGGCCAAAAAGACCATGACGTACGACCAGCCTTCCGAGGTGGGGCGCTATCAGGCCAACAAACGCCATGGCGCCGACCATCGCAATCGCGCCGCCGGAAAGTATCACGCAGCCCAGCAACAGCAGCACCCGCATCAGAGGCACCCGCACACCCAGGCCTGTCGCGAGGGCGTCGTCCAGCATGAGCGCATTCAGATAACGCAGCGAAAACAGCCATAGCGGTAATGCGGCCAGATCAATGACGAGAAGACGCCACACTTTTTCCCAGGTCGCAGCGTAAACGCTGCCGCTGAGCCATACCCAGGCAGAAAAGGTGGTCGTCAGCGGACTGAAAACCAGGATCAGCGTGACCACCGCACCCGCGATTGCCGATACACCCACGCCGGTAAGAATCAGTCGTAACGGCGTAAGGCCACAGCGCCATGAAAGCAGGAATACCAACCCAACCGCGCAGGTTGCTCCCGTCATCGCCGCCACTGGCATAAGCGTGGTGCCGAAGGAAACGCTGAAAAACGAAAGCCACAGCAGCGCCCCGACGCTTGCGCCGCTGGTGACGCCGAGCGTGTCCGGAGATGCCAGAGGATTACGCACAAGCAATTGCATAACCAATCCGGCGAGTCCCAGTCCCGCGCCTGACAAAAGCGCAAGTGCCACGCGGGGTAAACGCAGCTCGTGCAGGATAAAGCTCTGCGCGCTGGCATCAGGTTGTACAAGGAGCCGCACTGTCTGGGGCACCGGCATGGAAACATCGCCGGCACTTAATGCTGCAAGCATAATCACCAGCAAAATAAGCAGGCAGAGTAGCATCACCAGCGGCAATCGCCCGGCATACTGGCGTGAAAATGGGCCACAGCGAAAAACGCGGTTATCTGACATTATTTACCCTGCGCTGCGCCAGCACTATGAAAAATGGCGCCCCCATCAAAGCTGTCATGACACCAACCGGCACTTCCTGCGGCAAAATTATCACGCGCGCAACGATATCCGCCGCCAGCAACAATAATGCGCCAAGCAACGCACAGGCTGGCAGCATCAGGCGCAGGTCGCTGCCAAACAGCTGGCGGGCGATATGTGGCACCATCAGTCCGACGAAACCAATGCTCCCGGCCAGTGCGACGGCATTTCCCGCCAGTCCCACGACCAGCAGGCTGGCGATCAGTCGCACCCGGACGATATTTTGTCCAAGGCCGGTGGCAATCTCATCACCGGCACTCAGTACATTCATCTGGCTTGCAAACAGGCAGGCGGCGACTATCAGCAGCGTGCCGGGAAGCAACATTGCATAGATATGCGGCAAATCGTTACCCGTCAGGCTCCCGGCCAGCCAGAACAGCATTGTGTCGAGCGTCTCCTGATCGATAATCAGAATCGCCTGGGTAAAAGCATTGCACAGCGCGGTTATAGCCACCCCAGCCAGCACCAGCCTAAGTGGGTTGTGTCGTCCATTACCTGCTCTGCTGGCGAACCACACCAGCATACTGACAGTGCTCGCACCGAAAAATGCCAGTAAAAGTGTCAGCCAGGGGATGCTAAGGGTAAAAATGCTGCTGGCCATCACAATCGCCAGCGCCGCACCTGCATTCACGCCGAACAGCCCCGGCGATGCTACAGGATTGCGGGTCAGAGCCTGCATCAACCCTCCTGCCACTGCCAGAAAGGCACCCACGCCCATCGCCAGGCATGTTCGGGGCAACCGGGAAGTGCGAATGATGGTGTCAGCCACACGGGCGGGATCGGTGTGAAACAAAGCCTCCGCCACCTGCGCCAGCGGGTAGAAGCGCGATCCGGACATGACGCTGAGCAGCATCATCAGCATCAGAAGGCTGCAACAGGACAGAAAGCGGGCTTTCACGTTGGCCCCCGGCTCAGCGCCAGCTCAACATCATTGAGGATCTGATTTGCGCCAATAAAGCCACCGGACAGGCTCCAGAGAACGCTGTCCACTTGCCATAACTGCCGCGCTCTCACGGCGCGCAATTGCTGCCAAAGCGGATGTGCGGTCATAATCCGGTACTGACGCAGAATAGCCGGGCTATCCGCTCGCAGCAGAATAAAAAAGATGTCGGCATCCAGCAGTGGAAGGTTCTCCATGCTGGAAAAACGTAACGACGTACTGTTCGACTGCGCAACCTGCTCATTCCAGTCAAAACCGAGTTCGGATATCACCGAGCCGGGAAAGCTTTGCGGAGCGTAGCTACGAATGTGGTCGGGGCGCACTTCAATGACGGACACCCGGGTTCTGGCCCGTGCGCCTAACCGCATACTTAACAGGGTCTTTAGGGCGGCAATCCGTAAGTCCCATCGTCGAAGCAGATCTCTGGCCTCATTTAACTTTGCGAGTTTTTCTGCAACGACTGTCAGCGTTTTTTTAAACTCAAAAACGTCATCCAGCAGCACCACTGGCGCAATCTTTTCCATCAACGGCGCAACGTCCTGATGTCGAAAACGGGAGGCAAAAATGATATCCGGCCTGAGCATCACTATTTTTTCAAGCGCAGGCTGGGTTTCCAGGCCTAACTGCGGCACCCCTGAAAACTGCTGTCGTAAGTAACGATAGACCGGCTTTTCAGCCCAGGATTCAACGATTCCACTGGGCATGATGCCCAGCGCTGCCATGCTGTCTGTGGCGCCCTGAAACAGTGAAATGGCACGACGTGCAGGCGGTTGTACGGCCTGCAGGCTGGGTGAAACACTGCATAACAGCAGCGCCTGCAGACAGCGCCGGCGAAAGGGCGAAAATAATAATTGGTTTTTCATCGTCAGGTTAAAGCCCCGGTGACAGGGCTGCCATATTTAGAAATCGAGACTATAGCCGAGCGTGGCCGTGCGGCCCCGCCCGGCAAAATACCGGTCAGGGTCGACGGATGCACTTTGTGAATAGTAAGTGATATATTTTTTATTTAGCAGGTTAGAAATGCCCAGACTCAGCTGCCCACGGGGAAGTTTGTAACCTATGGCTGCATCCACCAGTGTGTAGCCGGAGAAATCCTTTTCCTCATCGTCGAATTTTTTGCTCATAGCCCAGTTGGCCTGCAGGAAGGTGCTCAGCTCCGCGTTCCAGTTTGCCGACCAGCTGGCGATAAGGCGATCCGGTGCGATATTCAGGCCGTCAAGCTTTGCATCAAGGCTTCCGTTGTCATCGCTGTCGTAACGGCCACGCATATGCGACCAGGCGAGCGTCAGCTTGTGATCCGCATTAAGGTCGTAACCCGTGCTGACCTCCACGCCATCGATTTCCGTTTTTTCCCGGCGGGCCACGAATGCATCATCAACCAGCTCCACGCGGCTCCCCAGTTTTGAAGAAGACCGGTAGTAGCTCGCTTCAAAATCAAAGGGCGCATGCTGGATACGAAAGCCTGTCTCGCTGTTTTTAGTGACGATCGGTTTCAGGCCGCCGTAGTTTTCCAGTCTGATGCCAGGGGTGTCGATGCCCCGGAGCACGCGGCCCACGTCAGGCACGGTGAAACCTTCGCTGTAGCTGGCAAATAAGCTGAGCGGTTCAACTGGCGTCCAGACGATTCCCGCGTTATACAGCGTTTGTTCAAAGGAGGGCGACCCACCTTCAACGCTGACGCGATCGTTTGCCCAGGTCGTCTGGTAATTGTCAATGTTCAGACGCGCGTATTCATAGCGTACACCACCGCTGAGCTTCACTGACTCAACGGGCGCATACTCAAGCTGCAGGAACGGCGACAGGTCGGTATAGTTGATTTCGGGTACATAGGTCCGACCGGTTGACCATAAATCCTGCTTTGAATTGTCAAAAAGCGTATCGAACCCTACCGTTGCCTTAATGTGGTCGTCCCAGATATCATCTTTAGTGAGAGCGATTTTAGTGCCGTATTTGTCGGTAAAGGCGCGGCTCTGGTCGTAAAGTGTACCGAGAGGGGCGATCGCAGGATCCTGGAAAGAGGATGAGTTTGTCGCGCCGAATAACGCTTCGTAGCGCTGATAATAGGCCAGCGCAGTCAGCTTCATTCCCGCCAGATTATAATTATCGTAGGTCGCTCCCATCGTCCAGACATCGTTGCGCGGCGCGCTGCCTTCCGGCCTGCCTTTTTTTGAAGTGGTCAATATGCCGGCATCGCGATCGCCGGTGACGCTAACGTAGTGGTCTTTGTTTTTCAGCTGGTAGCGGTTGAGGCTCAGCTGTATGCGCTGGTCATTATCCAGCCAGTAACCGACCTTCGCCAGCAAGTCCCAAGCACGAGAATCCATGAGATCGCCCTGGGTATTATCAACTCCAATCGCATGATTATCTGCGTCCCTGAACAGACCTTGATCTTCGTAACTCAGTGCGAACAAATAATCGATGTATTCCCCACTGCCGTTAATGCTGTAATTCGTTTTGTAGGCAAGCGTATCGCGCTCAAATTCAGCCGTCGGCGTCGTGGCTTCCGCGCTGAAGTGCTGATTGACAGTGCCGGGCTTTGCGCGTTTTGTGATGATGTTAATTACCCCCCCGGTCGCACCGATACCGTTACTGGCGTTTGCGCCATTGATGACCTCAATACGCTCAATCATGGAAGCATCAACAGTATGCATCTCGCGCCCGGTAGGGCGCAGAGGATTGGATTGCGGAATACCGTCAATCATTACCAGCGGCATGCGGCCGCGTAACGTTTCGCCGCTGCCGGACATTTTCTGCCGTGCAGGGGAGAATGACGGCAGCAGGTTACTTAGAATCTGGGACGTGTCAGACGTGATTTGTCGCTGCTGACTAATCTCTTTTTCATTAATCACTCTGATGACCTGAGGAGAGTCATTGCGAGAACCTTCGGTACGAGTTGCATCAACTATCAGCTCATCATCTGCATTATCCTGTGCATAAAGCGTTGATGTAGCGAGCAGCGTTAATGCAACGCACCGGGAAGAAACCTTCATACAAATGATCCTCTGCTGTAAAAACTGTTCATGTAAAGGTTATTTACTGTCACCGCACTGCGGCGTCGTTAATGAGAATTAATATGATAATGGTTATCAATATCATAGTGTAAGGGTAAAGTTAAGAAATTATGCATTTCACTTCTGAATGTTAATGGCACGCTCGCTTCGTTAACTTAATTGCCCCTTGAGCAAGACTCTATGCGGGGACAGAGCGGAAAATTCGCTTAGCTGAATAGTTACCGTGCAGCATTTAGCTATCAGTGACAGCGTGGGGTTACCCCGACGCCATAACAATGTGGGAGGCATCAGTTCTGAGGCTTTTGAAAAGGTCTCGCCGTGAGGCCAGAGAATGTCTGCGGAAATGGCGGGCACTCCGTATTCCGGGCGGATCTTTAAGTAGTGAGTGTCAGGCACTCTAAAATGTATGCCAGAGAGAAGAACTTTGACGTTATGGTTGAGCGCATGATGCGGTAGCTCAAAGGTGATGAGGATGCACAGTTACCAAAGCAACAGATAGTCAACTCGCGCTCCTTTCGGTAGTGCGTCACCCGGCTTGAGGATATGCGGCAGACGGTAGTGCTCTGTGCTGCTCGTGGGGCGGAAAAGCTCAGGGAGTAGCATTCACGCTGCCGGTATATCAGCGTGTTGATCGTCACCTTGCGTCACGGTAATGAGCCGCAGTATTCAAACACGGCCTGCCGCATCTGCGATTATCCGACGAACGACACGCGTGACATTATCGCGTCAGCGCCTGGAGGACTGACCAGAATCTGGCGGGAAGGCTACCGGTATGCAAAAGCCGGCGTCATGCCGTGCGATTTCGATAAGCCGGGCGAGGCCTATTATGACATGTTCAGCAATAGTGATAACCAGTCAGCCCGCCTTTGCGTGCTTTATCATGTCCTGTGAGTATGCTGAGATAAGGTCTGATGACCGTTCAGCCTAGAAAAATGAAGTTTATCTGGCGGGTGATGCATCCGTCGTCACGAGATATGAAGGGCGGAGGTGAACGAATGCTAAGTCATCACGGGAATATGAATTCACGCCTGGCAGTATAACGCTCTGACAGCCGTGCAGATCTTCTCCAGCCAAACCGGCCTGAGTCTGCCGGGGTCGCATCTGGCGCGAAACCCTGGGGATATGAGCAATCCGCTAGCCTCACGTGAGGTTTGCGGGCGCGTCAGAAGGCCATAAACATTTCTTCCTGCTATGTCACTATTATTTTCTGACTCCTAAGCCTGCTCTTCATCCGGAGTATCTTCCGCTGCTGAGGGAATGGTGTCTGCTGAAGCCTCTGCCAGCTTAATCGCGATTATATGTTACGTGTGCTGAAATCGTTATTCAGCCAGTAGGAAAATGTAGAGACTCTGCCGGCAAATATCATGATGTCGCCGCGCGGGTGATGACTGATGCTGAGCAAGTAATCCATTTTTATCCATGATTTCATCAGGTTAACTCGGCATCCGAAAAAACACCTATGTTAGCAGCAGTAGGACAATTCTTCCGTTCAGATGCTACGCAGTCAGACCCCGCACAGATATCAGGATCCTAACTCATGAAAAAGTACAACACCTGCCGCAGATATTGATTAAAAGCAAGAGCAAATCATACACTAGCTTACCGATTTAACATCAGCAGGTATGCTGTGAATGGGTGACCGTAATTTACAACTCACTATAATTACTTAGTTTTCTGAGTGAACATACCCAGCACTAACGGGGGTAAGCACGGTGAAGAATGAGCCCGGAAAAGCCGGGAGCTGGCCTCAGGCAAAATTATTTTTAATATGCAATTTAGCATTAAAATCCCTTTCAACGGGAGGTGGCCATACCGGCGTATTTTTTAACAGGCGCGCAGCAGACCAGATTAATCCTCATCTTCCATCAGCGAAACCATGGCCCCTTTATGCGCCTCGACCATGCGGATATACCGCATCACCGTCTGGGTCTGCGTCCACGTGCCTTCCTGCATGATCTGCGCAATAGATACGCCTTTTCTGGCCATATCCTGCGCGGCGCCGACGCGCGCGCTGTGGCCGCTCCAGCTGGCGTAACGCCCTTTATTGGTTTCCGCGCGGGACGTCTGGCCGGTCTGCCGCCTTGCCCGGTACCAGATGTCTTCCAGGCTGGGCGCACTCATGGGCGCGGTCGGGACGCCGCTCACCTTATTTGACCGGTGAACGGGGCAGAACAGCACGGCCTCAGGCTCGTCCGCCAGACCCGCCGCGCGAATCCATTCTATCAGCCGTTCTGAAGAGCTCGCGCTCAGCGCCTTAACTATGCCGCCAGAATGCAGGATGGTTTTGGTCCAGCCCACGTCGAGAATAACGCGGCCGTCGGCCGCGCGCGTGACGTCCCGCACCCGCAGACGTGACAACTCGCTCATCCGCAGCAGTGTGCCGTATGCCACGTGGACGAAAGCCAGATCCCGCAGGTGCTGTAGGCGGGACGAATGCTGCCATAGCGCATCCAGACGGTCGAGGTCCGGACGGCAGAAGGGCACGGCCTGTCCCGTACGCTCACCAGACATGATGGCGGTACGGTTAATTTTTTTTCTGGCGCGCACCACGTCAGGTGATACCGTCGGCGGGACCAGCCCCGCGTTACGGTGTAACATTGAAATAAGCGCAGCGTGCACCGAAACGGTTGACGTTGCCCGGCCGGTGGCCTGCAGGTGAAAGAGATAGTCCTGCAGATCCTCCGGCGACATGGGCAGGAACGAGCGCCGGTTTGCCTGCGCCCAGCGCCAGCAGATCCGCATGACGCTCAGCAGTTGTCGCCACGTGTTGTGCGAAAAGGCCTCTCGGTGACGAACAAAAGCCGCCAGCCTATCGGTCAGGTCATCATCCGGTACTGCTCCGGGGATGAGGCCGGTAAAAACGGAAAGATCGTTCATCCTGTTCAGTTTTCCTCCATGTACCCTCTGGCGACGTTACGTGAATTCTGAGGAAACCGCAGGGTGGTTACCCGCCAGATTTCACGTAGCGCTGCCTGTTTTTCAGCCGCTTTCATACCCGGCTACCACCCGTATAAACTACACAAAGGTCAGGATCCGGCCCGGATCCGCATGATACAGGGTTTCTGAGGCCATGTTTGGCATTATATAATGATAATTATATAAGGTTAGAATTCGAAGTTATCGTCTGGTCAGTAGGTGAGGACGAGATCCTCAAAGTCCATAAACTAAATATATGAAGCTAGCATTTTCTAAAATGATCCCGTAACGGCAGTATGCTTACGAAGGGGTAGGCTGATAAACCACTTATTATAAAAGGTTAATATTAATTTAGCGTCTGGTAATCAGTTGAAGGGCACTAACGTGGGTAGATTCATTTCCGAATCTATCGACTGATAAATAGCTTCTATTATGTGGTTCGCTTAGAGTCTTGAGGCTGTCATGAACGGTTAACGATATGAATATTTTCGGGAAATTTATTAATTATTTATTCCTGAAATGCAGAGCACTTAAAAAATAAAAAATTAAAAAAGCATTTGTTGCCTATGAACAATTTCACTTAGTGCCGATATCTTACTTTAAACTTAAAAGAGGTGGGAATATGAAGCTCTCAAATAAATTAACGACTTACTTTACTTTTCTTCTATTGTTTTCATCTTTAGCAAAAGCTAAAGATAAAGAATGGTTTCTTGTTCCAAAATCAGACAGCGGGGATTTCAAAATCATCTGCACGGAGGGTGAAAAAACAATTTGGGGTATATATGAACGAGGCGGTACATCAGATTATCAGGTAGCAAGAAATATTTATATCGGACGGACCGATGATGGCAGAACGATTTTAAGTTTCATGCGCGGATTTATCAGTGCTGACAAGGAAACGACTTACATCCCCTCAGTCAATGTTGATTGTGAAGCTTCCGAAAAATAAAACCATACTCATTGTATGAAGGACCAAAATTTCATTATGATAATTAAAAGGGGTAGTTATGTCATATCGTGAAGATGAAGATCTTTCATTGTTATCAAAGTGCACAGATTCGGATCTAAACGGATTAGTCGAATGCTTAATTTTTGATAAGGATGGAGAAACACGCTGGACTGAAGAACTTACTACTACCGATGCTTATAAAGCTTACAAGCCACAACATAGTAAATATTGGAGAGAAATTGCGGCAGAAGTACAATGTTTCGGAAGCAATACATTTGCCACCCTCATAAGAGGAGGTAGAGGGGTAAAGTATAAAGAAGTTTTAATAGACGTATGTGATAAAATGAAAGTTAATTATAATAAAAATAGTTCAGTTGAGACAATAGAACAATGTCTTCTTCTCAAAGTTTTGCAGGATGCACTAGATAAGATGACTTCAGAAGAATTAAAAGAATTTGCAGGTGAAATAGGTGTTAAAAACACAAGCGGGTTGACTCCAGAAACTTTAGTAACAGCCTTTCAGGTTATATTTAAAGCTGGCGGTTTCAAATCCTATAAGCTTACTCTAATTATTGCTAATTCAATTCTAAAAGCACTAATTGGAAGGGGGCTCAGTTTCGGTGGTAATATCCTCTTGACGCGTACTATGGCAGTTCTAACTGGGCCTATTGGATGGGCAATCACTGCAGCCTGGACATTGATAGATGTTGGAGGGACAGCATACAGAGTAACAATTCCTGCAGTAATTCAGATCGCTGCCCTCAGAAGTAAAACAGCCAACTCATTAGCTGATGAAATAACCCTAGAATAAAATCAAGGTGGTTCCCTAATGAAACCACCTTAATCTATATCTTTTTCTAAAAATACTGTATATAAAAGGGAATATAATATACTCAGCGATACCCAAGGGGGTTAATTAATCTTCATTCGGGCATTAAATTTAACATAATAAGTATAAAGCGACTCATGTATGCCAGTAGCTGACACTACTAACGAATTTACATTTTCAAAGATTATCTGTTACCGTTACGTCTCATACAGAGCACCATGTTTAGTATGTTGCCCCCGCAAAGTAAAAATCCCCCGTACATGATTTATTGCGCAGAGAGTCGCATTAGAATACCGAATACGATTTCTATGGAGGACAAACTCCCATGACATTGACCCAAAAATCCGGTCATTTGGCTTGGTGCGCTTTAGCGGCCCTTGCATTTGCACGTCAGGACGGCACCGTTTGTTCTGCTGCTCAGGAAAATCTCTTTCTCATACGCTGGCTGGCCACAGCCCTGAAGCAGCGTCGCTTTTCCCGGGAGGTGGCCCCCGACATTGAGTGGCTGCTGGAACAGGGGCGTCAGTATGGAGTTAGCGCAAAGCTTGTCGGTAAGCTCGACTACCTCTGGCGTTCCGGTACTGGCGAATTATCTTTGCAGAATGACTTGTTCCGACTGACATATGCCCTGGAGACGGCGAAAGATATGGGATGGGCTTATCGGCTGCTTAGCGACCAGCAGTGGTCGGAAAGGTACGCTACTGTCCTTAACGCTGCCGTAAACGGAATTTATATATCCCGGCCCAGTCTGGATGCTGCCTTTGACGATAACGGGCAGCAGCTCACACCGGTAATGGCGCGAATGACCGGGCTCGTACAGGGGCTGGAAACACTTCTTAACCGCTGCGGATGGCAGATGGCCGTTAGTGGAGCCTCAGGGTTATATGAGCTAACTGCAGAAAAAACCGATGAAACAGCAGCTAAGTAAAAATTAGCGAAGCTGATGATGACTTCCACTGATAGTAATAACAGCCTTTACTGACTACAGTGGATATATGTTGTAAAGAAGAATTGAATACAGAACGTAAAGCGACGCGAAATAGGTTAAGGGTACTTCGAAGCCTTTTACTGCACTGTGCGTTAAGAGGAAACTATCTATAAGAGGCTATGGCGGTATCATTACCGATAACATACTTCCTGAAACCGCTAACATGATTGAAGGTGCACAATAGCATGCGTGTGACCGCAAGGCGGGGCAGTGAAATAGCAGGAAGGCTGAGCCAGATGGCTCAGCAGTATGGCCAGAAAGACTATCGAATTAATCAGTGGCGGATTTGTGCCAGATCATCTTCCGTCAGGCCGGTCATTTTAATGACGGTGCTCCGATCGATACCGTTATGAAGCATGGTACGAGCAACTTCAAGTTTGCCTTCGTTTCGGCCTTTTTCAATGCCGCGCTGTTCACCCAGCTGGATACCTTGCTCAATACCTTGCTCGATGCCTTTCTCAATGCCCTTTTGCTCTAGCTGCTGTGCGATGGTCATGAGTGCGTCTCCGTGTTGCGGCACACGCTGTGCCAGTTCGCGTACAAATGCTTCGGCGTCCGATGTTTCGCCTGCCTGTACAATATAGTGTACCAACGATATCACTTGTGATGAAGACAGATATCCTGCCAGCAGAATAGGGGCAAGCCTGTCGACCAGTTCAGCCAGGTCCCGCTGATGAATATGCTTTTGCAGCAGAGTCAGGGCCGCCATACTGCGATGGTCCGCGATTTCATCATCCGGAATAACTGTAACATCCACCAGGGGAAACGAGGTGCCATAAAGGTGTTCCGCCAGTGCAGGATCATCGAACTCATCAAGCCATCGCGTTGAGTGAGGATAAGGGCTGCGCCTGCCGGTATAGAACAGCATCGGTATCACCAGTGGCAGCTGTTTATGGCCCGCCTCAAGGTGACGCTGCATGGCGGCAACAGCATACCGCATAAGCCTGAATGCCATATGTCTGTCAGGAGTGGACTGATGCTCGATCAGGACATGTATGTATCCATCGCCTGCAGTGGTCTTCAGGCTGTAGAGCACATCGCTGAAATATTGCCGGAGGTCGTCCTCAACAAATGAACCAGATTCCAGCTTCAGCGTACTAAGGTCACTGATAGCACGCAGCTTTGTGGGCAGGTGAAGTTCCATGAAATCACGGGCGACATCCGGCTGTGTAAGGAACTGCCGGAAAGTGGCATCGTGAGGAGTTGGTGTGCTGTTTTTCTTCTTCATCGATACCGGCTCTGAAAAATAATGGCCGCATGTTACCACAGGCAAAAACCGTCTGTATTCAAAGAGGACGGATACGTTACTTATGCAGGGAGTCATCATGATAATTTTTATCGATTAGGAACAGACAACTCCACAGCACGATCGCTAATATCCGAAGCATAATGATCCGTAATCGTAAGTCGTAAAACCATAGGAGTAGTGGAATAATAAAGCTGTAGTTGAAGCTTGGAAAGTTGTTATAGCTATTATCAACTTAATTTAACATAAATTACATTATGCAACCTTGAAATTATGCATAAAAATAAGGGCAGACTTCCGAAGTGCTTGGTACACCCCCAGACCCGTCCAGTTTTCGCTCTTCCCCTTTATCTTCATAGAGTTACGCGGCAGTCGCCACCCGGATCAGAGGCAGGCATCCCGCTGTTTATTCCGGACTGATCAGGTTATTCTTTATATCCGGGAGAAAAGCTGGAAAACAGATCCGGACCGATTTGTTCCCGTGGTTTTCGCTGGACATACAGGGGAAAATACGTTCCACACCGGCAGACAACGGAGAATGAAAGTTTTGGTACTTTGCCCCGCAAACTGACACAGATTTCACACAGCGACGCCAGTGGTCATAATCTGACCACTCCGGGCGCCGCACGCTATTTTGACTACCAGAGCGCGCTGGCGCTGCGAAACCTGGCAGCCGCCTACGGCACCGACATGCCGCGCTACCTGCTGGCGCCCGAGGTGACCGTCCTGCTGTCCAGGATGCTCGATCTCCGCAAGCGCCTGTTCATCGATGCGCTGTGGAACACCGCAGGCCGGCTCGATGAAATACTGCCGCTTACGCGGGAGGACTTTTCGCTGGACGATCCGCTGACCGGCGCACCGCTGTCTTCCCTGTTCGTGGTGCTGCGCACGCTCAAGCAGCGAAAGCTTGAGCGTGCGCAGCCGCCGGCGCGGCCGACCAACGAAGGAAGAGCAGCAGGCGGAGCGGGAAACCGAGGCGGAGATACGGAAAACCCGCCGCGCGCGATGCCGCTCACCGATCCGGGATTCGTACAGCGTTTGAGGGAGTGGTTTACGACGGCATGCCTGCCTGCGGGTGCGCGGCTCTAGGACATCAAGGGTGAGGACACGGCGCGCAGCAGGATAAGCCAGGCGGTGGCGGCGCGTGACGGTGTGACGTTTTCCATCCGGCCGGTGACGCCGAAAACGTTCCGGGACTCGTTCGCGATGCACCTCGTGCAGCACCTGGTGCCGCAGAAGGTGATCCAGACGCTTATAAGCCATAAGGACGCCAAATCCACCGAGTGGTATACAAGAGTGTTCGCGCTGGACGTCACCCGCCAGCTCGGCGTGCGGTTCTCCATGGATGTACATGAGGCGAGCCGGCTGCTGCTGCCCCGCTGATCTTCTCCTCCATAACGCTTACTGTCTGAATTGACGGTGAAGACTTTCCGGTAAAAACCAGATGCGCCCCCGGGCGCGCGAACAGGCCACGTAGAGTTTGAGACAGGCCTGTTTTTACCGAGCAGGATGGCACTTCGAAGCTCCAGGCGCGATAAGATATGACTGCTGTGCGTGGCCACAAACAGTTGCATCTGCCGTTCATGCGCCAGCTTACTCACAAGTTTCTTCAATTTTACATGGCTGAGGTGTTTTTCCGGCTCTTCAAGCAGCAGCACATCCAGCTCTTTATGCTGTTCACGCCGGCGCAACGCAAATTCGGTTTTTATGAAGCACTGTCTGCCTTTGCCGCGATCACGGATGGGGATACCGTCTTCTATAATATCAAGACTGGCTTCAAGGCCGGCACGCATGCCTGACCGGATACCAAACTGACAGGTTTCGATCTCTTCAATAATGGCCGAGAGATGCAGCTCTTGGAAACGGTCTTTCTGCTGACGCCAGGAGTTTTCCAGCCGGTACCGTCTGAGACAGCGACATTTAACGTTGTAGAGGGTGCGTGTGTACTCCTGTGCAGCGTGATCGGTGTCAATGCGCGCACTGTCGAGCATCAGATGATTGACATGACGACTGAAGACGGCTTAAGGGCCACGTGAAAAATTTTACCGCATAATATTCAAACGGGAAGCTGGCTGGATCCTCTTCCAGTACATGACTGATGTCCTGACCATACTCTTCAAGCATCGAGGGCAATATGCATTCTCAGACCGTCAGCATCTCTTTCCATCAGATTCTGTCGCCCTTTCAGATCGGGATTGCCTGTGTAACTGAGAAAAACATCAGCGATGAGTTCCGGCAGTAAATCTGCGCGGCTCTGCCCCGCCCGAAACGCCATAACTGCCTGGCGGGAAATCAGGGATTCAACTCCCAGCATTTCCACCCGGCGCTGGCTGCCGCTTAGAACAGGATCCAGTGCGAGAAGAACAGAATTCTTGCCGCATTCATTATCTCCGATCAGAACATTTGTTGCGGGCTGGAAATTCAGTCTCAGGGAATCGAATTTTCTGAAGTTCTTCAGCATAAGATGAGTAATGACCAGCATCTTTTTCTCCTGATTTGTCGTACCGCAATTTATTTCAGCAACCGGGAAAGCTATCCCGGTCCTGACATACCCCTGCCTCATTAACAGTACCGCGGAGGATACAGGAAACGTGAGTAATCAATATGCCTGCTGTATGTGAAGGGTTCAAAACATGACGTAACTCCTGAAGGAAGGTAGGGATTAGAATTTTATGACGTACAGCAGGTTCTGTTTCAGGTGAAGCGGAGTAAATGAATAAACTTCCAGGATGGGGATAACGTTGAATCAGCTCGGGTGGGCCAGACACACCATCTTTTCTGTTCAGGCTCGCAGAGAATTGTTTTTTTAGAAAAATGAGTTTTATACGCTAGGTACTCATTCTTTCATCATGCTTAATGTTGGTCAGCTTTGATATCACTGTTGCTTTGACCAGAACCGGCCCTGTCAGCTGCTGACAATTAAAGGAAATATTATTTCGGGAATTTCAGACTGAAATTTTCATCTTTTTATTTTAAAAAACATGAAGTTAATTGATTTTTTTTGCGGGAACCCCCTTCTGAATTTCCCGCAACTGGCAGTAAGTTATGCGTCTTTTTCATTCACAACCATACGCTCAATGACGCTTCTAACAGCGGCATCAAGTTCAGCCTGACAGGCTGCAGAAAGGCGCGAGAATTCATAGGTAACCACCCGTTTATCTGAATCCGTTTTCTTTCTGGCAAACTGTTTTTTATCAGCAAATTCAGCCAGTTTTTCAGTCACGATTTTCTTGCTGGTCGATCCTTTTTTGGGCTCTGCGCTTTCAGCGCGAAAATAACTGATTATCTTTGCCTTATAGGTAGGATCACCCCTGTCGTGATGCGCGTCACTTTCGATACGTGCACGGACGTGGCCAGTTAACGCCTCGGTGCTGATGCCTCTCGTCCGGGCTCTCTCAGTCACCTCAAGCAGAATCTGATAGTCACTGATGGAGAATTCACTGACCGAAGGAAAAACTGCAATGATCTCTTCTGGAACTGCAGCCGCCTGAAACGCCCGGGTGACCTTAGCCGCAGAAAGTCCTTCTGCGGCGGCAATATCTGACTGATTCATATCTTCTGGATACATCAGCTTTAATCGTTTACCGAGTTCACGTAGTGTATGTTCTCTGGCAGTCTGAATATCAGCGGCCAGCTGTCTGGCATCAGAAAGAGACAACGCATCACGCGTCACCAGCACTTCAAAGGCGGTCCCGTTGTAAAGGCAGGCCGCCCGACGGCGTGAACCATCGAGAATCTCTGTACGTCCGTCTACCTCCCGGCCAATAGCGGGAAAGAACTGCTGCAGTCTGATGGTACGGGAAATATCACTGACCGATTCGCGCGTCAGAAAGGCCTGGTCACGACCATTAACGGTTGCGTCTACAAAAGTCTGTGCTTCAATATCATCATGCAGAAACTTTGTCAGAACAAAACGGGCCTGAGCACCAGACTTCAGGGTAAACACCCGCTCGCTGTCTGACTCACTCATCATTTTCGAAAAACTTGAGTTACCCAGCTGCCGGCCCAGCTTCACCATTTCTTTCTTCATTTCACACCCCTGATGAACTCGATCCTTTTAAATACAGCCTGAGTAAAGCGTTCTGCTTCCCGTTTTGCCTTTTTGAGCGCCTCAACACTGCCCGGATAAGAACCGGGATCGGCGCTGATGATAGTATCAAAGCTCTCTCCACAACGTTCAAAGCCGTCCAACCGTGGCAGTGCCGCATCAAGAATGTAAGACGTAAAGACGTCGCGAGCCAAACCATGTGTCATCTCATGGTCACGTTTTGAGGTCATTTTCGACATAAAGCCGATATTCCCTTTTATACGCGGTGTGATTCCCTCTTCTTCAAGCTGTTCAATCATTTCAGGCAGTCGGGTGAGATATTTCAGAGTTGAGTGAAAATCCACCTGTGCCGGCGGCGTGGGTGTGAGCAGTAAATCGCTTGCCGCGAGAGCATTCAGCATGAAGGCATCAAGGTGAGGACCGGTATCAATAAAGATAAAATCATAATCCCCGCCAACACGGTCAATGATAGTGCGGCGCAGAACCTCTGAGGGTAACTTGTCCGGCAGATGTTCTCTGACGAGATCATTCCACTGACTAGCAATGAAACCATCGTCTATGGAAGCAGGGATCACATCCACACCAGGAATGATTGTGGGTTTGATAATGTCTTCACGGAGCTGCTCAGCGTCAAGATCGTTAAGCATTGCCTGTGCAGCCGTCTCCATTATGGAGCCAATGCTGTTTTGCTGGCTGAGAAACATGGTGCTGGAGGCCTGGGGATCAAGATCAACCACAAGCACACGAAGATCATGCTGTAGAAGGTCCTGATGAACACGTAAACCATGTGCAAGAGTCACCGTGCTCACGGTTTTCGAAACGCCGCCCTTCAGATTCACAACAAAGACGACAAAGGGGCCTTCCCCGGCGTGTAAATCACGGTATTTAGGCACTTTGCGGTGAGCGTAAATATCAACAACGTCTTTAATGGTCAGCGCATAGTGTCGGGTATTACCGGCATCTTTTCTGCCGAAGACATGCCCCTGTGTTTCCATTTCATCGATCGCCTGCTCAACTGCACGCCGGCTGAGTTTAGGAAGGTTCGCCACAGAGTTACGTGTGAATGTCTGATAGTACTGATCCAAACCAAACTCATTTCTTCTGAGAGATATATCGTCGCTCATACTGCGCAACATTGCGCTGGCCCTACGCGCGGTCTCGTCCACGCCACCATAATGACTTTTCATTTAACCGTTCCATTGTCAATTTTTATGTTGATTGTACATGTCAGAAGCGTCAGAGCAACATTTTTCGAAAAGACATGAATTTATTGTACATGAGCAAAAAATATAGCTCACAGTATAACTGTCTTTTCTGGCAAAAGTGATGTCCTGATAGTGAATTAATCACAGTCTCAGCATTAGTAAAGCACTTAAATTCAGATAAGTTCTACCCCACACCTTATAACGTTTATCCATTTGTTTTTATTGAATTTTATTGGTTTATTTCAGGCTGAAATTCCCTTTAGCTCAGCGATAATAAGCAATGTCTTTCAGTTACTCATCAGGTGATGCCTGTACAGTTTTAGAAGTTTTAAAGGTCATTCATGCGTGCTTCAATAAATTTGGCGGAGGCACAATTTTAATTAAAACTGAGTACGGTCATTTTGCTAAGAGAATGAAAAATTTCATTTACTCAACATTTAAGACAATAAAATGTCTACCATAGGAGACTTACAGCCCAGAGCATCTACAATTAAGCAATAGATCGTGTGTGCTGGCGGGATGTCATTATCCCAAAGGAAAATGTGTGCTGGCAGGTATTAAAAAGAACAGGACTTAAACATGTGTGCTGGCGGTTCTACTTATAGGCAGTCCCTCTAAAAGCCATCTAAAACGGGCTATATGCGGCAACTGACTAATAAGGTGGACGCACATTTACTTTGCAGAAGCCAAGAGATTTAAGCTGGCAGGCTATTTTCTTCTTTTTGGATGCAGAAATGTGTGCTGGAGGGATACGAGCTCAAGTAAAACTAAAAATGTGTTCTGGCCGGTTAAGCCCGTCCGAAAGTCACGATCATGTGTGCTGGCGGGAAACTGAGCCTGAAGGACACAAAAAAAGATGTACTGGCAAGATATCCTTTTCTGAATGTCTCATAATTATGTGTGCTGGAGGGATATTCATATACGGCGGAGTGAATCAGTTGCGCTTAAAGTACTCGATAGTGTGTGCTGACGGGCTGCTATTCAGAGTAAAAGCCCTCAATATGTGTGCTGGCGGGAGGTTCATATGTTCCGGAAGGGATCAGTTGCGCTTAAAATACATCGATAATGTGCGCTGACGGGCTTCTATTCAGAGGAAAAGTCCTCGATATGTGTGCTGGCAGACTCCTGCAACAATGCATTGCCTGAACATGTGCGCTGGCGGGATAACATATATAGCTATTATGAAGTGAAAGGCTGTGCAGTGATCCAAATAGCACACATTCATATGTCAGCTGGTTTAAGTTTTGGATTACGCTTATGAATAATAACGAAATTTTCTCGCGCTTTACGAACGAGTGAAAATTCCAGATAACCGATCTTTTGTAACTGCTCAAGGGCTTTTTTAATCGTGCGGTTTTGTTCACTCACAGAACTGCTGAGAGAGAGACGCTCGCGTAAACGTGAAAAGCTAACCGGAATAGGATTAGCTGGAAGGCTTTCAATAAAAGTGTATATAGCCTGAGCCGCTTCTTTCTTGGGTAGTGCTTTGATGGCATGTTGCTGAAGAAGGACTCTATAATCCAGCTGAAACAGTTCCCAGAGTTTTTCATCCGCTTCAAGCTGGACGATATCCTTTTCAGCATCAAAGTAGCCTGTTTTCAAAAGCCCTGTCTGATAACTTCCCTTAGCATCACGTCCGCGTTTGAAAGATATTGATTTATTGCGTAATTTCCCCAAAGACTCATGGATCGAAAGCCGCAGTCTGCCGTCGATACGTTTAGCAGAGAAGCCACACCCTTTAGCAAACTCGGTGAATTTCAGTTCAATTTTATTCGATGTCAGTCCGTATCGGCTGAAAGCATAGATAACTCCTATCCACACTTTAAAGTCGCTATCCATATCGAGTCGAGGACCTGAAATATTGATATGATCGTAACCTTCAGCCCGGGCAATCTCCAGCTGTGAAAACAATTCAGAAGCATCAACAACATTGTTTTCGCCCGGTGATTTCGTAGGCTTAGGCACGAAAACACCAAGGCGCATCAGTGCCACTGGCTGAACAGTATTATTAGAATTAACTGTGAGCTGTTTATCTTTACTGACCATGTCACTATAAAGTGCATCGCCGATGAATGACTTATCTGTCATATAGTTATCTCACTTCTGAGTCACAGGATCTTCCTGTTAGTAAAAATGGCTTCTATCCCAACAGCACACACATTACATCCCAACAGCACACATTACTAGCCCACCAGCACACATGAACTTCCCGTCAGGACACATGTTTATCCCGCCACCACACATCATAAAAGCCCTTCAGACCGCATGTGGCGCGGCCTCAGAGGTAGTGGGATCTATTAGGAGCTATAAGGATCTAAATTGGTAAGTTATTGGATCGAACCTGTGTAAATGTGGATAAATGATCTTATTACTAACGCGCCTGCGGCTTGTTCAACTGGCGGCGGG
>Ga0308171_1001589_pt1 | contig 29196 bp, 27 predicted proteins | sample PhyGR1_FD_202135 | JGI IMG/M metagenome (GOLD analysis project Ga0308171, IMG submission 202135) | Phyllosphere microbial communities from UC Gill Tract Community Farm, Albany, California, United States - DLSLSG.R1 | ecosystem: Host-associated > Plants > Phyllosphere > Unclassified | place: USA...
CGCAGTGTCAGTCATAGATGATGTGGCTGACCTGACGCCTTCGCGAGCAGGCTCGCTCCCACAGGTTTCGTGGCTTGTTCAGGAATTGCCGAACATACGTATATCCAATGTGGGAGCGAGGGCCAGTTTGGGCGCACAAAAAAAGCCCGGCATTGCCGCCGGGCTTCGGTGTCTTCAACACTTCAAGCGGCGATTTTGTTGGCCGCCATTTCCTTTTTGTGGCTCGCCTTCATGGCTTCCATTTGCGCGCCCAGTTCCTCGAGCTTGGCCTTGCCCAGAAGCTTCTGCGCTTTCGGGAACATTTCCTCTTCTTCCTCCTCGATGTGGTGCTCCAGCAGTTCCTTGACCACTTTGACCCGACCGGCAAATTCCGGGCTGCCTGGATCGGTTTCTTTCAGATCAGGCAGTACCAGCGAATCCACGGTGCGGTGCTCTTCCTTGGCTTCGTAATACATGATGTCTTCTTCCTTGCTGCCGGCTTCCTTGAACGCAGGGTAGAGAATCTCTTCTTCGAGGCGGGTGTGGATGGTGATTTCCATTTCCAGTTTGCTTAGCAACTCGACGCGTTTTTTCAGCGCGCGGTCGGTGGATTCACTCAGTTGGCTGAGGATGGCTTTTACTTTTTCATGGTCGGCTTTGAGAAGGTCGATGGCATTCATTTTTTGAGGCCTCTGCTTTTCACGGATTGAACACAGCGTTCTTTTTTTCGCGCTGCTGTGTATTCAGGAAGAGGCTGTCGCAGGACTCGTGCCAACTCGCCGATCCAGCGCAACCCGCGTAAATCAAGGGGTTGACGCAAAAGCCGGCAGAACGCCTTCATGCAGGCTGCAAGATATCGCAGCGGCGGACATTGCATATAACAAGCCCGGCAAATGCCGGGCTGTGGTGATGCTTGGAAAGGGGCAGCGCTAGCCGCTTCAACGGTTAGCCTGTGAAGGCGAAACACGCCCGATATGCTTGGGTCCCGCCAGTGCCCAGGCGATCAGGCCGAACAGCGGCACGAACACGATCAGCACGATCCACACGCCTTTACTACTGGATTTCCCCTCGCTTTTACGCACCCGGTTAATGGCCCAAAGCTCGATCAGCACAAGAATGACCGCCAATACGATCCACACGGTTTCGATTTGCATAGGCTTAGCTCCTGATGGTCTGTGCGTTAGGCGACGAGAGGGGCGTTGGGTTCATTCTTTTTGCCTTGGACAAGCGGGCGGGGTGATACCCGGTTGCAAAATAAATGTCTGATGGCCGCTGCGGCCTATATCCTCTGCGCCACGTTTGGGCTGAAACAGGGACAGGGCAATGGCATTCAGGGTGATGGTTGTCGGTGGTTACGGCAATTTCGGCAGTATCGTGTGTCGGCATCTGGCGCTCATGCCAGAGATTGAACTGCTGTTGTCGGGCCGCGATGCACGCAAGTTGCAAATCAAGGTCGCTGAGCTGCAAGCGCAATCAGGCCGTCCGTGCGGAGGGTGGTGCGGCGATGCAATGGGCGCAGGTTTTCAAGCGGCGTTGCGAGAGTTGAATGTTCAGTTGGTGGTGCACACCGGCGGGCCGTTTCAGGGGCAATCCTACGCAGTTGCTGAAAGCTGCATCGGCGCCGGTGTGAATTATTGCGATCTGGCTGACTGCCGCACCTTCGTCAACGGCATTGATGTGCTCGACGCCCGCGCCAGGGAGGCTGGTGTGGCCGTGCTCAGCGGTTGCAGTTCGGTGCCGACCTTGTCTTCGGCGATCATCGATCAGCAGCGCTCACGTTTTGCGCGAATCGACTCGATCGAGCATGGCATTTCCTCCTCGGCGAAGATGCCGGGGCTGTCCACGGTCGAAGGCGTGCTCGCCTATGCGGGTAAGCCGATCAAACAATTGAAGCACGGCCAGGTACACGAAGTGCTGGGCTGGCTCGATCTGACTTTGCGCACGATGCCGCAACTGGGCACGCGGGTGCTGGCCAATGTCGATGTGCCGGACATGGATATTTTCGCTCGCCGCTATGGCGCACAGACGCTGCGCTTCAAGGCTGGCGCCGGCCTGAAGCTCGGCGGCGTCGCCAATGCCTTGCTGGCGCAAGCCTTGCGCTTCGGTCTGGTGCGCGATCATGTGCGCTGGGCGGCGCGCCTGCATCGCCTGGGTACGTGGTTCGAACGTTTCGGTGATGGCAAGAGCGCGATGTACATCGATGTTCAGGGCATCGGAGTTGACGACCAGCCGCTGAGCCTGACCGCGCAACTCACCGCGCTGAATGACAAAGGCCCGGAAATCCCCAGCTGCGCCGCCGTCGCCCTGGCAATCAAAATGGCGCGGGGTTATGCACCGCAACCTGGCGCGCGGCCGTGTGTTGGCGAAATCAGCGTCGATGAATATCTGGCGGCGATCAACGATCCAGCCAACTTGAGCCTGTCGGTTCAATTCTCCGATGGACAGCGTTGAGATGCTCTATCTCTGCCTGAAGTACCTGCATGTAATCGCGGCGATTTTCCTCTTTGGTTTCGGCATGGGGTCCTACCTCTACCTGATCGCCGCCAGCCGCAGCGGCAACCCGCAAGTGATCGCCCATGTCGCAAGGATGGTGGTGCGTTTCGATACGTGGATCACCACGCCGGCAGGGATTGTGCAGGTCATTACCGGCTATCTGCTGATGCGGCTTTCCGGGCTTTCGATGAGCAGTGAGTGGCTGCTGACGTCGCTGATCATTTTCTTCTGCGTAGGCGCACTGTGGCTGCCTGTACTGGTATTGCAAAAGCGTCTGCAGAAGATGGCGCTGAGCGCGGGCGAGGGCGGCCTGCCTCTGGATGATCGCTTTGCAAGCACTTACCGCTGGTGGTTCTGGATGGGCATCGCCGGGTTCGCCGGGATGTTTGTCATCGTGCTGATGATGGTGACGAAGATGACACCGGTGCAACTGGTCGGGTCAGCCGTGGGCTTTTAGAAAGCGGCTTTCATGATCCGCTGTTGGCAGCAGGCAAGTGTCGTACTTGCCGAACAGCCGATAGCGGTTCAGCGCGATTCGATCGTAAGCCCAGTCACGCAGGCGGCGTGGGAAGATCCGCAGCAGTTTCAGCGGCTGCCAGCGCCCTGGCAGTTGCCCGACCACTTCGAGAAACGCATCCGAGCGTTCCCAGTACTGCCGGTCGCGGATCACCGCCATGGTGTCGAACTCATCCAGGGGCAAACCGGCCCACGCCAGCAAGGCCTGGCCTTCGGGCGATTGCACGGTCGCCAGACGCACATGGCGCTGATGGTCATGGCGAATCAGAAAGCGCGCCCAGCCGTTGCACAGTTTGCACACGCCGTCGAACAGCACCACGGTTTCGCCTGGCTTGAGCAATGGCGCGGGGGTGGGGCGGGTTTTCATGGCAGGCATCGGCGGATGTCCTTGGCGGCGGTTGTCGCGATCATAACCTCGATCATTGGCCTACAGGAGTGGATCGCGGCGGTATTGGCCCGGCGATATGCCGTGCACGCGGCGGAAGGCAGCGCCAAACGCCGCGTCGGACAGGTAGCCCAGTGACGCGGCGACAGTGGCCACATTGTCCCGACCATTGCGCAAGCGAAACGCGGCCACGCGCATTCGCCAGCGCGTGGCGTATTCGACCGGTGCCAGACCCATGCGTGTCTTGAACAGCGCGGCGAAACCGGAGCGCGACATGCAGGCAATCTCGGCCATTTGCGTCAGGCGCCAAGGTTTTTCCGGGGCAGCGTGAACGGCGCGCAAGACGCCGGCAATCGCCGGTTCCCGTAGCCCGCCCAGCCAGGACAATTGTTCGGCATCCGCGCTGTTGATGTGATGGCGCAGCGCATGGATGAAGATCAGCCGCAGCAGGTCGTTGCACATCGCCTGCGAGCCGGCCTGGTGTGATGGCCACTCGCGCTCCAGTTCATCCAGCAGCCAACCAAACGACGAGGCACCTGTGGCCTCGGCGCGAATGATCAGCGAGGTCGGCAGCACGTCGAGCAGTTCGGTTGCGCCGGGTCCCGATAGCGACACGCTGCCGCCCAGCAGCTCGACTTCCTCGCCGACGCCAAAGGTCGCCGAGGCGCCGTCATGGGCAAAAACATCCACGGCATTCACCGCCTCGACGTCGGCGCCGCTGGCCAGAATGAACGGCGTGCGCGACACCACAAAACAGTCGCCGGCCCGCAGCAACTGCGCCGGCAAGCCCTGCATGCGCAACCAGCATTCGCCTCGTCGCACCACGTTGAATTTCAGTTCGATGGGTTGAAATCGCAGCGCCCAGACGCCGCCTGCCTGCAAACGCACCGAGCAGGCTGCCTGCAACTCGGAGAGTGCCAATACGGCAGAAAGCGGATCGCCAGCAGGATTTTGGATGATCACGACAGAAACCTGGATTTATCAGACTGGTTCGTCCGCAAAGCTTAGCCAAGAATGAAGATCTTCGATAGCTCACTCAGGATTAACGCTCATGGCTACGCTCCAACAACCTGTGCAATCACCGTTCAACGCCGCGAGCACAGCGGCTGAAGTCATGGCCGGCATCGATCTGCGCGGGCAGCTCGCGGTGGTCACCGGCGGCTATTCCGGCCTGGGTCTGCTGACGGTGAAAAGCCTCGCGGCGGCAGGAGCGCAGGTCATTGTGCCGGCCAGAGATACGGAGCGGGCAGAGGTGGCATTGGCGGGTGTTGACGGTGTCCGCGTGCTGCCCATGGACCTCATGCAGGCTGAATCGGTGGCGGCGTTCAGCCACAGCGTGGTCAGCGCGGGTCAGCGAGTGTCATTACTGATCAACTGCGCCGGAGTCATGGCCGCGCCGTTGCTGCGCGATGCCGATGGCCATGAAAGCCAGTTCGCGACCAATCACTTGGGCCACTATCGCCTGACCTGCGGCCTTTGGCCGGCGCTGGTCAAAGCTGGACAGGCGCGGGTGCTGTCAGTGTCATCGCGCGGGCACCAGATTGCCGGGATCGACTTTGACGACATTGATTTCCTGCAACGGCCGTATGACAAATGGGTCGCGTATGGTCAGTCGAAAACGGCCAATGCCTTGTTCGCCATGGCGCTCGATCGTCGCGGGCGCAGTCATGGCGTTCGTGCGTTCTCATTGCATCCGGGGCAGATTCTGACGGATCTGGCACGGCACCTCAGCACAGCGGAACTTGCCGCATTCGATGCGCTGGATGAGCAGGGCCGGCCACGGCTGGATGCCCACAACGGTCTGAAAACGCTGGAGCAGGGCGCCGCGACGGGATTGTGGTGTGCGACCAGTGCATTGCTTGCGGATTTGGGTGGCGTGTATTGCGAAGACTGCAATGTTGCGCCGATCAATCAACCTGAAGCGGGCCGCAAGGGCGTTGCGCAATGGGCGGCGGATGCTGAGCTGGCTGAGCGACTTTGGGCGGTTTCGGAGCAATGGACGGGGCTCACGGTGGCATAAATCGAGTCAAAGGACAAAAGCCCCTCACCCTAACCCTCTCCCGAAGGGAGAGGGGACTGACCGAGGTGTTTAGTAGAAATTCGCCGACCTGAAATACCGGGTCGAACTCAGTTCTTGAACAGCACCCAAATCGGCTCCCTCTCCCTCGGGAGAGGGCTGGGGTGAGGGGCTGCTCGATAGAGTTACTCTCCCAGCTTCGCCCAGAATTCCTCCGCCGAAGGGCTGATCGGTGCGGTCGGGCGAGTCAGGTGTATTTCCAGTGGAATGTCCCAACTGTCATCCAGCGCCCTGACCAGGCGCCCGTCGGCCATTTCCTGTTCGGTCAGGCTTTTCGGCAGCCAGGCGACGCCTTTGCTTTCCAGCGCCATCGACATCAGCACTGCCGCCAGATGGCTGCTGAACAGCGGTTTCAAATGCAGATAATCGGCCTTGCCGTGTAGCCTGTGGGCGACGATTCGGCCCAGGCCGGATTCGTGGGTGTAGGCCAGATAGGGCAGGGTTTCAGGCGATGTGTCGAACTGGGCTGAAGCACTCGCCAGCGGCACAAGTACGTCCTCGCCGACCTTCTTGCCAATGAACTGATCAGGCGCCAGTAATGGCGGAACGTCGGGGTGGCGATGGCACAACAGAAATTGCACCTGACCATGAATCAGCATCTGTTCGCACACGGCCATGCTGTCGGAATGCAGGCGAACCGCGTCGATCGGCGCGCCACTTTCGGCGCTGCGCAACCAGCGTGGGAAGAAGGTGAATGACAGCGAGTGAGTGGCAGCAAACTGCAAGGTTTTCGCCGCCATGCCAGCCACTTCCTGGGCCTCGGAGCGCATGCGGTAAAGGCGTCTGGCCGCTTCCTGAGCGCTGGGCAAAATCTGCCTGCCGGCCTCGGTCAGCGTCGCACCCTGCGGAGTGCGCACGAACAATTCCGCACCCATCCAGTTCTCCAGCGAGCGCACTCGGCGACTGAACGCCGGCTGCGTCACATGGCGCGCTTCGGCGGCCCGGACAAAGCTGCCGTATTCGGCCAGCGCTGAAAAATCCTCAAGCCAAACCAGTTCCAAGGGCAATGCCTCCTGTGCATAGGGCGCGGCATTAATAGCATTGGGCGAGTGTCGTCGCAACGCATAACGTTGGCCCACCACAACAAGAGGAACCCGTCATGCGTATCGTCGATATCCGTGAAAAAACCGTCTCCATCGCTTCCCCGATCGCCAATGCCTACATCGACTTTTCGAAGATGACCTGCTCGGTCGTCGCGGTCATTACCGACGTGATTCGCGATGGTAAGCCGGTCATCGGTTACGGTTTCAACTCTAACGGTCGCTACGGTCAGGGCGCGTTGATGCGCGATCGTTTTCTGGCGCGGATCACCGAGGCCGACCCGCAAACCCTGATCGATCACGAGAACAATAACCTCGATCCGTTCGCCATCTGGAAAACCCTGATGACCAACGAAAAACCGGGCGGGCATGGCGAGCGTTCGGTAGCGGTCGGCACCATCGATATGGCGGTGTGGGACGCGGTGGCGAAGATCGAAGGCAAGCCGCTGTATCGCCTGCTCGCCGATCGTTATCGCAACGGCGTCGCCGATGACAAGGTCTGGGTGTATGCGGCGGGTGGTTATTACTACCCGGGCAAGGACCAGACCAAGCTCAAGGCCGAAATGCAGAGCTATCTGGATCGTGGCTACGACGTGGTCAAGATGAAGATCGGCGCGGTGCCGCTGGACGAAGATATCCGCCGCATTGAGGCGGTGCTCGAAGTGGTGGGCGACGGCCAGCGCCTGGCGGTCGATGCCAACGGCCGCTTCGATCTGCAGACCGGTATCGCGTACGCCGAAGCGATCAAGAAGTACAACCTGTTCTGGTACGAAGAAGTCGGCGACCCGCTGGATTATGCGCTCCAGGCCGAGCTGGCCAATCACTACGAACTGCCGATGGCCACCGGCGAAAACCTGTTCTCTCACCAGGACGCCCGCAACCTGTTGCGCCACGGCGGCATGCGTCCTGACCGCGATTACCTGCAATTCGACTGCGCGCTGTCCTACGGTCTCGTCGAGTACATGCGCACCCTGAAAGTGATGGAAGAGCTGGGTTGGTCTTCGCGCCGCGTGGTGCCACATGGCGGTCACCAGATGTCGCTGAACATCGCCGCTGGTCTGCACCTGGGCGGCAACGAATCGTACCCGGACGTGTTCCAGCCCTTCGGCGGTTTTGCCGATGGCATCCGCGTAGAAAACGGCTACGTCGGGCTGCCGGATATTCCGGGCGTCGGCTTCGAAGCCAAGTCTGCGCTGTATGCCGTCATGCGCGAACTGGGCGAGGGCTGATTCGGTTTCATCTGCGGCCTCGATTTCCGAGGCCGCATCTTCGGGCGTCTTCCTCGACGCCAAAGCCACATGCCCACCACAACAATAAAATGAGGTGCTTCCGTGGAAACTTCAAAATCACGCTGGTACAGCCAGCTCTATGTGCAAGTGCTGATCGGCATTGTCATCGGCGCGGCCATCGGTTACTTCGTGCCGGACATCGGCACCAAGCTGCAGCCGTTTGCCGACGGTTTCATCAAGCTGATCAAGATGCTTCTGGCGCCGATCATTTTCGGCACGGTAGTGGTCGGTATCGCCAAGATGGGCAGCATCAAGGAGGTCGGCCGCATCGGTGTGAAAGCGCTGATCTACTTCGAGATTCTTTCCACCATCGCACTGGTGGTCGGCCTGATCGTAGTCAACGTGGTCAAGCCCGGTGCCGGCATGAACATCAACGCCGGCACCCTCGATGGCAGCGCTGTCAACAAATACAGCCAGGCGGCGAGCGAGCAGGGCGGTCTGGTCGAATTCTTCCTCAATATCATTCCGCACACCTTCCTCGGCGCTTTCTCCAATGGCGTCATGCTGCAAGTGATTCTGTTGTCGGTGCTGATGGGCGTCGCCTTGGTGCAAATGGGCGAAACCAGCAAACCGCTGATCAACACCATCGATCTGTTCCTGCAAGGTCTGTTCAAAATCGTCGCGATGGTCATGCGTCTGGCGCCGTTGGGAGCGGGGGCTGGCATGGCGTTCACTATCGGCAAATACGGCATCGGCACGTTGCTGTCGCTGGGGCAGTTGCTGGTCGCGCTGTACATCACCACGCTGATTTTCATCGTCGTTGTATTGGGCGCGGTGGCGCGATGGTCGGGCATGCCGCTGATGCAGTTTCTGCGTTATTTCAAGGATGAAATCCTGATCACCCTGGGCACCTGTTCGACCGAAGCGGTGCTGCCGCGAATGATGGTCAAACTGGAAAAGCTCGGCTGCAAGAAATCCGTGGTCGGCATGGTCCTGCCGACGGGCTACACCTTCAACGCAGACGGCACCTGCATCTACCTGACCATGGCGGCGATTTTCATTGCCCAGGCGACCAACACGCCGCTGACCTTCATGGATCAGATGATTCTGCTCGGCGTATTTCTACTCACGTCCAAGGGCTCGGCCGGAGTGGCGGGAGCAGGTTTTGTGACACTCGCGGCCACCCTCACCACCATTCACTCGATACCTCTGGTGGGCCTGGTGTTGCTGCTGGGCATCGACCGCTTCCTCAACGAGGCGCGAGCCGTGACCAACCTGATCGGTAACGGCATCGGCACCATCGCCATCGCCAAATGGGACAAGTCGTTCGATGTCGAAGCGTGCGAGCGGGAAATCGCCGCCATGAAGCAGGACAAGGCAGCGCGCAAGTCGCTGCTTGTGCATAAGTGATTCGGGCAACGTGAGCGCTTGATTGGCCTGCCGACGCGTACAGGTTTCAAGTCAGTTCAAAGGTTATGGACTGGGGGCGGGACGATGAAAATTGGCGCACTGACGAAAACCAGTCGGTGCTGGCACGCCACCAATCCCCAGCCATGCCAAAAAACCTGTGGGAGCGAGCTTGCTCGCGAAGGGGCCAGAACGGTCAACACGGATGGCGACCGGCAGAGCGCTTTCGCGAGCAAGCCCGTTTCCACAGTAGGTTGCGCGATTGCTGTCACAACAGTTGGCGATGTTCTTTCGCACCGGACAGTACAAGCAGTGGATTGCAAAACGTTCGCTATGAACCGTCAGGCCGGACCTGAACCCTCTACGTACGTCTGGATGACCTCATCCCAAGGCGGCGTTGCAGGGAACAACTCAAGCAAAAACGCCGTGAACGCTTTGACATTCGGGCTACCGCGACGGCTCTCCGGCCACAACGCGGTAATGGCGAAGCGTTCGACGGTGAACTGTGGCAGCACCGGGACCAGTTCGCCCCGACGAACATACGCCGCCGCTACGTAGTGCGGCGAAATACCGATGCCGCCGCCGGCAGCCAGCACCGCCGCGACCGCATCGCTGGCATCAACGGTGAAGGCCGCGTCGGGTGCCAGTTCCAACTGTCTGTCACCGGCTAGATACGGCCAGCGCAAACTCTGCCCGGTGCTTTGATAGCGGAAATTCACGCACTCATGCTCGGCGAGATCCTCGGCCGTAAGCGGAGTACCCTTGCGCTGCAGATAGTCCGGTGATGCGAACGCACCGATTCGATGCGGGCCCAGCGGGCGAGAAATCAGTCGCGAATCCGCAAGATTGCCAACCCGAACCGCGACGTCGATGCCTTGTTCGATGAGGTCGGCATACTGATCGCCGAGTCGTAGATCGATCGTCACCTTTGGATATTGCTCGCGAAATCTCGGCAGGGCCGGCGCGAGGATATTCAGTCCAATCGGCAACGGCGCGGTGACCTTCAATACGCCCGATGGCTCAGCGCGTGAAGCAACGGCGGCCTGATCGATGTCTTCGACTTCGCGCAGAATCCGCAGCGCCCGTTCGTATAGATCACGGCCCTCCGGGGTGAGTACCAGCGAGCGCGTGGTGCGAGTAAACAGCATCAGGCCGAAATGCTCTTCGAGCCGTTGCACGCTTTTGCTGATGGCCGACGGCGACACCGACAGTGCCCGAGCGGCAGCCGTGTAGCTGCCCAGCGAAGCCGCTCGTGCAAAGGCGATGAGCCCGGTTAAACGATCCAATCCAATTTGTGCCTTCATGGCACTAGTAAAGCGACTTCTGGCCCAATTATCAATGTGGCTTCCAAAACGTAGTCTTTGCCCATCGAACGCCATTCAGGTGTTCCAGACGGAGACTCAGCATGAACATCAGCCAAACCCTGCCTTCCACACTCACCGACAAAACCGTGGTCATTTTCGGCGGCACCTCCGGCATCGGCCTGGCCGCTGCGGTGCAAGCGAAAGCCGCTGGCGCCAAGGTCATCGTCATCGGCTCGAACGCTGCACGTGCCGAGCAGGCCGCCAGCGAGCACGGGCTCGATGGCTGGCGCGCGGCCGACGTGACCGATAGCCAGGCTCTCGATACTGCACTGGCCGATATCCTTCAGGTCGATCACCTCGTTCTGCTCGCCGGCACGTTTGTCGCTGGCACCGTGCGCGCGGCTGATCTCGATTATCTGCACCGCGCGTTCGACGAACGCATCTGGGCATCGATCAATGCGATTCGGGTCCTTGGCGACAGGCTGGCAAAAGACGGCTCGATCACGTTTATCTCCGGTTCTCTCGCTGATCGCCCGAATGCCTACGGCACCGCCGTACTCGCCGCCGCCTCGGCAGCCATGGAAGCACTGGCTCGCGGTCTGGCCCTTGAGTTGGCACCGGTGCGAGTCAACACGCTTTCGCCCGGCCCGATCAACACCCCGATTCTGGGCAAGGCACTGGGCGAGGGGCGGGATGCATTTGTCGCTTCTCTTGAGCAGGTGCTGCCCCTGCATCGCCTCGGCACAGCTGCAGAAGCGGGCGCGGCAGTGGTTTTCCTGATGAGCAACACCTTCATGAACGGCGCCGTGCTCAACATCGACGGCGGCGCACGCCTGGTTTGATCCTACCCACCTTTTTGAGAGCCTGAACATGACATCGTTATTTGATTCCGTGCGCCTCGGCGCGCTCGATTTGCCCAACCGCATCCTGATGGCACCGATGACCCGCGCGCGCGGCACTCGCGAGCACGTCCCGACCGAGATGATGGTCGAGTATTACCGCCAGCGCGCCAGTGCCGGCCTGATCATTTCCGAAGCGATCGGCATCAGCCAGCAAGGTCTGGGCTGGCCGTATGCGACAGGCATTTGGTCGGCCGAACAGGTCGCCGGCTGGCGCAAGGTCACCGATGCCGTGCATGGCGCTGGCGGCCGGATCATCGCGCAGCTCTGGCACATGGGCCGGGTCGTGCACCCGAGTTTCCTTGGCGGCGGCCAGCCGGTTTCTGCATCGGTCACCACCGCGCCGGGACAGGCGCATACGTACGCCGGCAAGCAGCCGTATACACCGGCGCGTGCGTTGCCGCTGGAAGAAATTCCCGCACTGCTGGAAGACTTTCGTCAGGCCACTCGCAACGCAATCGAGGCGGGTTTCGATGGCGTGCAGATCCACGCCGCCAACGGCTATCTGCTCGACCAGTTCCTGCGCGACAGCGACAATTTTCGCACCGATGCGTACGGCGGCTCGATCAACAACCGTATCCGCTTGCTCAAGGAAGTGACCGAGGCGGTGGCCGAAGTCATCGGCGCCGACCGCACTGGCGTGCGCTTGACTCCAAGCAGCTACGAGCAGGGCATCCGCGACAGCGATCCCGAAGCGCTGTTCATCCGCGCCGCCGAAGTGCTGTCAGCGATTGGCATCGCTCATCTGGAAGTCCGCGAACCACCGCTGGACGGCACCTTCGGCAAGTCCGAACGCCCGCCACTGGCCGGGATGATTCGCGACGTGTTCAAAGGCGTGCTGATCCTCAATTCGGACTACGGTTTCGCCAGGGCACAAGCGCAACTGGATGCCGGGCTCGCCGATGCGATTGCGTTTGGACGGCCGTTTATAGCCAATCCGGATCTGCCGCTGAGATTCGCTCGGCAGTTGCCATTGGCGGAAAGCGAAATGAGCACTTGGTTCAGCCAGGGTTGGGAAGGGTATGGGGATTATCCGGCGGTGGATGGCGTTTGAATGTAGCGTCGGTGCCAGCCGCCGTGGCAGTGGATGCCCTGACGGGCTGGCCAGAACCCGGAAAAGCACGCTTAAGCCAGTCGCAAGAGACGGTTCGCGCTGTTGATATGAAAAGTGAGGCCTGTGATCAGGCCTCATTTGCGTTTTACCAACTCACCTGCAACGTTTCAACGCCGCGCCGTGCGCGTGCTCACATCCACCCAGACCGCCAGCACCAGAATGCTGCCCTTGACGATCATCTGCCAGTAACTGTCGACGTCCAGCATCGACATGCCGTTATCCAGGCTGGTGATCACCAGTGCGCCGAGGAGGGCGCCGTAGACGGTGCCGGAGCCGCCGCGCATGGAGGTGCCGCCGATGAAGCAGGCGGCGATGGCGTCGAGTTCGCCCATGCTGCCGGCGGAGGGTGAGCCGGCGGCGAGGCGTGCGGTGTTGACCACGCCGGCGAGGGCGCACATCACGCCCATGATGCCGAAGATCCACAGCTTGACCGCCTGCACATTAATGCCCGACAGGCGCGTCGCTTCCATGTTGCTGCCGACCGAATAGACCCGGCGGCCGAACACAGTCTGGCTGGTGACGTAGCTGAACACGCCGAGCAGAATCAGCAACAGCAGCACCGGCACGGGAATGCCGTCATAGCTGTTGAGGGTCTGAACAAAACCGGCCAGCACCGCGCCGATCACCAGCACGCGCACAACATCACGCACCAGCGAATGCGCCGCCAGGCCATGCAGGGCGCGGTTGCGTCGTTGTTTCCAGGTCAGAAAAACCGTCAGCACAAACAGCAGCACACCCAGGCCAGTGCCGATCGCGTGGGGCAGATAACCCTGGCCGACGTAGACCAGCTCCGGCGATACCGGGGCGATGGTGGTGCCGCCGGTGATCCCCAGCAAGATCCCGCGAAACGCCAACATGCCACCGAGGCCGACAATGAATGAGGGGATGCGCAAGTACGCCGCCATGTAGCCGTTGGCAAGCCCGATGACCAGACCGCACAGGGCGACCAGACTCAGATTCGCCAGCAGCGGAATGTGATAGACCACGTCGAGTATCGCCGCGAGGCCGCCGAGCAGGCCGAGCAATGAACCCACCGACAAATCGATCTCGCCGCTGATGATCACCAGCACCATGCCGCAGGCGAGAATTCCGGTGATCGACATCTGCCGCAGCAGGTTGGACAGGTTGCGCGGGGTGAGGAAGCCGCCCTCGGTCTGCCAGCTGAAGAACAGCCAGATCAGCACCACGGCAAATACCAGCGCGAGCATCTTGTAGCGGGTGAACAGTTGTTTGACCTGATTCATTTACGCGGTTTTCCGATCATTATTGTTATGGCTGCCCGGCTGGCTGAGGGCGGCGGCGAGTACCTGTTCCTGGGTCAGCTCATGGTTGACGAAGTCACCACGCAACTGGCCTTCGCCGATCACCAGCACGCGGTCGGAGACGCCGAGCACTTCGGCCAGTTCCGATGAAACCATGATGATCGACACGCCTTCGGCGGCCAGCGCGCCCATCAATTTGTAGATCTCGTACTTGGCGCCGACGTCCACGCCTCGGGTCGGCTCGTCGAGAATCAGTACGCGCGGTTTGGCCAGCAGCATTTTCGCCAGCACGGCTTTCTGCTGGTTACCGCCCGACAGGCTGGTGATCGGCAGGGATGGACTTGCGGTCTTCAGATGCAGACGGGAGATTTCCCGGTCGATGCAGCCCAGTTCGGCTTCGGCATCGATGCGGGTCATTTTCGAATAGCTCTCGAGCACGGCGAGGGTGATGTTCTGACCGACACCGAGATCCGGAATGATGCCTTGGCGCTTGCGATCTTCGGGCACCAGGCACAGGCCGGCGCGGATCGCTTTCAGCGGCGTGCGCGTGTCGATCGGTCGGCCGTCCAGCCAGACTTCGCCTTCATGGCGTCCGGGGTAGGCGCCGAACAGTGCGGTGACCAGTTCGGTGCGGCCGGCCCCGACCAGCCCGGCAATGCCGAGAATCTCGCCGCGCTTGAGGCTGAAGGAGATGTCGTCGACCCGTTTGCGCTTGGGGTTGTCGACGTCGTAGCAAGTCATGTGGCGCGCTTCGAAAATCACCTCGCCAATCTCGTGCGGCTCGCTGGGATAAAGGTTGCTCATTTCGCGCCCGACCATCTGCGTGATGATCTGTGGAATGTCCATGTCGGCCATGGCGGTGGTGGCGATGTGTTTGCCGTCGCGGATCACCGAAATGGTGTCGCACACGGCGGCGACTTCATCGAGTTTGTGCGAGATGTAGACGCAGGCGACGCCCTTGGCTTTGAGGTCGCGGATGATGTCCAGCAGCACTTCGATTTCCGAGCGGCTCAGGGCCGAGGAGGGCTCGTCGAGAATCAGCAGGCGCGCCTGTTTGTTCAGGGCCTTGGCGATTTCCACCAGTTGCTGATAGCCGCCGCCGTACTGCGAAACCGGCAGCGAAACATTCATGTCCGGCACCTTCAATTCACGCATCAAGGCTTCGGCGCGGTGAATCATCGCCGGGTAGTTCATGCGTCCGCCGGGCAGCGTCAGCTCATGGCCCATGAAGATGTTTTCGGCGACCGACAGGTCGGGAACCAACGTCAGTTCCTGATGGATGATGACGATGCCGGCGGCCTCGGTTTCGCTGATCGATTGCGCCCGGAGCGGTTGCCCGTCCCAGAGGATTTCACCGTCCCAGGTGCCATAGGGATAGACCGCCGAGAGGATCTTCATCAGCGTCGACTTGCCGGCGCCATTCTCGCCGCACAGGCCCACGCATTCACCGGGCCGGACCTTGATGTCGATGCCGTTGAGCGCTTTGACACCGCCGAAGGTTTTGACGATGCCGTTCATTTGCAGCAGATAGTCGGACATGGAAAAGGCTCGTATACCAGGGACTCAAACACCACTGAACCTGTGTGGGAGCGAGCCTGCTCGCGAAGGGGCCTTTTCAGACAGAGCTTTACTGACTGACACTCCGCTTTCGCGAGCAGGCTCGCTCCCACAGGTCTGATCAAGATTTACGACCGGATCACTGCCCGGCAATCTGCGCCTTGGTGTAGAAGCCGTCCTGTTCGAGCAAGTCGATGTTGTCCTTGGTCAACGGCGTTGGCGTGAGCAGGATGGTGTCGACCTTTTTGCTGCCGTTGTCGTACTGCGAGGTGTAGGCCGGTTTTTCGTTGCGTGCCAGTTGCACCGAGAGCTTGGCCGCTTCGGAGGCGATGAGTTTCAGCGGTTTGTACACGGTCATGGTTTGCGTGCCGGCGATCACGCGTTTGACTGCTGCGAGGTCGGCGTCCTGGCCGGAAATCGGCACCTTGCCGGCCAGTTGTTGCGCGGCCAGTGCCTGGATGGCGCCGCCAGCGGTAGCGTCGTTAGAGGCGACAATGCCGTCGATTTTGTTGTTGTTACGGGTCAGGGCGTTTTCAACGATGCTCAGCGCTTCGGTCGGGTTCCATTCCTTGACCCACTGCTGGCCAACGATCTTGATATCGCCCTTGTCGATGGCCGGTTGCAGCACCTTCATCTGGCCTTCACGGAGGATCTTGGCGTTGTTGTCGGTGGGCGCGCCACCGAGCAAGAAGTAATTGCCCTTGGGCGCTGCTTTCAGCACGCCGCCGGCCTGCATCTCGCCGACCTTTTCGTTATCGAAGGAGATATAGGCGTCGACATCGGCGTTGAGAATCAGCCGGTCGTAAGACACCACTTTGATCCCGGCTTTCTTCGCCTCGGCCACGGCGTTGGTCAGCACTGTCGCGTTGAACGGCACGATGACAATCACATCGACGCCGCGAGAGATGAGGTTTTCGATCTGCGAAATCTGCTTCTGCTCGTTGGCGTCCGCCGATTGCACGAAGACTTTGGCGTCCATTTTTTCCGCCGCCGCGACGAAGTAATCGCGGTCGCGCGACCAGCGTTCCAGACGCAGGTCATCAATGGAAAAGCCGATTTTCGGGTGGGTGGCGTCGGCCATTACCGGCAGGGCCAACAACGCCAGGGCACTGGCCAACAGCGTACGTTTCAAGTTCTTCATGGTGGTGCGTCCTTTTATTTTTGTTGGAAAGACACGGCCTGACGATGAATCGGGCTGGGTAGAACTGTAGAGAATCTGCCGACGCAGCAGGCACAGAATTGTCGTGCAATTGTCACAGCGTCGTTGCGTCGGCAGAGGGTCTCGGCGATCAGCGATAGAGATAGCGGTTGACGATGTTTTCGAGCATTTCCTGACGGCCACTGACGGCTTGCGGGTTCAGCTCGTTGGTGAACGCGTGCTCGGCCAGCGACTCGAGATTGAAGTCGCCCGCCATCACCGCTTGCCCGAACGGCTGACGCCAGCCGGCGTAGCGTTGGTCCTTGAGGGTTTGCAATTGATCGTTCTCAACCATCGCGGCGGCGCGTTCCAGCGACAAGGCAAGAACGTCCATGGCGCCGACGTGGCCGTGGAACAGGTCGATCTCGTCGAGGCTCTGCCGGCGCACCTTGGAGTCGAAATTGAAGCCGCCATTCTTGAAACCGCCGGCCTTGAGGATTTCATAGGTCGCCAGGGTCATTTCTTCGACGCTGTTGGGGAACTGGTCGGTGTCCCAGCCGTTCTGCGGATCGCCACGGTTGGCATCGATGCTGCCGAAAATCCCCAGCGAGGCAGCCGTGGCAATTTCGTGATGAAAGCTGTGGCCGGCCAGGGTCGCGTGGTTGGCCTCGATGTTGACCTTGATTTCCTTTTCCAGGCCGTACTGCTGGAGAAAGCCGAATACCGTAGCGCTGTCGTAATCGTACTGGTGCTTGGTCGGCTCCTGCGGCTTGGGTTCGATCAGCAGGTCGCCGGTGAAACCGATCTTGTGCTTGTGCTCGACCACCATGCGCATGAAGCGCCCGAGTTGTTCGCGCTCACGTTTCAGGTCGGTATTGAGCAGGGTTTCGTAGCCTTCGCGACCGCCCCACAGCACGTAGTTGGAGCCCTTGAGCCGATGGGTGGCGTTCATCGCGCTGAACACTTGCGCGGCGGCGCAGGCGAACACTTCCGGATCGGGATTACTCGCGGCACCGGCGGCAAAACGTGGATTGCTGAAGCAGTTGGCGGTGCCCCAGAGCAGCTTGATGCCGCTTTGTGCCTGATGCTGTTCGAGGCGATCGACCATTTGTGCGAAGTGTTCGCGGTACTCCTTCAGCGAATTGCCTTCGGGGGCGACGTCCGTGTCGTGAAAGCAGTAGTAATCGATGCCCAGTTTGCTGAAGAACTCGAAGGCGGCTTGAGCCTTGCCGATAGCCAGTTCCATCGGTTCGCCACTGCGTTGCCAGGGGCGCTTGAAGGTGCCGGCACCGAACACATCGGAGCCCGGCCAGACGAAGGTGTGCCAGTAGCAGGCGGCCATGCGCAGGTGTTCGCGCATGGGTTTGCCGAGGATCAGTTTGTCGGCATCGTAGTGACGAAAAGCGAGGGGCGAATCACTGTTCGGGCCTTCGTAGCGAACCGGCTCGATATTGGGGAAATACTGCATGGACCTTGTCCTTGTTGTTCTTGGCGGTGTCTCGATACTAGCAACGCCCCCGTGCCCGCTGATTATGAAAAGCCTCAACCGTGAGTGCGATTTTGCGTATTGAGCTTCAGCGGCTTCGCGCCTAGTCTGTGTCCATCGTCGCCGCGAAAAGGCGGCCCGGAACAGTACAAAAACAATTTGAGGCCGCTTTCGCGAGCAGGCTCGCTCCCACATTTGATTCGTGTCGTTCACAAAACCGTGTGGGAGCGAGCTTGCTCGCGAATGGCTTTACGCAAAATCCGGATACTGAATGAAAAGCCTACCGCCCGTGCACCGCATCGCCCTGTTGTTCAACGGCAGCAAGATCTACGACCGTGGAATCATCAGCGGCATTGGCAACTACCTGAGCAGCACCCGCGCTTCCTGGGACCTGTTTCTGGAAGAGGACTTTCTTTGCCGGTTGAAGGGCATCGAGCGTTGGCAGGGTGACGGCATCATTGCTGACTTCGACGATCCGCTGATCGGCGAGGCGCTGGCCGACATTCATTTGCCGGTGGTGGCGGTCGGCGGTTCTTACGAGGATGCGCGCGCCTATCCGAAAGCGATCCCCTACGTTGCCACTGATAACAACGCACTGATCACTCTGGCTTATTCGCATCTGGTCGAGGCGGGGTTGCAGCGCTTTGCCTGTTTCAGCCTGCCGGAAGCGCAGGCCAATCGCTGGGCGCAGGAGCGGGAAAAAGCTTTTCGCAAACTGATGCAGCGCGACGGCCTGCACGCCGAGATCTATCGCGGCATGGGCACCAGCGCACCGTTGTGGGACAGTGCCGTCGAGCAACTGATCGCCTGGCTGCACAGCCTGCCCAAACCGATCGGCATCATCGCCGTCAGCGACGCCCGCGCCCGGCAGTTGCTGCAAGCCTGCCTGACCGCCGGCATTGCCGTGCCCGAGCAGGTCGCGCTGATCGGCATCGACAACGACCCGCTGACCCGCAGCCTGACCCGCGTGCCCCTGAGTTCGGTGATCCAAGGCACCGAAACCATGGGCCGCACCGCTGCGCAATTGCTGCACCAGATGCTCCACGGCATGCCGTCCACCGGCACGCAAATCCTGATTCCGCCTGATGCGGTCAATGTGCAGGTGTCGAGCCTGCACCAACCACTGGGCAATCCCTACGTCATGCAAGCGCTGCTGTTCATCCGCCAATATGCCTGCCAGGGCATCAAGACCGCGCAAGTGGCGGCGTATGTCGGCGTGTCGCGCTCATCGCTGGAAGCGCATTTCCGCGCCGAGCGCGGTTGCAGCGTGCATGACGAAATTTTGCGTTTCAAACTGGCGGCGGCTACCAGCGGTTTGAAGCATACCGACGCTGCGATTGCCGACATTGCCCACGCGTGCGGCTTCAAATCGGCGCAGTACCTGCACACGGTGTTCCGTCGCGAGTTCGGCTGCACGCCGCGTGAGTATCAGCAGGGCGGGGCGTAGCGCTGCGCATGGCTCACGCCAGCGCAGCGGCATTGGCTCTGGAACGCCAGGCAAACGTCAGCACCATCAGCAACCCCAGACCGGCCATCGCCGCGCCGGCCAGGGAAATCGCCGGATAACCCAGCCCGGCATTGATCACCGCGCCACCCAGCGCCGCGCCGATCGCGTTGCCGAAATTGAAGGCACCGATGTTCACCGCCGAAGCCAGATTCGGCGCGTCCTTGGCCGCTTCCATCACGCGCATTTGCAGCGGTGGCACCAGGGCGAAACTGGCGATACCCCAGATCAGAATGGCCACGGCGGCCGGCAGCGGCCAGCGCATCAGCACAGTGAACGCCAGCAACACCACAATCAATGCGCTCAGCGAGACGATCAGGGTGCGGTCAATCGAACGGTCGGCAGCCTTGCCACCCCACATGTTGCCCAGCGTCAAGCCGACGCCGAACAGCACCAGCATGGCGGTGATGAACGCGGCGGAGGCATGGGTCTCGCTGCTGAGAATCGGCGCGATGTAAGTGAATACGGTGAACATCGCACTCGAGCCGACCACGGTCAGGGCCAGCGCGGCCAACACCGGACCTCTGCCCAATACCCGTATTTCCGCCAGCGCACCCGCGCCTTGCTCTGCTTTCAGATTGGGCAGGGCGAACCATAAGGCGATCATGGTCAGCACACCGAGGCCGGTAATGCCCCAGAACGCCGTGCGCCAGCCAAACAGCTCACCAAACCAGGCCGCCAGCGGCACACCGCCGATAGTCGCCAACGTCAGGCCCATGAACATTGCCGCCACGGCGCCGGCACGTTTTTCCGGCGCGACCACGCTGGCGGCGACCACAGAGCCCACTCCGAAGAATGCGCCGTGATTGAGCGAGGTGATCACTCGGGCGACCATCAGGCTGGAGTAATCGGTGGCCAGCGCCGACATCAGGTTACCCAGGGTGAAAATCGCCATCAGCCCGATCAGCAGATAGCGCCGGGGGATCTTGCCGGTGGTCAGGGTCATCAGCGGCGCGCCGAGCAGCACGCCTAAGGCGTAGGCACTGACCAACAGCCCCGCAGCGGGAATGGAAACGCCGAGATCGGCAGCGATGCCGGGCAACATGCCCATCGGCGCGAACTCGGTGACGCCGATGCCAAAGGCGCCGACAGCGAGTGCAACAAGTGGTGGATTGATACGCATGGAAAGTCTCCTCATCTATGCCGCCAATGCTACGATCCATGGTTTTCCGGCGGTAGATGGCGATTTTGGCAATCACCTTTGCGTAAGAGGCACGAATGGACTTCAACGGCAGGTCAGGGGAAATGAGCGTGTTCGTCACCGTGGCGCAGGAGGGCAGCCTCTCAGCTGCTGCGCGTGCGCTGGGGCTGACGCCTTCGGCGGTCAGTCGGATCATCGCCCGCGCGGAACAACGACTTGGTACCCGCTTGCTGCTGCGCACCACCCGCGCACTCACTTTTACCGCCGAGGGCGAGGCCTTCCTGCGCGGTGCCCGGCGGATTCTCGCCGACATGGACGAAGTGGAAGGGGCCATCACCGATCAAGGCGTACCCAAGGGCCGCTTGCGTGTCAGTGCCGCCCTTGGCCATGGAAGGCTGACCATTGTGCCGTTGGTCGCAGCCTTCACCGCCCGCTACCCGAACATCGTCGTCGACCTCAGCCTCGGCGACGAAGTCGTTGACATCCTCGCCGGCCAGGCGGATGTCGCCATACGCTTCGGCCATCTGCCCGACAGCCCGTTGACCGCACGCCGGCTCGGCCACACCGGCCAGGTGGTCGTGGCATCGCCCGACTATCTGGAACGTCATGGCACGCCTCAGCAACCCGAAGACCTGCTCAAGCACAACTGCCTGCGCTTCAACTTCCGCCGCGCCGAAGCCAACTGGCCGTTTATCCGCGACGGCAAGGAGTTCTCGCTGAAAGTCAGCGGCAACATCGAATGTAGCAGCGGCGAAGCACTGGCCCAGTTCGCCAGACTCGGCGCCGGAATTGCGCGGATTGGCGAGTTCACCGTCAGGGAAGACTTGCAGCGCGGCGCGCTGATCCCGCTGCTGCAAGCGTTTAACCCGGGCGATGAGGAACCGATTCATGCGGTGTTCGTCGGCGGCGCGGCGATGCCGGTGCGGGTGCGCTTGTTTGTGGATTTTTTGCTGGAGCAGCATCGGATGTAGACGTGCTGTGCGGATTCTGCGGGTCGTCCATGACCCGCAGACTGGCGGCTAAATGGTCGGGATGGTGCCGCCGTCGATCACAAATTCACTCCCGGTGATCGACGCTGCTCGCGGCGATGCCAGGAACCCGATCAGCTCAGCCACTTCAACTGGCGTCGACGGGCGGCCGAGCGGGATACCGCCCAGGGCCTGCATGATGATGTCCTTGCCACCTTGATAGTCAGTGCCTGCCTCCTGCGCGAGTCGCTCGGCGAATGCCACCGACGCTTCGGTTTCAACCCAGCCCGGCGATACCCGCACGACGCGAACCCCCTTGGGTGACACTTCTTTCGACAGGCTTTTGCTGTAGGTCGACAGCGCAGCCTTGGCCGCCGCGTACGCCGTCGTTGATTCCGGCAGTGGCAGCCGACTCTGGATGGATGTGACATGGATCACCACGCCATTACGACGCTCGAGCATGTCCGGCAGCAGGGCGCGATCAAGGCGCACCGCCGGCAGCAGATTCAGGTTGAGCTCGCGTTGCCACTGTTCCTCGTCCAGCGCTGCAAAACCACCACCGGGGGCCGACGAGCCACCCAGAACATGGATCACTATGTCGACGCCGCCCAGTTGCTGTTCGACCGCAGCGATGAGTGCGTCACAACCTTCCCGGGTCGAAAGATCAGCCGCGACCAGCAGTGCGCCCGGCATTTTGACGTCCACTTGCCGAGCCGAGGTGATGACCTTTGCGTCCTCGGCCAGGAACCACTCGACCACTGCTTTGCCGATTCCCTTGGTGCCGCCGGTGACGAGCACCCGTTTGCCAGTCAATCCTGAATTCAGCATGGCGAGATCTCCAGCGCGAGGAATTGATGGATTGCGTCGGAGATTTTTTTCTCGTCGGTGACCGTGAGATACATTTGCACGACGTTGGAAGGTTGAAGGTTCATTGCCTGACTCCTGATTGATGGTCTGGAGTCATCTTGCTGCGCTGCAGATAGTTTGTTCAACTGGGACAAATCGTAATAACCCATCCCGGAAAACAGGACAATTCATGGCCCAGGATCGCTTAGCCCTTAATGAACTGGATGCCGTTATAGCGGTGGCACGCAGGGGGTCGTTCCGCCAGGCTGCCATTGATCTCGACGTTTCGACCACCGCGCTGAGCAACACCATTGCGCAACTCGAAGCGCGCCTCGAATCGCGCCTGTTCAACCGCACCACCCGCAGCGTCGCCATCACCGAAGCGGGCAGGGTGTTTCTCGAGCAAGTGGGGCCAGCCTTGCAGGATTTGCGCGCGGCACTGGATGCAGTGCGCTCGCAAAACGCCGGACCCTCGGGAACGCTGCGCATCAACGCATTCGCCAGCGCTGCGCGTTCGGCGCTGCTGCCACTGGTGATCGAGTTTTTGCAGCAGCATCCGAAAGTCCACATTGACCTTGTGACCGAAGGGCGCCTGGTGGATATCGTGGCTGACGGCTTCGATTTCGGCGTGCGCTCGGCAGGCCTGGTGCCCAACGATGTGATTGTAGTGCCTGTCGGCCCGCCGCAACGGTACGCGGTGGTCGGTTCGCCGGGGTATTTTGCACAACACGGCAAACCGCGCTCGCCGTCCGATCTGCCCGGGCATCGATGCATCCGTGTGCGACTGCCGAACGGGGCGATTTTCCCTTGGTATTTCGAGCGCGACGGCGAAGTCATTCGTCTGGATGTGAACGGGCCGCTGACCCTGGATGAATCGAGCGTGGTCAAGGTGGCGGTGCAGGCGGATATGGGGCTGGGCTTTTTCATGGAGCAGGACGTTCGTGACGAAATCCGCAGCGGCGAGTTCGTGCAGGTACTCAAGGACTGGACCCCGCCCCGAGACAGGTTGTGCCTGTACTACCCGAACCGCCGCAATCCCTCTGCGGCCGCCAGGGCATTCATTGAGTTGGCGCGCGCCAGTCAGGCTTGACCCCGGCACGGTATTCAGGCGATCAAGCCCATCGTCAGCCCCTTCAAGGTGGCGGCTGCCCGGGTCGAGCATTGCAATTTTCGAAAGATGCTTTCCATGTGCGTGCGTACCGTGCTCGGACTGATAGCCAACAGTTGCGCGACTTGTTTGTTGCTGGCGCCACGGCTGATCTCCAGAAGAATGCGGCACTCACGGGCTGTCAGCAGCGAAGGCTTGGGTTGCCGCAGGCGGCGCTCGCCACTGGCGGCGGCAATGACCGCTTCGCAGACATCGTTGTCGAACAGACCACGGCCAGCATCCTGTTTGAGTAGCGTGGCGGCTGCGGCTTCGTCGTGGGCTGTTCGCCATGGCCGGGCTTGCCTCAACGCTACCCAGGCGACCGAGGTGGCGAACAGCCGATGTTCGGCATTCAGTGCATCACCGGCCACGCCGCGAAAATAGCCGCTGCCATCGAGCCGTTCATACGCGTGGGTGGCTATCTCGGCGGGCGCGGTCAGTTCAGGAACCGGTCGGAGCGCCTGTTGCGTCCAGTAAGGCACCAGCCGCACTCGCTCTGCCGCACCGTAGGGCAGCGACCCTGGGCTATTCCATAGGTGATTGGAAACGGCTGCGCGGCCGAGACCGTAAATCAGCGCGGACTTGCCAATGTTTGCCAAAGTCGGCTCACTCAACCCCCACAGGCGTGCCGCTTCCACGGCAACATGCGCGACCTGACGCGAATGCCCGGCCAGCCATGGCAACTTCAAGTCAATGACGTCTCCGACCAAAGTCAGCGAGACACGACGCTGCTCAGGCGCGGGTTCAACTTTTGTGCAAAGCGTTTCCAGATCCGCCAGCCAGGCCTTGGCATTGGCCACCAGCAACGACACCAGCGACGCTGGATAGCGCCGATCCGACTGCTCGTTGATCCAGCGCAACGCCGCGTCCAGGCCGTGAGCGCGAGTGAGAATATCCAGATCACCGGCCATGACCACCTGATAGGCCACCTCCGGGATATGTTCATGCGCCACGCCGAGCGGTCGGCCAGTGCCGTCGTAGGTTTCGAACACCCGACACAGGCCCGCTTCGACGGCGGTTCCGAGCTGGAGGGTTTTGGCGATTGCACCGGACACTTCACAGTGCACAACGGCCAGCGGGGTTGCCTGATGCACCGCGTTCATCTGCTCATTGCCCAGGGTCAGATCGAGCATTGCGCGGCGACCATCGACGTCGTCACCCAGCAGGTCGGCAAAGCCTTCGGCGTTGGCCGTGCACCCAGACCAGCGCAGCAAGGCAATCTGCTCTGCAACCTGCAGATGCTCACCGTCGCCGTGGCATGCCTGCGCGAGCATCCGCGCCAAAGCGGCAACGCGCCGGGAGTGACCGAGCGGTTGCCCCATGCTGAGGTCACCGACCTGGGCGATGGTTGCCAGTGCGCCGTCCAGTGAGATGTCCAGTTGCAAGCCACTATCCATGAAAAATGCCCCGGGGTCGGATAATTGACCGATGCCCACATCGCAGGCCGGCCAGCACACTCTGAACTCCCGAACAGGAGCTCATCCAATGAAAACAATCAAATCGAAATTCGCCACCGTCGCCTTTGCCCTGGCCAGTACCTTCATGGCCGGCGCCAGCCACGCGCAGGATACAACGCCTTCGGTGGTGATCGTACACGGCGCCTTCGCCGACGGTTCCGACTGGGCCAAAGTGGTGCCACTGCTGCAAGCCAAAGGCGTGGCCGTTACCGTTGTGCAAAATCCGCTCACCTCGCTGGCCGATGATGTTGCCGCCACGCGCCGCGCGCTGAACAACCAGCAGGGCAAGGTGGTGCTGGTCGGTCACTCCTGGGGCGGCACGGTGATCACCGAAGCCGGCAACGACCAGAAAGTGAGCGCTCTGGTGTACGTCGCCGCCTTCGCGCCAGAGGCCGGGCAAACCAGCGGCGAGCAGGGTAAAGGCGCGCCGACGCCGCCGGGCATCAGTCAGATCAAGGCCGACGGTAACGGCTTCCTCTATCTGACCGCTGAAGGCATGGCCAAGGATTTCGCTCAGGATCTGCCGGCCGCGCAGACCGCCGTCATGACCGCCACACAGGGGCCGATCAAGGCCTCGGCTTTCGAAGATAAAACCACCGTTTCGGCCTGGAAAACCAAGCCGTCCTGGTACCTGCTCGCTACCGAAGACCGGATGATTCATCCCGACGTCCAGCGGTCTGCCGCCAAGCGCATCAGTGCGACCCTCGCCGAGGTGAAGTCCAGCCATGTCCCGCAGCAGTCGCAGCCGGCGCAAGTCGCGGCGGTGATTCTCAAGGCCGTGCACGGCGTTGCTGAGCAGTGATCGCGGCATCGAAGGAGAGTGGGCGTATGAACCCTCGAAGCGCTCACGACTACGATTTCATTGTCTGTGGTGCCGGCACGTCGGGCTGCGTGGTCGCTGCGCGGCTTGCCGATCAGTCAGGCGCACGAGTTCTGCTGATTGAAGCCGGCGAACGTTACTCAGGCCCCGAGGTGACCGAACCGGCGCAATGGCCGCTGAACCTGGGCTCCGCGCGCGACTGGGCATTCGAGGGGCAATCCGATCCACGCCTCAACGGTCGACGGCTCCCGCTGAGCATGGGCAAGGGGCTCGGTGGAGGTTCGAGCATCAACGTGATGGTCTGGTCGCGCGGCCATCGCGCCGATTGGGAGCATTTTGCTGCCGAGTCTGGCGACCCGGCCTGGGGCTACGCATCGGTTCTCGATTACTACCGCAGGATCGAAAACTGGCAAGGCAGCCCGGACGCCACTCGGCGTGGTTCAGGTGGGCCGGTACATGTCGAACAGCCGGCCACACCTCAACCCCTTGCGTGGGCAACGCTGGAGGCGGCCAGCGATCTGGGCATCCCCCGATTCGACAGTCCCAACGGCGAGATGATGGAAGGCCCGGGCGGGGTCGCCATCACCGACTTGCGCATCAAACACGGCAAGCGTGAATCGGTTTATGACGCCTACATCCAGCCACGCTTGCAATGTCCAAATCTGACGGTGCTGACCGGAGCCTTAGTGACCCGCGTGTTGCTGGACGGCACCCGGGCCGTCGGTGTCGAAGTGTTGATCGCCGGCGAGCGGCGCCGCTTTCATGCCGCAGCTGAAGTCATCCTGTCCATGGGCGCGGTGCAATCACCGAAAGTGCTCATGCAGTCGGGCATCGGCCCGGCGGATGAACTGCGAAAACACGGCATCGCACCGGTCGTTCATCTACCCGGTGTGGGCGAGAATTTGCAGGATCATCTGGCGTTCGCTTGCACGTGGGAGTATCGACAACCCCAGGCCGTCGCTGGCAGCGGATGCGAAACCACCTTGTACTGGAAAAGCGACAGCCGCCTGGAAGCCCCGGACCTGTTGCAGTGCCAGTTGGCATTCGCGGTACCGTCTCCGCCTGAGGTCGCCATCGAGCCGCCGGAGCATGGCTGGACCATGTTCGCCGGGCTTGCCAGACCTGCCAGTCGCGGACGCTTGCGGTTGTCGGGTGCTGGGCCGCTGGATGCACCGATCATTGAGCCGAACTCCCTGAGCGAGCCCGAGGACATGGCCGCAGCCCATGCGTCGATCGAACTGTGCCGCGCACTCGGCAACAGCCAGGCCTTCAATGCGCTGATCAAGCGCGAAGTCGTGCCCGGTCCCAGAGAGCGTCGCGCTATGGAACAGTTCATCCGCAATTCGGCCGTGACCTACTGGCACCTGTCGTGCACGGCAAAAATGGGCCGCGATGCGCTGTCGGTGGTTGACCACCAATTACGCGTGTACGGGATCGACGGGCTGCGCGTTGCAGATGCCTCGATCATGCCGCGCATTACCGTTGGCAACACGATGGCGCCGTGTGTCGTTATTGGTGAGCGGGCGGCGGATATGCTTCTGGCTGCGTATGGGGTGACGATGGCGAACACAATGCCTTGAAGGTAATGGCCGTGCGGGCGGGGCGGCAAATCCCGGCCTGCCGTCTAGGTGGGACGATGAGTCGAGTCAGTCGATTCAATTCATCGGCACGGCGAACACGGCACTGGCGCGCGCAACCGTTCGCTCACCGACGTGCAGACTGACGCCAGCAAACGCCAGTTGGCGGCCCTTTCTGGAGTGCTCAAGGCGCACTTCGAGCCATTCGTTGATTTGCACTGCACCGAGATAATCCAGGGTCATGCTCGCGGTGATCAACGGCTGCGGTGGATCGCTGGAAAGGCCATGGCGTAACCCATGCCCACGTCCGCCAGTGTCGCCAATACACCGCCATGCAAAGTGCCACGGCCGTTGGCGTGGCGGGAGTCGGTCAGTAAACCCAATTCCAAGTGCAGCCCCTGACCCCTGGCGTAGATTGGGCCGAGCAGATCCAGTAACGGACTGCTGCGGGTGAATGGAGTGAAACCTTCGGGAATGGCTGTGGTGTTCATGTTCCCATCCTGATGCAGGCGACTGACCTGCATGATTGGGCGAGGAAACGCAGGAGGGGGCAAGCACTATGCGAACGGGGAATTTGCTGCAATAAGTGCGCGGAGCGTGGCACTGAAAATCAGTGCGACGACACAAACGGCGAAGCACTCGTCGGTGCCGGCAGCGCATAGGCCGTTTTCATCCACGCCACTTCCGCTAGCGGCGTGCGGCCGAAGAGGCGTTTGAAGTCGCGGCTGAATTGCGAGGCGCTTTCGTAACCGACCAGAAACGCAGATTTTGCCGCGGTCAGGTCGTTACGCAGCATCAGCAATCGCGCCTGGTGCAGCCGCGTCGACTTCAGATACTGCATCGGCGAGGAATCGGTAACCTTGCGAAAGTGCAGGTGAAAATTCGGCACGCTCATCTGCGCTTCCTCTGCCAGGGTCTCTACGTCGAGATGCTGGTGATAACAGCTGTGGATCTTGTGGATGGCGCGGGTCACCTTGCCGAACTGGCCTTGTTGGGCGATGGCGGCGCGCAGGGTGCCACCTTGTTCGCCGGTGAGGATACGGTAGTAGAGCTCGCGCAGCATCGCCGGGCCGAGGATTTGCGCGTCGGCATCGTTGCTCATCACTTCAAGAAAGCGCAGGGTCGATTGGCGTAGCGGTTCGTCGAGAGGCGAGGCGTACATGCCCATCGGCTGCGCTGTGGGGAAATCCCACAGCTCATCCACTTGCTGAATCAGCTCGCCAGCCAGGGCGAAATCCAGACGCACGTACACCGCGAGCATTGGCTCGGCTTCGCTGGCGTCGGTTTCCATGGTGAAGGGTACCGGCACCGACACCACCAGATAGTGCTGAGCGTCGTAGACGTAGATTTCATCGCCGAGATAGCCGCGTTTGCGCCCCTGACAGAGGATCATGATGCCCGGTTCATACAGCACCGGCGTGCGGGTCAGCGGTCGGTTGGAACGCAGGAAACGTACATCGTCCAGCGGGCTCAGGTTGTAGCCCTCCAGCGGGGCGAGCTGGCTCATTAACTGGACCATGCGCGCTGTGATTGGGTCTTTCGGTTTCGGCATGGGCTGTGGGTTTCCTTGTGAAAAGGCGCGTTCGAACCTGTCTGGCTGATTGGCGGGGTGTCAGACAGAGCCCTCACCCTAGCCCTCTCCCAGAGGGAGAGGGGACTGACCGTGGTGTTAGATCGGGATCTGCCGACCTGAAATATCGCGCCGAATGCTGACCGCGCTGTTCTAGCGTAATAAGCCCTGCGGAAATCTTCGAGGCAGGCTCAGGAGTTGAATCCACCCGCGATCGGCTCCCTCTCCCAGAGGGAGAGGGGACTGACCGTGGTGTTTGATCGGGATCTGCCGACCTGAA
>Ga0308171_1001592_pt1 | contig 29170 bp, 25 predicted proteins | sample PhyGR1_FD_202135 | JGI IMG/M metagenome (GOLD analysis project Ga0308171, IMG submission 202135) | Phyllosphere microbial communities from UC Gill Tract Community Farm, Albany, California, United States - DLSLSG.R1 | ecosystem: Host-associated > Plants > Phyllosphere > Unclassified | place: USA...
ACAACATCCCTGCTCGTGGTCTGATCGGTTTCCGTAACCAGTTCCTGACCCTGACCAACGGTGCTGGCATCCTGACCTCGATCTTCGATCGCTACGCTCCGATGAAGTCGGGCCACATGTCCGGCCGTCAGAACGGCGTACTGGTTTCGGTCGAAACCGGCAAGGCGCTGACCTACTCCCTGGAAACCCTGCAGGCGCGCGGCAAGCTGTTCGTCGAGCACGGTCAGGAGATCTACAACGGTCAGATCGTCGGCCTGAACAGCCGTGACACCGACATGGGCGTCAACCCAACCAAAGGCAAGAAGCTGGACAACATGCGTGCCTCGGGTAAAGACGAGACCATCGCTCTGGTTCCGCCGGTTCGCTTCACTTTGGAACAGGCCCTGGAATTCATCCAGGACGACGAGCTGTGCGAAGTCACGCCGAAGTCGATCCGTCTGCGCAAGAAGATCCTGGACGAAGGCGAGCGTACCCGCGCTGCCAAGAAAGCCAAGAACTGATTCGTAGTTCCGGTTGATTGAAAAGCCCCCGGCGCGAAAGCGTTCGGGGGTTTTTTTATGGCTGTGGGTGCCAGCAGGTCTGGCCTCTTCGCGGGCAGAGACCCGCTCCCACATTAAGCTTGGGGTGTGTCAAGGAGGGCCAGGTGCGGCCTTCGCGGGCGGAGGGCTCGCCGCCACTGTGGGAGCGGGTCTCTGCCCGCGAAGAGGCCGGCTTTGGCACTGCAAAGCCCTCTATCGTTCGCCCTCCAGTTTTCCACCCCCAGGCCGATAGCGCAGGCAATATCGATTCCCTCCGAAGGGGGCCCCATGCGCCTGCTACCCACCAAGATCATGTCCCGCCTCAGCCTGGGCATCGTGTTTATCCTGCTGGTAACTGCGGCCGCCATCTATGCGGTCATGGTGCTCAGCGGCGAGCCCAAGCTGATCCAGTCCAACACCAAGAGCGCCGAGCAGTCGGCCACGGCCATCGCGCGGCAACTGTCGGTCGAACTGGCCGAGATCGAAGGCCGCGTCGCTGCCCTGGCGAGCCTGGGAGCGACGCTGCCAGCGGACGTCGAGCTGGTGAAAGGTACCTTGGCTCCAATCATCGATTCCCAAGGCAATACCGCCATCGCCGGCGGTGGCCTGTGGCCCGAGCCGGACGCATTCAGCGCAGGCGTGGCCCGTCGCAGTTTCTATTGGGCGCGCAGCGGCCAGAGCCTGGGGTATTCGGAGGAGTACAACGCCAGCACTGTGGATGACTATCACACCGCCGACTGGTACGTGCAGGGCAAGGCCTCCACGCCCGGTCGCTGCGCCTGGTCGGATGCCTACGAGGACCCGGTCAGCAAGATTCTGATGACCACCTGTACCGTGCCCTACAGCCGCGACGGCCGTTTCGCCGGCGTGGCGACCATCGACCTGACCCTCACGGGCCTGGCCGACTTCCTCAAGTCCAATGGGCAGGTCACCGGTGGCTATGCCTTTGCGATCGATCCGTCCGGCAAGGTCCTGTATTTCCCGGCCACCGGCGAGCAGCCGACGCCTGCTGACGAAACGGCACTGCTCGCCGCCTATCCCTGGTTCAAGGCCGTTACCCAGTGGCGCAGCAGCGGCCAGCGTGAGGCGCAGACCTTTCAGGTGGATCATGATGCGCAGTTGGGTGGGGCAGGTTACATCAGCCTCACGCGGGTTCCGGCCAGTGGCTGGACAGTGGGCCTGGCCACGCCCCAGGCACACATGACCGGCATTGCCAGCAAGTTGACCATCGATATCCTCACCACCCTGCTGCCGATCCTGGCACTGGTGTTTGGCCTGGCTTGGCTGGCCGGACGCGCGGTGTTCAGTCAGATCAACGAAACCACGGCACAGATCGACAAATTGGGCGAGCAGGGCGGTGGCACCAGCGCAGAACTGGACGTTGCACGGGCCGATGAGATCGGCCAGTTGCGCGGCGCGGTCAACCGCTACGCCGGCAACCTGCGCAACATGCTCAAGGCGATTGCCGATGAGGCGCTGCGCTTGCAGCAGCAGTCCGATGATGTCGCGCGGCTGTCAGTGATCATGGCCGAGCGCGCGGAAACCCAGCGCCAGGACAATACCTTGCTGGCCACCGCGATCACCGAGATGTCGTCCAGCGCCCAAGAGGTTGCCTCCAACACCACGGAGTGTTCCGACACCGCGCAGCTGTCGCTGTCAACGGCGCGCGAGAGTCAGGGGCATGTGGAGCAGAACAGTCAGACGATCGATTCTCTGACCGGCGATATTGCCAGCGTGGCTCAGGCCATCACCCGCTTGGGTCAGGACATCGAGAGCGTCAGCGGTGTGCTCGACGTGATCAAGTCGATTTCCGCGCAGACCAACCTGCTGGCGCTCAACGCCGCCATCGAGGCGGCTCGCGCTGGCGAGCAGGGCAGAGGCTTTGCGGTGGTCGCCGATGAGGTGCGCACCCTCGCCGGGCGCACTCAGGCGTCGGCCGACGAGATTCAGCAGATGATCGGTGAGTTGCGTCAGGCGTCGGTAAAGGCGGTCGATACCATGGTGGCGGGCGAGGACCGGACGCGCACCGTGGCGCAGCAGGCCGGTGTGCTGAGCGTATCGCTGGGCAGCACGGTGGTGGGTTTCGACGACATCGTCCAGCGCACCCAGCAGATCGCCGTGGCGACCCAGGAGCAGAGCCATGTCACTCAGGAGATCACCGAGCTGGCGGTGCGCATTCACGCGGCCAGTGAGGACGGCGCGCGTGACGCGTCCAGTCTCAGCGAACTGAGCCAGGGCATGCAGGCGCTGTCGACGCGGCTGGCGGGGTTGAGTCGGCAGCGGTGACCGGCGGTCATTCGGCGGCGCCCCCTTCGCGGGCAGAGACCCGCTCCCACAGATGATCACCGCCATTGTGGGAGCGGGGCGGTCTGCCTGACACACCGCAGCTCAGTGTGGGAGCGGGTCTCTGCCCGCGAAGAGGCCGGCTTTGGCACCCCAAGGCCTTCCACATTGAGCTGGGGTGGATCAGCCTTGGCGCGATACCGGCTTGGGCTGGTAGGCGCAATAGCCGGGGCGAGGTCCGATCCTGGGGTGGTTGCGGCAGGTGTCCGGGCGCTTTTCGTAGATCGTGCACAGGCGGCTTTTCTTGTCCAGGTACAGGCAATCGTTGTTGCTCATGCGCGTCAGGGTGAAAATGCCCGACTTCTGGTTGAAGCGCTCGACGATGCCTTCTTTCTGCAACCGCTTGGCGACGTTCTTGGGTGGATCGCCTTTCTCGAACTCGTCCACCACACCGATACGGATCAGGTCCTTGATCTTCACTTCCACCGGCAGCGTGCAGCAGGTCGAGATACAAGCGCCGCACATCGGCGCAGAATATTTCTGCCAGGTGTCCAGGCGGTCCACTTCGGCGGCAGCAATCAAAGAGCTTTTCATCGTCAGGTCATCAGGCAAGATGGATCAGGGCGCGCGATCATACCGGCATTGGTGAAAAAGTGAACAACCTTCTGCCCGAAACCCCGCGAATGGTGCAAAGTTACGAACCTGAGCATTGAGTGTGTGTCGAAGCGTCTAGGCTCAGGTATTCCATCCAGTATCGTCAATTTCCCCGAGGACGCATTGCATGTCTCAGGAACCGCTTGTCCGTGACGCCGAGGTGGCCGATTTTCGCGCTGCTGTACTCGCCAAACTCACCTACGCGGTGGGCAAGGACCCCGATCACGCATTCGACCATGACTGGTTCGAGGCCATTGCCCTCGCGGCGCGCGACCACATGGTCGAGCACTGGATGGATCACACCCGGCAGATCTACCGCAAGGGCCAGAAACGGGTCTATTACCTCTCCCTGGAATTTCTCATTGGTCGGCTGCTCTACGACAGCCTGAGCAACCTCGGCCTGCTGGACATCGCACGTGAAGCGTTGACCGACCTGGGCGTGGATCTGGAGCGCATTCGCCTGCTCGAGCCCGATGCGGCGCTGGGCAACGGCGGCCTTGGACGCCTGGCGGCCTGCTTCATGGAAAGCATGTCGACCCTGGGCGTCGCCGCCCACGGCTATGGCATCCGCTACGAACACGGTCTGTTCCGTCAGGCCATCGTCGATGGCTGGCAGCAGGAACAGACCGAAAACTGGCTCAATTTCGGCAACCCCTGGGAGTTCGAGCGTCCCGAGGTGATCTACCCGATCAGCTTCGGCGGCCATGTGGAAACCGTCACCGACAGCGAAGGCCAGCAGAAGCAGGTCTGGTGGCCCAGCGAGACCGTACGCGCGATCGCCTACGACACCCCGGTGGTCGGTTGGCGCGGCTCCAGCGTCAATACCCTGCGCCTGTGGCGCGCGCGGGCGATGGAAGACCTGCACTTGGAGCGCTTCAATGCGGGCGACCACCTCGGTGCCGTGGCCGAAGTGGCCCGTGCCGAGAGCATCTCACGGGTGCTGTACCCGGCCGACAGCACCGAAGCCGGCCAGGAGTTGCGCCTGCGCCAGGAGTACTTCTTCGTTGCAGCTTCCCTCCATGATTTGCTGCGTCGTCACCTGAACGGCAACGACAGCCTGCTCAACCTGGCCGACAAGGCTGCGATCCAGCTCAACGACACTCACCCCTCCATCGCCGTGGCGGAATTGATGCGCCAGTTGGTGGACGAACATGGCCTGGCGTGGGAAACCGCGTGGGAAATCACCGTCAACACCCTGGCCTATACCAACCACACGCTGTTGCCCGAGGCGCTGGAAACCTGGCCGGTGGGCCTGATGGAGCGTGTACTGCCGCGCCACATGCAGATCATCTACCTGATCAACGCCTATCACATCGACTCGCTGCGCGCCAAAGGCCAGCACGATGTCGATGTCTTGCGCGCGGTCTCGCTGATCGAGGAAGACAACGGTCGCCGCGTGCGCATGGGCAACCTGGCGTTCCTCGGTTCGCACAGCGTCAACGGGGTGTCCGGCCTGCATACCCAGCTGATGCGCAGCACGGTGTTTTCCGAGCTGCACAAGCTCTATCCCGATCGGATCAACAACAAGACCAACGGCATCACCTTCCGCCGCTGGCTGTATCAGTCCAACAGCGAGCTGACCGCGATGCTGGTCGACAAGCTCGGCCCGGAACTGCTCGACAATCCGGAAGGGCTGCTCAAGAACCTCGAGCCGTTTGCCGAGCAACCCGAGTTCCGCAAGGCCTTCGCGGCGCAGCGACTGAACAGCAAGAAAGCGCTGGCTCGCATCATTCATGAGCGCGTCGGCGTCACGGTCAATCCGGAAGCGATGTTCGACGTTCAGGTCAAGCGTATCCACGAGTACAAGCGTCAGTTGCTCAACCTGATGCACACCGTGGCGCTCTATCAGGCGATTCGCGCCGAGCCGGAAACCGCCTGGGTGCCGCGGGTGAAGATCTTCGCCGGCAAGGCGGCGGCCAGTTACCACCAGGCCAAGCTGATCATCAAGCTGGCCAACGACATCGCCCGGGTGGTGAACAACGACCCGACCGTGCGCGGCCTGCTCAAGGTGGTGTTCCTGCCCAACTACAACGTCAGCCTGGCCGAAAGCATCATTCCTGCGGCCGACCTGTCCGAGCAGATTTCCACGGCCGGCTACGAAGCGTCAGGCACCAGCAACATGAAGTTCGGCCTCAATGGCGCGTTGACCATCGGTACGCTGGACGGTGCCAACGTGGAAATGTGCGACTTCCTGGGCAAGGAGAACATGTTCATCTTCGGCATGACTGCAGCCCAGGTCGAAGAGCGCAAACATGCCGGGGGCTTCAGCGCCCATGGTGATGTCGCCGCTTCTCATCGTTTGAACGACGTTTTGCAGGCTATTCGTGGCGGTGTGTTCTCGTCCGACGATCCATCGCGCTACGCCGGTCTGGTCGACTCGTTGACCAGCTATGACCGCTTCCTGCTGTGTGCCGATTTCGATGCGTACTGGGATGCGCAGCGCAAGGTCGAGGAGACCTGGCACGACGCCGACAAGTGGTGGCGCATGGCCGTGCTCAATACGGCGCGGATGGGGTGGTTCTCGTCCGACCGGACCATTCGCGAGTATGCGCAGGATATCTGGCAGGCGCTGGAGTAAGGCCTGGAACCGCGGTGTTTCCTTCGCGGGCAGAGCCCGCTCCCACACGTGCCGACTGTGGGAGCGGGCTCTGCCCGCGAAGGGCATGCGGCGCTACCCCTGATACACCCCCTCACCGAACTATCTCCATTGATAGCCATCTGATAGCTGCCGCGGCGTGGCTAGCGCTCGCTTGGTTTGACCGCACCCGTGTAAACTGTGCGGGCTTTCCCCAACCCCCTTTTCTACTCCGGAGTCGTCCATGTCCCGCGTTACCCTGAGTCGCTACTTGATCGAGCAGACCCGTAGCAACAACACGCCGGCCGATCTGCGCTTCCTGATCGAAGTGGTGGCGCGCGCGTGCAAAGAGATCAGCCATGCGGTGTCCAAGGGCGCCCTGGGTGGCGTGCTTGGCAGCATGGGCACCGAAAACGTCCAAGGCGAAGTGCAGAAGAAGCTGGACGTGCTGTCCAACGACATCCTGCTCGAAGCCAACGAATGGGGCGGTCACCTGGCCGGCATGGCGTCCGAAGAGATGGACAACGCCTACCAGATTCCCGGCCAGTACCCCAAGGGTGCGTACCTGCTGGTGTTCGACCCCCTGGACGGCTCCTCCAACATCGACGTCAACGTCTCGGTCGGCACCATCTTCTCGGTGCTGCGTTGCCCAACCGAGCACCTGAGCCAGAACGACAGCCTCAAGGAACAGGCCTTCCTGCAGCCAGGCACCCAGCAGGTCGCTGCCGGTTACGCCATCTACGGCCCGCAGACCATGCTGATCCTGACCTTGGGCAACGGCGTGAAGGGTTTCACCCTGGACCGCGAGATGGGCAGCTTCGTGCTGACCCACGAAAACATCCAGATCCCGGAAACCACCGCCGAATTCGCCATCAACATGTCCAACAAGCGCCACTGGGAAGCCCCGGTGACCCAGTACGTGGACGAGTTGCTGGCCGGTGAGGAAGGCCCGCTGAAGAAAAACTACAACATGCGCTGGATCGCTTCGATGGTCGCCGATGTGCACCGCATCCTGACCCGCGGTGGCCTGTTCATGTACCCACGCGACAGCCGCGAGCCGGAGAAGCCAGGCAAGCTGCGCCTGATGTACGAAGCCAACCCGATGTCGTTCCTGGTGGAGCAGGCCGGTGGCGCTTCGACCGACGGCCGCCAGCGCATCATGGACATCAAGCCAGAAGGCCTGCACCAGCGCGTCGCAGTGTTCCTGGGCTCCAAGCAGGAAGTCGAGCGCGTTACCGGCTACCACACCAAGTAAAGGTCGCGCGGCTAGCACGCTCCGGCAGATGCTCCGCCCCCCCTTGTGGGAGCGGGGCGGGCGGCCGAGCCCTCTGCCCGCGAAGATATCGACGCGGTGTGTCAGGCAGATCGCGGTGAAGCCTTCGCGGGCAGAGCCCGCTCCCACAGGCCCGCTCCCACAGGTCCCAAGCCCCAAGCCACAAGCCACAAGCCATGAGGGTCGCAATTGGAACCCGCGCGGTCTGCGCTCTTCTAAGCAGCACACACCCTGTGTCTGCCGTTCAAGGAGAGCCCCTCATGTCGTTGCGCAAGTTCGCCTTGCTACCTCTCTGCCTGTCGCTGATGATCGCCGGCTGCAGCAACGCCCCCGACGCCAGCATGGCGCCACGCACCGTCGACAGCGTAGACCTGCAACGCTACCAGGGCACCTGGTACGAAGTGGCCAGGCTACCCATGTTCTTCCAGCGCAATTGCGCCCAATCCGAAGCCCATTACACCCTGCAAACCGATGGCAACATCGGCGTGCTCAACCGTTGCCGTACCGAAAGTGGTGAATGGAGCGAAGCCAAGGGCACGGCGTCGCCACAGGTCCCGGGCAAGACCGACAAGCTATGGGTGGTGTTCGACAACTGGTTCTCCCGGATGGCGCCAAGCCTGGCCAAAGGCGACTACTGGGTCCTGGACGTGGACGACAGCTACCAGCATGCGCTGGTCGGCAGTCCGAGCCGCAAGTACCTGTGGCTGCTGTCACGCACACCTCAGATCTCCACATCGGTACGCGAGCGGATGCTGGCGAAGGCACGCCAGCAGGGCTTTGACACCAGTCGCCTGATCTGGCGCGCGGCGGATGCCGACATCGGCAAGTAACGGATTGTCGCGACTTGCGCCGCGCACGAGTGGCGTTACTGCCCAAGCGCGAGTCGCGTTACAATGTCGCTCGCTGTGCCCTACGAATCAATCAAGGAATTCCCGTGCCGACTCCGCCTGTTGTCCCTGCGCTGGCTGCCCAGATGGGCGAAAGTCCGGCGCCCTTGTATGCCCGCGTCAAACAGATGATCGCGGTGCAGATCCTCAACGGTACCTGGCCACCGCACTACCGGGTGCCTTCGGAAAGCGAGCTGGTCAATCAGCTGGGCTTCAGCCGCATGACCATCAACCGTGCCCTGCGCGAGCTGACGGCCGAAGGCCTGCTGGTGCGCATGCAGGGTGTGGGAACGTTCGTGGCCGAGCCGAAAAGCCAGTCGGCGCTGTTCGAGGTGCACAACGTCGCCGACGAAATCGCCGCTCGCGGCCATCGTCACAGCAGCCGTCTGGTGCTGCTGGAAGAGGAGGCGGCCGGTGCCGAACGCGCCTTGACCCTGAACATGCGCGAAGGTCAGCGGGTGTTTCATTCGATCATCGTGCACTACGAAAACGACATCCCGGTGCAGATCGAGGATCGTTACGTCAACGCGCAGATCGCCCCGCAATACCTGCAGCAGGATTTCGTCGAAGAGACCCCCTATGCCTACCTGACCCGCGTGGCACCTTTGACTGCCGGCGAGCACGTGGTCGAGGCCATGCTGGCCAACCCCAGCGAGTGCGAGCTGCTGCAGATCGAGCGCGGCGAACCGTGCCTGCTGATCCTGCGGCGTACCTGGTCGGGCAAGACGCCCGTCACCGCCGCGCGCCTGATCCACCCCGGATCACGCCATCGCCTGGAAGGCCGCTTCACCAAATAGGCCTCCCCACGGCACAAATATGCCAATCTGCCGCTCGTCGCGCAGAACAATGGCTCATCGTGCGGTCACACCCATAGATCGCCGTGACCATGGCCTATGTGGAGCAGGACCCGATGAAACTGAACAAGACCCTCCTGGCAACGACCCTGTCCCTGGGCTTGCTGGCCGGTGCGACCAGCAGCCAAGCGGCTGGCTGGTGCGAATCGGGCAAGCCGGTGAAATTCGCCGGCCTGAACTGGGAGAGCGGCATGCTGCTCACCGACCTGCTGCAATTCGTCCTCGAGCACGGCTACGACTGCAAGACCGACAGCCTGCCCGGCAACTCGATCACCATGGAGAGCGCCCTGGGCAGCAACGATATCCAGGTGTTCGCCGAGGAATGGGTCGGCCGCAGCGAAGTCTGGAACAAGGCCGAGCAGGCGGGCAAGGTGGTCGGGGTCGGCGCACCCATCACCGGCGCCGTGGAAGGCTGGTACGTGCCGCGCTACGTGATCGAAGGTGACGCCAAGCGCGGCCTCGACGCCAAGGCCCCTGACCTTGCCGCCATCGCCGACCTGGGCAAATACGCCAAGGTGTTCAAGGACCAGGAGGAGCCGAGCAAGGGCCGTTTCTACAACTGCCCGGCCGGCTGGACCTGCGAGCTGGAAAACAGCGAGATGCTCAAGAGCTATGGCTTGCAGGACAGCTACACCAATTTCCGCCCCGGCACCGGGCCAGCCCTGGATGCGGCGGTGCTGTCGAGCTACAAGCGCGGCGAACCGATCCTGTTCTACTACTGGTCGCCGACCCCGCTGCTGGGTCAGGTCGATGTGGTCAAGCTGGCGGAAAAGCCCGGTGTGGACAAGACCATCAGCATCAAGGTCGGCCTGTCGAAAGCGTTCCACGAAGGTGCGCCGGAATTGCTTCCCGTGTTCGAGAAGGTCAACCTGCCCATCGACCTGCTCAACCAGAACCTGGCGCGCATGAGCCGCGAGCGTATCGAGTCGCCCAAGCTGGCGCGCTTGTTTCTCAAGGAGCACCCGGAAGTCTGGAAACCATGGGTCAGTGAAGCGGCAGCCAGCAAGATCGAAGCGGCGCTGTAACGTGTCCCTTGTATTGAAGCCCCTTGCACCGAGAGCGCTCCATGTTTCCTGAGAGTTTCACCTTCTCCATCGCCGACTGGGTCAACGACGGCGTCGATGCGCTGGTCACCCGCTACGGCGATGTGTTCCGGCAGATTTCCGACACGCTGCTGTGGGCCATCGTCAACCTGGAAAGCCTGCTGCGCATGACGCCCTGGTGGCTGATGCTGGCCATCGTCGGCGGCATCGCCTGGCATGCCTCGCGCAAATGGCTGACCACCGTGGTCATCGTTGGCCTGCTGTTTTTGGTGGGAGCCGTGGGCTTGTGGGACAAGCTCATGCAGACCCTGGCCTTGATGCTCGTGGCCACGGTGATTTCCGTAGTGATCGCCATTCCCCTGGGCATTCTTGCTGCGCGTAGCGACCGGCTGCGTGCGGTGTTGATGCCGCTGCTCGACATCATGCAGACCATGCCCAGCTTCGTGTACCTGATCCCGGTGCTGATGCTGTTCGGCCTGGGCAAGGTGCCTGCCATCTTCGCCACCGTCATCTACGCGGCACCGCCGCTGATTCGCCTGACCGACCTGGGTATTCGCCAGGTTGATCGAGAGGTCATGGAAGCGATCAACGCCTTCGGCGCCAACCGCTGGCAGCAGCTGTTCGGCGTGCAACTGCCGCTGGCACTGCCCAGCATCATGGCCGGTATCAACCAGACCACGATGATGGCGCTGTCCATGGTGGTGATCGCCTCGATGATCGGCGCGCGCGGCCTGGGCGAAGACGTGCTGGTCGGCATCCAGACACTGAACGTGGGCAAGGGCCTGGAGGCAGGGCTGGCGATCGTCATTCTGGCGGTCGTGATCGACCGCATCACTCAGGCCTATGGTCGTCCCCGTCACGAGGTAGGCCGATGAACCCACCCAAGATCGAAGTGCGCAATGTCTACAAGGTATTCGGCAAGCGCGAGAAAGAGGCGCTGGCGCTGAGCCAGCAAGGGCAAAGCAAGGAGCAGGTGCTGGCCGCAACCGGTTGCGTGGTCGGCGTCGATGACCTGTCGTTGTCGATCGCAGCGGGCGAGGTGTTCGTGATCATGGGCCTGTCCGGTTCGGGCAAGTCGACATTGGTGCGGCATTTCAACCGACTGGTTGACCCTTCCAGTGGCCAGATTCTGGTGGATGGCGAAGATATCCTGCGCTATGGCATGCCAGCGCTGCGCGAATTTCGCCGTCGCAAGATCAGCATGGTGTTCCAGAGCTTCGGCCTGTTGCCGCACAAGAGCGTGCTCGACAACGTCGCCTATGGGCTCAAGGTTCGCGGCGAGAGCAAGGCGCTCTGCCAGGAACGGGCGCAGCAGTGGGTCGAAGCGGTCGGTCTCAACGGCTACGAGCGTGCCTATCCCCAGCAACTGTCCGGCGGCATGCGCCAGCGCGTGGGCCTGGCGCGGGCACTGGCGGCGGACACCGACATCATCCTCATGGACGAAGCGTTCAGCGCTCTGGACCCGTTGATCCGCGCAGAAATGCAGGACCAGTTGCTGGAATTGCAGACGCGCCTGCACAAGACCATCGTGTTCATCACCCACGACCTGGACGAGGCGATTCGCCTGGGCAACCGGATCGCCATTCTCAAGGATGGGCGCTTGATCCAGGCCGGGACCGCCAGGGAAATCCTGCACAACCCGGCCGACGATTACGTCGACCGGTTTGTGCAGCGTCGCAGTGTCGCGGTTTGAGGCGACCGACGGTGTGATCTCGCAAGCGTCTGTCGGACGTTTCTGTCGGAAATTTCTGAAAAGCAGGTCTTTCAGACTTTTCCGATTGTTGTCCCGCAATACCCTGCCTAGCGTGCAGGCATCCGTCCAGGAACAAGGAATGCCTGCATGCCCGTCACCAAGCACTACCTCAGCCATGAAGCCATCCACAAGGCGCTGCGCATTGCCGACCTGACCGATGCCTGCGAGCCGCCCCATGCCGTGCGTCTGCTGGTCAGGGACCTGCTCGCCGGCCTGGTGCGCCAGGGCTGGCCTCTGGCCGAAGTGCACAAGGGGCCGCGGATCATCTCGGCTGTGGAAAACTTCCAGCTGTGCGGTGACGACCCCCAGGTGATGGATGAAATCGGCACTCACAGCTGCTGGGTCGATGACGAACTGCTCCTGCGTACCCAGACCAGCAGCGCGGTCATCACGGGCCTGCAAGCGGCAGCGGGACGTCGCGCAGCGGGCGAAACCATCATGCTCGCCGCGCCAGGCATCACCTTCCGGCGCGATATCCGCGATCGCTGGCACTGTGCCGAGCCGCACCAGATGGACATCTGGGTATTGGGCGATGCGCAGCTGGGCAATCGCCAGGAGCTGCTGCGGCTGGTGGGCGACGTGCTGGACATCGCCGTGCCGGGACGAATGTGGGCGCACAGCTCCGGCGTCTGCGGTTTTACTCGCGATGGCCTCACTGTCAGCCTGGTCACCCGTCAGGCACCGGTGGATGTTCTGGCCTGCGGCTGCATCTGTCCGGCGTTCCTGCAACGCCTGGATGTCGATCCCCAGGCCCATGGCGGGCTGGTCCTGCGCCTGGGGCTGGACCGCCTGGCCATGCTGCGCAAGGGTGTTCCGGACATTCGCCTGCTGCGCGATGGCCATCCCCAGGTACAGGCGCAGATGGGTGACCTCAAGGCCTGGCAACCGCTGTACCGTCAACCGGCCATCAGCCGTGACCTGTCGCTGGCAGTGGAACCGGGGCTCGGCATCGAGGACATCACCGAGCATGTCCTGCAGGTGGCAGGCTATCGCGCCAGCTGGATCGAAGAGCTGCGCATAAGAGGTTGCTGGTCGTTCGAGGAATTGCCGTCGCTGACCGTCAAGCGTCTGGGCATCGTTCGCGGCCAACACAATCTGGTGCTGCAGGTGGTGCTGCGCGACCATGCCCAGTCCTTGACCACGCAGCAGGCCGACGACCTGTACCGGGACATACGCGCGGCCCTTCATCGAGGGGTGCCCGGTGGCGCCTATCTGGTAGGAGAGCGCTTGTGAAACCCTGCAATGGATAGGGAGAATGCGCCAAGTGGCCATTCGGGTTTATGATGGCCGACGGCAGAGACCCAACTTCCAACGGAGCGCACGATGCAAACCCTGTACCCGCAGATCAAACCCTACGCCAGGCATGATCTGGCCGTGGAAGAGCCGCACGTGCTGTATGTCGACGAGAGCGGTTCGCCGCAGGGCCTGCCGGTGCTCTTCATCCACGGCGGTCCGGGTTCGGGGTGCGACGCGCAGAGCCGTTGCTACTTCGATCCGAACGTCTATCGCATCGTCACCTTCGACCAGCGCGGCTGCGGTCGTTCCACGCCCCACGCCAGCATCGAGAACAACACCACCTGGCGGCTGGTGGCGGACATGGAGCGCATTCGTGAACACCTGGGCATCGACAAGTGGGTCCTGTTCGGCGGTTCCTGGGGCTCGACCCTGGCACTGGCCTATGCCCAGACGCACCCCGAGCGCGTGCATGGCCTGATTCTGCGCGGAATCTTCCTGTGCCGCCCTCAGGAAATCGAATGGTTCTACCAGTGCGGCGCCAGCCGCCTGTTCCCCGACTACTGGCAGGACTACGTCGCCCCGATCCCGCTGGAGGAGCGCGGGAACCTGTTGCAGGCCTTCCACAAGCGCCTCACCGGCAACGACCAGATCGCCCAGATGCACGCTGCCAAGGCATGGTCCACCTGGGAAGGCCGTACCGCGACCCTGCGACCCAACCCGTTGGTGGTCGACCGCTTCTCCGAGCCGCAACGTGCACTGTCGATCGCGCGCATCGAGACCCACTACTTCGTCAACAACGCTTTCCTGGAGCCTGATCAGCTGATCCGCGACATGCCGCGCATCGCCCACTTGCCGGCGGTGATCGTGCATGGCCGCTATGACGTGATCTGCCCGCTGGACAACGCCTGGGCGCTGCATCAGGCCTGGCCCAACAGCGAGCTGCAGGTGATTCGTGACGCCGGCCACGCCGCTTCCGAGCCGGGTATCACCGATGCACTGGTGCGTGCCGCCGAACAGATGGCGCGCCGTTTGCTGGACTTGCCTCTGGAAGAGGCATGAAGGGGCTGCTGCAGCGGGTCAGCCAGGCCCGTGTCGAGGTGGCTGGTGAGACCATAGGGGCGATCGATCAGGGTTTGCTGGTGCTGGTGGCCGTCGAACCGGACGACACCGCCGCCAGCGCCGACAAGCTGCTGCACAAACTGCTCAACTATCGGGTGTTCAGCGATGAGCAGGGCAAGATGAACCTGTCGCTCAAGGACATCGGTGGCGGCCTGTTGCTGGTGTCGCAATTCACCCTAGCGGCGGACACCCGCAGCGGCCTGCGCGCAGGCTTCTCCACCGCGGCGCAGCCGGCCCTGGCACAGGCGGTTTTCGACCACCTGGTCGAAGCGGCAAAAAAAGCGCACACGCAGGTTCAGGTGGGGCAATTCGGTGCCGATATGCAGGTAAGCTTGACCAACGATGGGCCTGTAACCTTCTTGTTACAAATTTAGTGGCCTATTGATGGCGAGTTTGCGGTCGTCGACCTCTCTTCGTAGCATAAATACTTGGGCTACCCTGATGCGTTGTGACGCGACGTACTAGATAATCGCGCGCCAGGGGGGCCACGTTTTGCTACCCGGTATTTCCAGTTTGAAGCGTGTCTGGCTCCGCTTGGGGAATCATTAAGCCCTTTTGGAGTCGGAACAGTGCTCGCCAACCCGGCGCAAGATTGCTGGCCGTTGGTTTTTCGATATGTTTTCGGCGAGGGTTGCTCGTGATTGTTAGTCCTTTAAATGCTTCAAGAACACCCCGCACTCGGTTGCGCAAAGCGATGCTGGCCGGGTCTGCACTGTTCTGCCTGTTCAGCGCCAGCCAACTCTGGGCCTTCAGCCTGGACGATGTTGCCGGACGCGCCAAGGAGCTTGCCGGTCAGAAATTCGAAACCCCGCGCAGCAACTTGCCCAAAGAGTTTCGCGACATGAAGTTCGCGGACTACCAGAAAATCCGTTTCCGTAACGAGAACGCTGAATGGGCCGATGCCAAGACCCCGTTCAAGCTGTCTTTCTATCACCAGGGCATGCATTTCGACACGCCGGTGAAGATCAACGAAGTCACCGCCACTGCCGTCAATGAAATCAAGTACGACCCTGCGCGTTTCGATTTCGGCGACCTGCAGTTCGATCCCAAGTCCACCGAGCAGTTGGGCTACGCCGGTTTCCGTGTGCTGTTCCCGATCAACAAGGCGGACAAGCAGGACGAAATCATGACCATGCTGGGCGCGAGCTACTTCCGCGTCATCGGCAAGGGTCAGGTCTATGGCCTCTCGGCCCGCGGCCTGGCCCTGGATACGGCACTGCCGTCGGGTGAAGAGTTCCCGCGATTCCGCGAATTCTGGGTAGAGCGTCCGAACGAAGGCGACAAGCAGCTGGTGATCTTTGCCCTGCTCGATTCGCCACGTTCCACCGGCGCCTACAAGTTGACTCTGCGTCCGGGCAAGGACACCACCGTGGACGTCGAGTCGCGGGTGTTCCTGCGTGACCGCGTCAGCCGCCTGGGTATCGCGCCGCTGACCAGCATGTTCCTGTTCGGTTCGAACCAGCCGTCCCGTGTGCAGAACTATCGCCACGAGCTGCATGACTCCACCGGTCTGTCCATCCATGCCGGCAACGGTGAATGGCTGTGGCGCCCGCTGAACAATCCAAAGCACTTGGCCGTGAGCAGCTTCACCGTCGAGAACCCCAAGGGTTTCGGTCTGCTGCAGCGTGGCCGCGAGTTCTCCCGCTACGAAGACCTCGACGACCGCTACGACAAGCGCCCAAGCGCCTGGATCGAGCCGAAGGGTGACTGGGGCAAGGGCACCGTCGACCTGGTGGAAATTCCTACCGCGGACGAAACCAACGACAACATCGTGGCGTTCTGGAACCCGGAGAAGATCCCGGAGCCGGGCGTGGCGCTGGAGCACAACTACCGCCTGCACTGGACGATGGACGAAGACGAGTTCCACTCGCCCGACATTGCCTGGGTCGATCAGACCCTGCGCTCGACCGGCGACGTGAAGCAGTCCAATCTGATCCGTCAGGCCGATGGCAGCATCGCGTTCCTGATCGACTATCAAGGTCCGGTGCTGGCCGCTCTGCCTGAGGACACCACCGTTCGCAGTCAGGTCAGCGTCGATGACAACGCCGAGCTGGTCGAGAACAACGTTCGCTACAACCCGGAAACCAAAGGCTGGCGCCTGACCCTGCGGGTCAAGGTCAAGGATCCGAACAAGGCCGTGGAAATGCGTGCGGCGCTGGTCAAGGATCTGCCGGTGGAGCCCGTCAAGGCTGCCGAGCCGGTCGAAGACAAGGCTGCGCACAAGCATGACAAGGCGCACGGCAAGGCCGAGAAGCCAGCCGAAGTGGCCCAGGCCCCTGCAGCGACCGCGCCGGAAGCCGCTGCCGAAACCGCTCCTGCAACACCTACCGAACCGGTCAAGACCGAACAGGTCCTGACTGAAACCTGGAGCTACCAGTTGCCCGCCGATGACTAATTCTCCAGCTCGGCCAGAATCGCTTGGCGAATACCTGGCTCAATTGCCCTTGGGGGACGCACAGCGCGCAGAACTTGCCGACTGCACGTCCTTCACCGAACTGCACGAGCGCCTGTCCGGGCGCCCGGCGCACGATGCCGTGCTCGGCGCACAGAACTCGGTCGAACAGCGCCTGCGGCTGGATTCGGCTGCCGAACTGGAAGAGGCCGAGATGTTCGGCGTCGACGCCAGCGGCCGCCTGCAGCTCAAGGCCACGCCACCGATCCACCGCACGCTGGTGGTACCCGAGCCGTGGCGCACCAACGTCCTGGTTCGGGCATGGCGCAAGCTGACCGGCAAGGCCAGCAAGCCCGAGCCGACCAGCGACAAGCGCGAGCTGCCGAAAGCGCGCTGGCGCTGGGTCGGTTCGATGCGTCGCTACATCCTGCTGGTGCTGATGCTCGGCCAGACCATCGTCGCCGGCTGGTACATGAAAGGCATCATGCCGTACCAAGGCTGGGGCATGGTTGACCTCGACGAAGTGGTTCGTCAGCCGATCATGCAGACCGCCACCCAGGTCCTGCCGTACTTCCTGCAGACCAGCATCCTGATCCTCTTCGGTATCCTCTTCTGCTGGGTATCGGCGGGGTTCTGGACGGCGTTGATGGGCTTTCTCGAACTGCTCACCGGTCGCGACAAGTACCGTATCTCCGGTGCCAGCGCGGGCAATGAGCCGATCGAAGCAGGGGCGCGTACCGCCTTGGTGATGCCGATCTGCAACGAAGACGTGACTCGCGTCTTCGCTGGTCTGCGCGCCACGTTCGAATCGGTGAAGGCGACCGGCGATCTGGATCGTTTCGATTTCTTCGTGCTCAGCGACACCAATGACCCCGACATCGCCGTTGCCGAGCAACAGGCGTGGTTGCAGGTGTGCCGCGAAGCCGGTGGTTTCGGCCACATCTTCTATCGTCGCCGTCGTCGTCGGGTCAAGCGCAAGAGCGGCAACCTCGACGACTTCTGCCGTCGCTGGGGCAGCGAGTACCGCTACATGGTCGTACTCGATGCGGACAGCGTGATGAGCGGTGAATGCCTGACCAGCCTGGTGCGCTTGATGGAAGCGACGCCGGACGCCGGCATTATCCAGACCGCGCCGAAGGCGTCGGGCATGGACACCCTGTATGCACGCATGCAGCAGTTTGCCACGCGCGTATACGGTCCGCTGTTCACGGCCGGTCTGCACTTCTGGCAGTTGGGCGAATCGCACTACTGGGGCCACAACGCGATCATTCGCATGAAGCCCTTCATCGAGCACTGCGCCCTGGCGCCGCTGCCGGGCAAGGGTGCGTTCGCCGGTGCGATCCTCTCCCACGACTTCGTCGAGGCGGCCCTGATGCGCCGTGCCGGCTGGGGCGTGTGGATTGCCTACGACCTGCCGGGCAGCTACGAAGAGTTGCCGCCCAACCTGCTCGACGAGCTCAAACGCGATCGCCGCTGGTGCCACGGCAACCTGATGAACTTCCGCCTGTTCCTGGTCAAGGGCATGCACCCGGTGCACCGGGCAGTGTTCCTGACCGGCGTGATGTCGTACCTGTCGGCACCGTTGTGGTTCTTCTTCCTGGTGTTGTCCACGGCCCTGCTGGCGGTGAACACGCTGATGGAGCCGACCTACTTCCTGGCGCCGCGACAGCTGTACCCGTTGTGGCCGCAATGGCACCCCGACAAGGCGGTGGCGCTGTTCTCCACCACCATCGTGCTGCTGTTTCTGCCCAAGCTGCTGAGCATCATCCTGATCTGGGCCAAGGGTGCGAAGGAATACGGCGGTCGCTTCAAGGTCACCCTGTCGATGCTGCTGGAGATGCTGTTCTCCATGCTGCTGGCGCCGGTACGCATGCTGTTCCACACCCGTTTCGTGCTGGCCGCGTTCCTGGGCTGGGCGGCAACCTGGAACTCGCCGCAACGCGACGACGACTCCACTCCATGGAGCGAAGCGATCAAGCGTCACGGCTCGCAGACCCTGTTGGGCGCAGCCTGGGCTGCCTTGGTGATCTGGTTGAACCCCAGCTTCCTGTGGTGGCTGACGCCGATCGTGGGTTCGCTGATGCTGTCGATCCCGGTATCGGTGATTTCCAGCCGGACCAACCTGGGTGTGCAGGCTCGGGAGGAAAAGCTGTTCCTGATTCCCGAGGAGTACGATACGCCACAGGAACTGGTTTCCACCGATCGCTATACCCAGGAAAACCGCGACAACGCGCTCAAGGACGGTTTCGTTCGTGCGGTCGTCGATCCGCGTCAGAATGCCTTGGCCTATGGCCTGGGTACGGCGCGTCACGGCAAGGCCGCACCGATCGAGAGCATGCGTGCGCAGTGGGTCCATCAGGCTCTGGAAGGGGGTCCGCAGAAGCTCGATAACAACACGCGCATGTCGCTGCTCAGCGATCCGGTGGCGATCTCGCGTCTGCATGAGCATGTCTGGGCCGATCAGAACACGGCCTGGCTGGATGCGTGGCGCCAGTCCAAGCAAGCGGAACGCCCGGCTCAGCCCGTGCAACCGCTCGGCGCTGTACCGGCGACAGGCTTGCAGAACGCCTGACCGCACTTGACCTTTTCGCGGCCGCTGACCGTTCCTACAGGAATCTCCAAACACCTGCAGGAGCGGTCAGCGGCCGCGAAGGTCGCACTCCGACATCCCCGCCATGCCCCCCAACAGTGCCATCCGGCACTAATTTCAGTACCAAACTTTGTCCAGACCCCCGTTTGAGTTAGGATCGCACCCCGAAATGGTGCGCCCAGGCCGGGTCGTGCCCGAAGTTGGCTAGGGGAATTGGTGATGAACAAGTATCTGTCGATGCTGCTGCTCGGCGTCATGGCCATGGCGGCCGTGGGTTCGGCGCACGCGGGCGCTATCGATGAAGCGGTCAAGCGCGGCACATTGCGCGTGGGCATGGACCCCACCTACATGCCGTTCGAGATGACCAACAAGCGCGGCGAAATCATCGGTTTCGAAGTCGACCTGCTCAAGGCCATGGCCAAGTCCATGGGCGTCAAGCTGGAACTGGTATCGACCAGCCTGGACGGCATCATTCCCGCCCTGATGACCGACAAGTTCGACATGATCGGCAGCGGCCTGACCCTGACCCAGGAACGCAACCTGCGCATCAACTTCAGCGATCCGTTCATCGTCGTCGGCCAGACCCTGCTGATTCGCAAGGAATTGGCCGATAAGGTCAAGACCTACAAGGACCTGAACTCGGAGGACTACCGCATCACCTCCAAAGTCGGCACAACCGGTGAGTTCGTGGCGCGCAAGCTGATCGCCAAGGCGCAATACCATGGCTACGACAACGAGCCCGAAGCGGTACTCGATGTGGTCAACGGCAAGGCCGACGCATTCATCTACGATTCGCCCTACAACGTGGTCGCCGTGGACAAGGTCGGCAACGGCAAGCTGGTCTACCTCGACGAGCCCTTCACCTACGAACCGCTGGCGTTCGGCTTGAAGAAGGGCGACTACGACAGCCTCAACTTCATCAACAACTTCCTGCGCCAGGCCCGTGAAGACGGCAGCTACGATCGTATCCACAAGAAGTGGTTCGTGAACAAGAACTGGCTCAACGAAATGCAGTGACTGCGCCTCTGGCCAGACTCTCCCTGACGCGCGGGCTTGCCCCGCGCGTCGGTCTTCTAGCGGATTGAACCCCCTGTGATCAAACACCACAAAGCCCAATGGCCCTGGCACGGGCTGACCGCGCTGGTGCTCATCGGCCTGGCTTTCAGCTTGTACGCCGCGACCTCGCGCATCTCCTACGAGTGGCACTGGAATCGTGTGCCGCAATACTTCGTCTACCAGGCCGAACAGCCGCAGCGCGCCGAAGGTTACGGCAGCGTCGAGCAGATCACTCGGCAGGGCGGGCAGGCGCAAGTGACCCTGCGCGACGAGGACGGCGGCGAGCAGGTGTTGCAGGTGGACGCCAGCAGTGTCGTGCTGCAGGAGGGCGATGACGTGTCCGAAGGCGACCAGATCGGCGTAACCCGGCACTGGACAGCCGGACCGATCGCCTGGGGCTTGTGGACCACCCTGTGGCTGTCGCTGGTGTCGGGCGTGGTCGGGCTGCTGCTGGGGCTGGTCACCGGTCTGTGCCGCCTGTCGAGCAATCCCACCCTGCGCCATCTTTCCACCGTGTATGTGGAACTGGTGCGTGGCACGCCGCTGCTGGTGCAGATCTTCATCTTCTACTTCTTCATCGGTACCGTGCTCAACCTCTCGCGCGAGTTCGCCGGTGTTGCGGCACTGGCGTTGTTCACCGGCGCCTACGTCGCCGAGATCGTGCGCTCGGGCGTGCAGTCCATCGCCAAGGGGCAGGGCGAGGCTGCCCGTTCGCTGGGCCTGGATGCCGGCCAATCGATGCGTTACGTGATCCTGCCCCAGGCGTTCAAGCGTGTATTGCCACCGCTGGCGGGTCAGTTCATCAGCCTGGTCAAGGACACGTCGCTGGTTTCGGTGATCGCCATCACCGAGCTGACCAAGAGTGGGCGCGAGGCGATCACCACGTCGTTCTCGACGTTCGAGATCTGGTTCTGCGTGGCAGCCCTGTACCTGGTCATCAACCTGCCGCTGTCGTATTTCGCCAGCCGGCTCGAGCGGAGGCTTGCGCAAAGTGATTGAAGTACGCGACCTGTTGAAGGTGTTCAATACCCGCGGCCAGGTGGTGCGTGCGGTGGATCAGGTCAGCACTCAAGTGGCCAAGGGCGAGGTGCTGGTGGTTCTGGGCCCTTCGGGTTCGGGCAAGTCCACGTTCTTGCGCTGTCTGAATGGCCTGGAGGCGTTCGATCAGGGCTCGGTCAGCATCGACGGCCTGCGCCTGGATGACCCCAAGACCAACATCAACGCCTATCGGCGCGAAGTCGGCATGGTGTTCCAGCACTTCAACCTGTTTCCGCACATGACCGTGCTGGAAAACCTCTGCCTGGCGCAGAAGGTGGTGCGCAAGCGCGGCAAGGCCGAGCGCGAGGCCAAGGCCCGTGCGTTGCTGGCCAAGGTCGGCATCGGCGAGAAGGCCGATGCGTTTCCGTCACGGCTGTCCGGCGGCCAGCAGCAGCGCGTGGCCATTGCCCGCGCGTTGTGCATGGACCCCAAGGTGATGCTGTTCGACGAGCCGACTTCGGCGCTCGACCCGGAGATGGTCGGTGAAGTGCTGGAAGTGATGAAGACCCTGGCCGAGGAAGGCATGACCATGGTGTGCGTTACCCATGAGATGGGTTTCGCTCGGGAAGTGGCGGACCGGGTGCTGTTCTTCGACCACGGCCGCTTGCTGGAAGACGCGCCTCCGGCCGAGTTCTTCGATGCACCCAGGGATCCCAGAGCACAGGCGTTCTTGCGGCAGGTGTTGTAGTTCTGCTGTTTGGGTGACTGTAGGGCCTCTTCGCGGGCAGAGGGCTCGCCGCCCGACCCGCTCCCACAGGAGTAGGGCAGGAGTTGTGGGTCTGTTGCCTGGCTGACTGGCTGTGTTGGCCTCTTCGCGGGCAGAGACCCGCTCCCACAGGAGTACGGTAGGAGTTGTGGGTCTGTTGCTTGGCTGACTGGCTGTGTTGGCCTCTTCGCGGGCAGAGGCCCGCTCCCACAAGAATCTGCAGCGATATTGTGGGAGCGGGGCGGGCGGCGAGCCCTCTGCCCGCGAAGAGGCCGCAAGCCCACCACCCAACCTCAAACCTTGAACTGCCCCACCAGCCCCTGCAGGTGTGTCCCCAGCCGCGCCAGCTCGATGCTCGACGCTGCGGTCTCTTCGCTCGCCGCGGACGTCTGCTCGGAAACCTCGCGCACATTGAGCACGCTGCGGTTGATCTCGTCGGCCACCACGCTCTGTTGCTCCGCCGCTGCCGCGATCTGCTGATTCATGGCCTGGATCGCCGACACCGTGCGGGTGATGTCGCTCAACGACTGGCCGGCACGGCGAGCCAGTTGCACGCTGCTATCGGTCATTTCGCGGCTGCTGTCCAGCGCGCTGGACACCTGATGAGTCCCGGTTTGCAGGGATGCGATCAGCGCCTGGATCTCTTCGGTCGATTGCTGGGTACGTTGGGCCAGGCTGCGTACTTCATCGGCCACCACGGCGAATCCACGACCGGCCTCGCCGGCGCGGGCCGCCTCGATCGCCGCGTTGAGGGCCAGCAGGTTGGTCTGCTGGGCCACGGAGGTGATCACATCGAGCACACCGCCGATCTTGCTGCTTTCCTGCTTCAACTGGTTCATGGCTTCGCTTGAATGCAGCACTTCGGCCGCCAGACGTTCGATCTGGCCCACCGCCTGGCTGACCACCCGATCGCCTTCGCGTGCCTGCTGATCTGCAGCCACAGCGGCCTCGGACGCCTCTTCGGCATTGCGCGCGACTTCCTGCACGGTAGCGGCCATCTCATTCATGGCGGTGGCGACCTGATCGGTTTCGACCTTCTGCGCATTGACCCCGGCACTGGTCTGCTCGGTGACCGCAGACAACTCCTCGGCCGCGCTGGCCAATTGCGTCACGCCTTCGCTGATGCCGCCCACCAGTTCACGCAGGTTCAAGGTCATGCGCTGCAAGGCCAACTGCACCTGGCCCAGTTCGTCACGCCGGGTAATGGCGGGCGACTGCCTCAGATCACCGGACGCAACCCGTTCGACGCTGGCCAGGGTCTGGCGCAGGGGACCGACGATCTGCGCGGTAATGGCCCATGCCGCGGCAATGCCGAGCAAGGTCGCCAGCGCTGCCGCAATGGCCAGCCAGGCCTTCGCCTGGGCGGTGTCAGCGTCGCGCTTGGCGGTCTGCGAGTCGCCGAGTCGGTCGCTCATATCGAGCAGCGAAGTCCCCAACGTCGTCATCTTGTCGATGCTCTGAAGAGTGGCCTGCTGATTCTCGCTGAATTGCGCCACCGCGGCGCGGTAGGCGCTCAAGGATTCCCCGGCTTGCTGCAGGCGACCGGTGAACTCACTGGATACGCTGGCCTGTGCAGCGGCGACGGAGGCGATCGCCTGGTCGATGGCCGTCAGGGCCGGCTGGCGCGCTTCGTCCTTGGCGCTGTAGGTGTAGCCACGGACCTGGAAGCGAGCTTGCTGAATCAGCCGGCTGGTTTCCACCAGCGTGCTGAACGCCGACAGGTCGCCTTGACCGAGCAGGGCTGCCTGCACCTGATTGACTTCGGCGACGGCGCGGTCGGCGGTGCTGCCCAGTTGGCTGCGCGCGGCCTCGCGACCCTGGATCGACAGCAGCGACGCGGCGAACGCCTGGCGATAGGCTTGCGTAGCCGCTATTTCCTGTTCGACCAGCGCAATGTCTTCGGACATCACGAGGGTGTGCTGTGCGATCACCAGGTTGGTATCGAGCTCATCGAGCAGGCGATTGACGGTGTCGGCACCGGAACTGCCTTTCTGCAATTCGAACGATTGAGCTGCGATGCGCAGGTCGCGCATGCGGTCATCGAGTATGGAAATGCTGGTGATCTTGTCGGCCCGCTCGATCAAGCGGGACAAGCCGAACCAGCCGGTGGCGGCGATCAGCAGCGTAAGCAGTAGCACCAACCCGAAACCGATCCCCAGTTTCAGGTTGACGCTCAGATTGCCCAGGTAACGGGCAAAGGTGTTCGACATGATTGAAGCTCCCTTTCAGGCCGACAGCGTGATTGTCGGCAGTTCAAGGGCATCGGCGTGAATGGAAGAAACTCGATGGTGGCATGTAACTAAATGCAGCGGCGGCTGTCGCCTTCAGCTGTAGCCGCTTCAGAACAGCCGGGCGAGCAACACCGCCACGGCAGTTTCAACCCGCAGGATGCGTTCGCCGAGTTGAACAGGCTGCAGGCCCGCCTCCTTGAGCAGATCGATCTCGTAGGGAATCCAGCCGCCTTCCGGGCCGATGGCCAGCGTCACCGGCTCGGCGAGGTGGCGCGGGCAGGGCGGATAGTCGCCGGGGTGCCCGACCAGGCCCAGGGTGCCGGCGCACAGGGCCGGGAGGCGATCTTCGACGAAAGGCTTGAAGCGCTTTTCGATCACCACTTCCGGAAGCTGCGTGTCGCGGGCCTGTTCCAGACCCAGTACAAGCTGTTCGCGAATGGCGGCGGGCTCGAGAAACGGGGTCTGCCAGAAACTCTTCTCGACCCGGTAACTATTCACCAGCACCACCTTGGCGACCCCCATGGTGGCAATGGTCTGGAATACCCGACGAAGCATTTTCGGCCGGGGCAGCGCGAGGATCAGGGTGAGCGGCAGCTTGGCCGGTGGTGTCTGGTCGAGCACCACGTCCAGCTCGGCTTCGTGGCCTTCCAGACGCACCACCTCGGCACGGCCCATCAGGCCGTCGAGTTTGCCCACCCGCAGGCTGTCGCCCAACTCCACGCGGTGCACGGACTGCATGTGGGTGAAGCGGCGGTCGCGCAACACCACCTTGTCCGGCGCGATGAAATCGGCCGTTTCGAGCAGCAGCAGGTTCATGCCCGGGTCGCGGGCGGCTGGTCGTTGCGATCGTCTTCCTCGACGGGTTCGTCACCCCGCTTGCGGATCAGGGCGCCGAACAGGATGCCGATCTCGAACAGCAGCCACATCGGCACTGCCAACAGCGTCTGCGAGAAGATGTCCGGTGGGGTCAGGATCATGCCGACCACGAAGCAGCCGATGATCACATAGGGGCGAATCTTGCGCAGGTACTTCACGTCGACCACGCCGATCCACACCAGCAGCACCACTGCTACCGGAATCTCGAACGCCACGCCGAAGGCGAAGAACAGCGTCATGACGAAGTCCAGGTAGCTGGCGATGTCGGTGGCCATGGTCACGCCCACGGGCGTGGCACTGGCGAAGAACTTGAAGACCAGCGGAAAGACCAGGAAATAGGCGAAGGCCATTCCGGCATAGAACAGGAAGATGCTCGATACCAGCAACGGTATGGCGATGCGCTTTTCATGCTTGTACAAGCCCGGCGCGATGAAGCCCCAGACCTGATGCAGGATGATCGGCACGGCCAGGAACAGCGAGACCATCATGGTCAGCTTGAACGGGGTGAGGAACGGCGAGGCCACGTCGGTGGCGATCATCGTTGCGCCAGCCGGCAGGTATTCGCGCAGCGGCGCCGATACCAGGGTGTAGATCTGTTGGGCAAACGAAAACAGCCCGGCGAAGACCAGAAAGATCACGGCAACGCAGCGCAGCAGCCGCGTGCGCAGTTCGGTCAGGTGCGAGACCAGCGGCATCGGCTGGTCATTTTCCGGAATTTCGCTCATGGGGCTCGCGGTGGCTGTGTAGGTTCATTGGAAGTGACGGGTATCGCGACCGCTGCGGCGCTGCTGGTATCGCGCTCGATCACGTCGGCCTCTTGCGCAGTAGTGGCCACGCTGGTCGGGGTGACGGCGGCGCTCACCGCATCGCGGTCCAGCACCGGCTGTGCCTGAACTCCGGGCGCGATGGGATCGGCCCGTGGCGCAGGAGGCTCGCTCGGCCGCGCAGGACGCTGCGGGTCGAGGATCTTGCGCGCCTGCTCCTCCAGCGACAGCACGTGCTCGTTGTGCAATTGACGACGAATCTCGTCGGCGCCTATCTCGCGTTCGACTTCGGTCTTGATCGCATTGAAGCTGCGCTTCAGACGCCCGATCCACAGCCCTGCGGTTCGCGCAGCACCGGGCAGTCGTTCAGGGCCCAGCACCAACAGGGCGATGAGGCCCACGAGCATGAGTTCACTGAAGCTGATACCGAACATTGATCAGTCTTTCCTGATGGGTTCTTCGACTTTCTGATGCTGGCCGTCGAGGGTGTGCGGCGGAGTCAGCGGCGAGCTGGCCTGCGGGTGCACCGGCTGGGTGGGCTGTTCGGCAGCCGGTTTGTCGTCGTCGTTCATGGCCTTGCGAAAGCCTTTGATCGACTCGCCCACATCGGTGCCCAGGTTCTTGAGTTTCTTGGTGCCGAAGACCAATACCACGACGATCAGGATGACGATCCAGTGTTTCCAATCAAACAGACCCATGATTCAACTCCTCCAAAAAGACATTTCAGGCTGACGGCAGGCGGGCGGCTTTCTCATCGTGACCGGACAGACCGAAGCGGCGGTCCAGTTCATCGAGTACAGCCTGTGGGTGTTGGCCGAGTTGTGCAAGCATGACCAGGCTATGGAACCACAGATCGGCGGTTTCGTAGATGACATCGCTGCAGTCGCCGCTGTGCGCGGCGTCCTTGGCGGCAATGATGGTCTCGACCGATTCTTCGCCCAGCTTTTCCAGAATCTTGTTCAAACCCTTGGCGTACAGGCTGGCGACATAGGAACTGTCGGCGCTGGCGCCCTTGCGTTCTTCGAGTACCGCGGCAACGCGGTCCAGGGTGTCATTCATGGCCATGGCCTGTGTGATAGATGGCATCGGGGTCCTTCAGAACCGGATCGACGACGGTCCATTGGCCGTCCTCGAAGACCCGATAGAAGCAGCTTTGGCGGCCGGTGTGGCAGGCGATGTCGCCGATCTGTTCGACGCTGAGCACGACCACGTCGGCGTCACAGTCCAGGCGCAGTTCATGCAGCTTCTGCACGTGGCCGGACTCCTCGCCCTTGCGCCACAGCTTGCGACGCGAGCGTGACCAATAGATGGCCCGGTTTTCGGCGGCGGTCAGCGCCAGTGCTTCGCGGTTCATCCAGGCCATCATGAGGATGCGCCCGGTCTTGTGATCCTGGGCAATCGCCGGCACCAGGCCGTCGCGGTCCCATTTGATCTCGTCCAGCCAGTCTTTCATGTGCGACTCCGACAACAGAGAGGGCTAGTGTGCCAGCCGATGGCGCCACTGGCTATCGGCGCACGACCAGGTACAAGCCCGATGCCAGCATCAACCAGGCCGGCCAGGCCTGCACACTGTCCAGGGCAATGCCGGAGACGGCGGTCACTGTCCCGCCCACCAACAAGGCACCGCCGAGCAGCCGCAGGGCCCACCGATCATGGCGTTGCTCCCAGGGCGGTGGTGGATCCTTGCGATGAGGCTGAGACATCCGTTCGAGTAGATCGCGGGTCATATTGGCCAGATGCGGCAATTGCTCGACCTGCGATTGAACATTCTGAAACAAAGATTTCGGACTGACCCGCTCGCGCATCCAGCGTTCGAGGAACGGCTGGGCGGTGCTCCACAGGTCCAGGTCCGGGTACAGCTGGCGGCCCAGGCCTTCAATATTGAGCAAGGTCTTCTGCAACAGCACCAGTTGCGGCTGCACTTCCATGTTGAAGCGCCGCGCGGTCTGGAACAGGCGCATCAGCACCTGGCCGAAGGAGATGTCCTTGAGCGGCTTCTCGAAGATCGGCTCGCACACGGTACGGATCGCCGCTTCGAATTCGTTGAGCTTGGTTTCCGCCGGAACCCAACCCGAATCGATGTGCAGTTGGGCGACGCGGCGGTAGTCGCGCTTGAAGAAGGCGAACAGGTTGCGCGCCAGGTAATCCTGGTCTTCGGGGGTCAGGCTGCCGACGATGCCGCAGTCGATGGCGATGTAGCGTGGGCTCCAGGGCGCCACGGTACTGACGAAGATGTTGCCCGGGTGCATGTCGGCGTGGAAGAAGCTGTCGCGAAAGACCTGGGTGAAGAAAATCTCGACACCGCGCTCGGCCAGCAGCTTCATGTCGGTGCGCTGGTCGGCCAGGGCGGCCATGTCGGTGACCTGCACGCCGTAGATGCGCTCCATCACCAGCACCTTGGGTCGGCACCAGTCCCAGTACACCTGGGGCACGTAGAGCAGATCCGAATCCTCGAAGTTGCGCCGTAGCTGGCTGGAGTTGGCCGCCTCGCGCAGCAGGTCGAGCTCGTCGTAGATGGTCCGCTCGTAGTCGGCGACCACGTCCACCGGGTGCAGCAGGCGGGCGTCGGCCGACAGTCGCTCGGCCTGGCGGGCCAGCAGGAACAGCCAGGCCAGATCCTGGCCGATGACCGATCTGAGCCCTGGACGGATGACCTTGACCACCACCTCTTCGCCAGTCTTGAGCCGCGCCGCGTGCACCTGGGCCACCGAAGCCGAAGCCAGCGGCTCGACGTCGAAGCGACTGAATACGTCGGTGATCTTCGCCCCCAACTGCTGCTCGATGAGGGCCATGGCCTGCTTGGGATCGAACGGCGGTACGCGGTCCTGCAGCAGCATCAGCTCATCGGCGATGTCTTCGGGCAGCAGGTCGCGGCGGGTGGAGAGGATCTGCCCGAACTTGATGAAGATCGGCCCCAGGTCCTGCAACGCCAGGCGCAGGCGCGCGCCCCGGTTGAGCTCCTGGCGGCTGCGCGGCAGCCAGCGCCAGGGCATGGCGAACCGGGTGATCTTCAGCCACCACGGCAGTGGCAGCGCGAACATCAGGTCATCAAGGCGGTAGCGGATCACGACGCGCTGGATGCGCAACAGACGGCGGACGGCAAGCAGCTTCATGCGTTATCGCTGGAGTTGTGGGATCGGGCGAGGCGCTCAATACGCGCCTCGAGGCGTTCGACATCGACTTTCAAAGCATCCAGCTCATTGAAACGGGCCTGGGCTTCCTGCTCGCCTACCAGAGTACGCGCTTCCTCGGCCAGGTATTCGCCCAAATTCTGGGTCGCCGTGGCCAGACCTTCACGGGTCCAGCCCGTGCGGCTGCGCAG
>Ga0308171_1001593_pt1 | contig 29149 bp, 30 predicted proteins | sample PhyGR1_FD_202135 | JGI IMG/M metagenome (GOLD analysis project Ga0308171, IMG submission 202135) | Phyllosphere microbial communities from UC Gill Tract Community Farm, Albany, California, United States - DLSLSG.R1 | ecosystem: Host-associated > Plants > Phyllosphere > Unclassified | place: USA...
CCCGACTGGATCGCGCTGTAGTGCGCGAAGACGTCCTGCCCGCCGTCATCGGGGGCGATGAAGCCGAAGCCCTTCTCCGAGTTGAACCATTTGACCGTGCCCTGCGTGCTCATCGACATGCCGTTTTCCGCTTGAGCCGGCACCGTGCGCGCCGGACTTGCCCCCAAAGTAACGCCCGCTCGGAAACAGCGCACGAACCCGTGACACAAATGTTGCACGTCGAGAAAACGGCCGAAGCCCATACGACGCCCGGGCTGAGCAGAGCTCGAAGCCCGGGCGTCGACGGATCCCCCCGGATATGTCACGCGAGGCGTGACGGAGATGACATTACAGCCGCGGAAGGCCTCTGCGCGACACGAAAGCTGTGAATACGTAACGCAAAGTCGAAGACTGTGATACTCGCGCGACGTAAACTCCGCGTGATGAGCGCTCCTCCGTCCCGATTCGCCCTCGTCGACGAGGCCTATGCGGCCCTCGGCGAGGCGATCGTCGACGGCCGCCTCCGACCCGGCGACCGCTTGCGCGACGTGGAGCTGGCCGCGCACATGGGCATCTCGCGGACCCCCGTGCGCGAGGCGCTGCAGAAGCTGGAGCGCATCGGCCTGGTCGAGGTCGCCGCGAACCGCTACACGCGGGTCGCCGCGCTGACGGACCGCGCGCGCAACGACATGCGCGAGTACGCCGCGCACACGATCGCCGGTGCGATGCGGGTCGCCCTCCCGCGGTGCGACGACGAGCAGCTGGCGATCGCCCTCGCCGAGGTCGACGCGATGTGCAACGCGGAGTCGTCGCGCACGTACGTTCAGGCCGTGCTCGCGCTGTATGCCCACGTCGTCGCGTGTTCTCACAACGTCGTCTTCCGCAAGACGCTCGAGCAGACCGACCTCGTCCTCCGGCGCAACCTCGAGGGATGGCAGAGCGTCACGGACGAGACGCGGCCCGTGCTCTTCGCGCACCTTCGCACCCAGCTCGCCGAGCGCGACGCGAACGGCGCGACGTGGACGTTCCTCGCCCTGCACGGCTTCGCCTGAGCGCGCAACCACCCGGCATCCCGCATCACGCCCCCGGTAGCGTGGCGCCATGGCCCACATCGACCTGCGCGAGCTGAACGACGACGATCGGGATGCCGCCTTCGCCGCCGTCCGTGACAGTTCCTCCTCGTGGCCCCGCGCCACGGTCGATACCCGCGAGGCGTTCGACGCCTGGGTCGCCGCGGACCGCGTATCCGCGCGCACGGTGGTCTCCGACGGTGCCATCGTCGGCCTCGCCGCCACGCTCGACGTCGACGGCGACCGCGAGATCCTCCTCGCCGTGACCTCCGACGCGGCTGAGGGCGTGGCCACCGAGGCTCTCCGCCTGCTCACGGTCCTCGAGCCGGAACGCCCGCTCTACGCCTGCCTTGCCGCCGACGACGACCCCTCGCACGCCGTGCTCGCCGGTCTGGGGTTCGTCGAAGACTCGCGCGACGGAGACGACATCGTCTACGTCCTGCCCCCGACGTTGGAGTGAGATCGACATGGGTGAGATGACGTGGCAGGGGATCGTTCCGAGCGTGGTGCTGATCATCGCCGGCGGAGCGCTGTGGTGGCGGTCGATCGCGCTGACCGTGCGCGCCTATCGCGGCGAGCGCGTCCCGGTGTGGCGGAACCCGCCGAAGGCCCCGGGCCGGGCTATCGCCGCCCGCGCGTTCGGCGCGGCCATCCTCACCCTCGGCGTCGGGATCGCACCCTGGGGGCAGCTCGACGGACCGTCCTGGCTCGTGCCCCTGCTGGCGGGCTCGGTGGCGGCGGTGGTCCTGCTCGTGCCGTACTTCGCCGCCGTGAAGATCCACAACCGGCGCGTCGACGAGGCCTAGTTCGGCTCTTCGCCCTCCTCGAGCGGCTCGTCGGCGTCGACCGACGTGTCGTCCGTGGCGCTGTCCTCCTCGGCTGCGGCGGCCTGCTGGGCGGCGAGGGCGTACGCCTCTTCTTCTCTGCGCTTCTCCGACATGACGCCCAACCTAGGCGCGCGCCGACGGCTGCGTAAAGGTCAGCGCCGCGAGAGGGTGGCGACGATCGGTCTATGGTCGCTGCCGGCGTCGTCGAAGTCCGTGCGCACCTCGAACCCGCGCACCTCCCACGCCGACCCGACGAGCACGTGGTCGATGGGCGCCGCAAGCCCCGTGGGAAGGCGCACCGGCCAGGTCCCGACCGCGGCCGCTCCCGCCTCGGCGGCGGCATCCCGACACTCGCCCACTGTTCCGCCGTTCCGCCCCAGGCCCGCGAGGTGATCGAGCGTGGAATTGAGGTCGCCGGCGAGGATGACGTCGGGGCTCGAGCACTGCGCGGCCACCCAGTCCATCCCCTCGGTCCAGTCGGTCATGATCAGCGGCAACGGGGGCAGGGGATGCGCGGCGACGAGCGTCGGTCCATCACCCTGAGCCGGTCGGAAGACGCCGCTGGGCACGCCGGGTGTCGACCCGGCCGTGAGATCCAGAACATAGGGACCCATCGACTCGGCGACGAGAAGCGTCGTGGGCACCGGGTCGTCCCCCGGAGTGGCGACGAGTGTCGAGGGTGTCATGCGGATCCCCTCGCGGGACAGGATGCCGACGACCTCCGCCGCCGCGTCCGCGTCGGTTTCGGGCAGGCTCACGACGTCCGCCCCGGTCTCGCGGACGAGTCGGGCGATGCTCTCGGGTGACGCTCCACCCCCGTAGGTGTTCCACGCCACCACGACCAGCTCGCCTTCGGGAGCCGACCCGCCCCCTCCGCGCACGACGAGCACACCCGCGTTGCCGAGAGACGCCGCGGCGAGCACCATCGCCAGCCCCGCCGCCACGCCCCACCGCCGCCGGAGCAGGGCGATGACGCCCGCGGCCACGGCGAGCGCGGCGAAGCCGAGAGCCAGGATGCCGCGGAAGGGGATCAGTTGCGCCACCCCTGGCAGCCGCTGCGCGCCGACCACCTGCGGCCACACCGCCACCGCGGCGAGAACACCGCCGACCGCAAGCGTCACGATCAGGCCGGCGCGTCGGGTCTTCGGCATCCGCCCAGTAAACCGCCGAACGAGGCGTGGACGTGACGTGCATGCGATCGACGCCGACGCGATCGGTGAGACCACCGTGGCCCGCACCGGCATCAAAGCGCACCACGACCCCCGTCTCGCGACCGACATGAGCGAGGTCACGATCCCTCTGGACGCCTCCACTCCGCACACGTGGTTCGTGGAGTGGAGATCGGGTGAGACGGTCATCGGATGCCAGAACCGCACGTTACGGCGGATCGCACAGGCCCCCGACTACCCGCTGTTCCTCATGGTCGATCTGTTCGAGATCGGTCCGCGAGGCGGCGAGTACCCGAAGAGCGCCACCGTTCACCGCGTGCGCGGGTGGGACGAGAGCGGTTTGGCCACCGGGTGACCCTCGCCTACCGTTGAGCGAATGGCCGACACCCTTGCCGACCGACGTTCGCCTCTCCGCCCCGCTCTCGACGTGGTCCGCGGCGCCCTGATCGGGGCGGTGGAAGTCATCCCGGGGGTCAGCGGCGGAACGGTCGCACTGATCGTGGGGGTGTACGCGACGCTGATCGACGCGGCGAGCCACATCGTGCGCGGCACAGTCGCGGTGATCGACGTCGTGCGCGGACGCGGACTCGCGCGCAGCGCCCGACACTTCCGGGCCGTCCGCTGGCGCGTCGTCGCGCCGGTGCTCATCGGCATGGTGCTCGCTGTCGTCCTCGGCGCGCGCATCCTGGCTCCCCTGGTGCAGGAGTACCCGACCGAGACGCGCGCGGTCTTCGGCGGCATGATCGCGGCATCCCTGCTCATCCCGATCCGCCTGCTGGGTCGTGAGTGGACCTGGCGGCTGGGCCTTCTCGCGCTCGTCGCCGCGGTCGTGGCCTTCGTCGTCACGGGCCTGCCCTCCGGCTCCGTCGACGACCCGCCGCTCGTCATCGTCGCGCTGGCGGCCTCGGTCGCCGTCTGCGCCCTCGTGCTGCCGGGGCTCTCGGGGGCGTTCCTGCTGCTCGTGTTCGGCCTCTACGAGACCACCCTGGTCGCCCTGAACGAGCGCGACCTGCCCTACATCCTGGCCTTCGCCCTCGGCGCGGTCGTCGGTCTGAGCCTCTTCGTCAACGTCCTGCGCGTGCTCCTCGCGCGGTTCCACGCCGGAATGCTCGCCCTGATGACGGGGCTGATGCTCGGCTCGCTCCGCGCCCTCTGGCCCTGGCAGGACGACGCCGGATACTCCCTCGCCCCGTCGGGCGACATCGCCGTCACGGTGCTGCTCTCCGCGGCCGGCGCCGCCGTCGTGCTGCTCGTGGTGTGGATGCAGGCGCGCCTGACCCGACGGTCGCTTCCCTTGCGGTGATGCCGCGCGGCGCACGAACTCGCAGAATCACGCGCTTCTCGGAGGATTCGACCCCGAAACCGCGATTTTCGCGCGACTCTGCGACTTTCCGCGACGGCACGCGAGCCAGACCCTGCCTACACAACGCAGAAGGGCCCCGGGAAACCCCGGGGCCCTTCTGCGTTGTGTGCGCGAGGGGGGACTTGAACCCCCACGCCCGTGAAGGCACTGGCACCTGAAGCCAGCGCGTCTACCTATTCCGCCACTCGCGCGTGCGCGGCATCCAGGATGCCACGCGACCAACTTCCCGAGAATATCACGGCCGCGACGGCGCAGCGAAACGCGGCGTCGCACGCGGCATCCATGACCTGCACAGGCGCCCTGACTACGATGTGGCTACTGGTCTGCCTGCCCGAAGGAGTCTCGTGGGACTACTCGACAGTTTCGAGAAGGGTCTCGAACGCGCCGTCAATGGTGCGTTCGCGAAGACCTTCCGTAGCGGCATCCAGCCGGTGGAGATCGCCTCGGCGCTGCGCAGTGAGCTCGATAAGAAGGCCGTCGTGGTCACGCGCGACCGCATCCTCGCGCCCAACACGTTCGCGGTGCGTCTCTCGCCCGCCGACGACGAGAAGATGGGCGCGCTGGGGTCGACCCTCGTCACCGAGCTCACCACCCTCGTCAAGAAGCACGCCAGCACGCAGGGCTACTCGTTCGCCGGTCCGCTCTCGATCTCGATCGAACGAGACCCGTCCCTGTCGACCGGCACGCTCCGCGTCGACTCGCAGACGAGCGAAGGACAGGTGGCCTGGCGCGGCGTCGTCGACATCGACGGTACGCGTCACGAGCTCACGCGGGCCCGCACGGTCATCGGGCGCGGCAGCGACGCCGACATCACGATCCCCGACGCGGGCACCAGCCGCAAGCACGTCGAGATCCTGTGGGACGGCGAGCGCGCGATGGTCCGCGACCTGGGGTCGACGAACGGCACCACCCTGAACGGCCGTAAGGTGTCAGAAGCCGCACTGCCGCCTGACTCGACCATCTCCATCGGTCGCACCACGATCGTGTTCCGTGTGGTGGCGCAGGCTCAGCCGGCCCGACGCGCGGCGGTTTCCGACGCCACGCGCATGTTCGACGTTCGGGAGCGGGGGCCCCTGTCATGAGTCCGTTGACTCTTCTGCTGCTGCAGGGCGGCTTCCTCGTCCTCATGTGGTTCTTCGTCTTCGGCGTGGTCTACTCGCTGCGCGCCGACCTGTTCGGCGTGAAGGTGCGCAAGCTGCCCGAGCCGGTGGCATCCGCCCCCGCAGCTGCAGCGCCCGTCGCCTCTCCGGACGCGGTGACCACGCAGGTCAAGCGGCCCGCCGCCCCGGCGCCCGCCCCCGCGGGCGGGCTCGCGACCACCGACACCGTGTCGCGCATCGTCATCACGAGCGGCCCCAAGGTCGGCCTCGAGCTTCCCCTCGGCACCGAGCCGCTCACGATCGGCCGATCGAGCGAGTCCGGTCTCGTCGTCCGCGACGACTACACCTCGAGCCACCACGCACGCCTCGTGCTGTGGGGCAACCAGTGGATGCTGCAGGACCTCGACTCGACCAACGGCACCACGCACGACGGGGTGCGCGTGGCATCCCCCGTGCAGGTGAAGGTCGGCGCCCCCATCAAGGTGGGCGCGACGACCTTCGAGCTGAGGAAGTAACGCTCCTCCATGGTCTTCCAGGGCTCGAGCGCCGCCATCTCCCACACGGGCAAGGTGCGCTCCAACAATCAGGATTCGGGCTATTCCGGCTCGAATCTCTTCGTGGTCGCCGACGGCATGGGCGGTCACGCGGGCGGTGATGTCGCGTCGAGCCTCGCGATCCACCGCCTCACCGAGCTCGACCAGCCCTTCCCGACTCCCGCCGACGCCGAGCACGCCCTGCGCGACGCGCTCTCCGACACCGCGGCCGAGCTCATCGACACGGTCGCCCGCCGGCCCGAGCTCGCGGGCATGGGAACCACCGTCAGCGCGCTCATCATGGTCGACGACTACGCGGTCATCGGGCACATCGGCGACTCGCGCATCTACCTGTATCGCGACGGCGAGCTCACCCAGATCACGACCGACCACACGTTCGTGCAGCGCCTCGTCGACTCCGGCCGCATCACCCCCGAAGAGGCGCGGTATCACCCGCGGCGCTCCGTCCTCATGCGCGTCCTCGGCGACATGGATCCCGATCCCGAGATCGACACGTTCATCATGCCGACCCAGGACGGCGACCGCTGGCTGCTGTGCTCCGACGGACTATCCGGTGTCGTCGACGACACGCACACCGACCGCACGCTGGCCCTCGGGATGCCGCCCGCCCGCACCGCGGATGCGCTCCTGAAGCAGGCGCTCGACGGAGGAGCACCCGACAACGTCACCGTCGTGATCGTCGACGTGGGCGGTCAGCACCCGCTGTTCACCGGCACCCCGACGATCGTGGGCTCCGCCCTGAACCCCGCCGGCGTGGTCGTCCCCGCAGGGCGACCAGCCCGCTCGAACTGGCTGCACCCCGTCCGCCAGGCGGCGAACGAGCCGACGCACTTCGAGCCCGCCGCGGAGTTCCTCGAGGAGCTCATCGAGGAGGACCGCCGCCGGGCGCGCCGTCGCCGCCTCGGCTGGTTGGCGGCGCTGGTGCTCGTCCTCGCCGGCATCGGGCTCAGCCTCTTCGCCGGCTACAACTGGACGCAGACGCGGTACTACGTCGGCGCCGACGACGATTCGGTCGTCATCTACCGTGGCGTCCAGCAGTCCATCGGACCGATCTCCCTGTCGTCGGTGTACGAAGACACGAACATCGTCCTCGCCGATCTCACCGACTTCGACCGCCAGACGGTCGAGGCCACGATCTCCGCGCGATCCCTCTCGGACGCCGAGCAGATCGTGGAGCGCCTGCGTCCCGCCCAGGAGGCCAGCGGATGACCGATCAGAAGCTGACCCGCGACAACGCCGTGTCGACCGACACGGCCGTCATGCGCGCGCTGAAGAAGATCCGCGTCCCCGCCACGCAGCGCAATCGCGAGCTGGGCCTGTTGATCTTCGCGATCGTCGTCTACGGCGCCGCGCTCGTGCTCGTCCAGCTGGGCGTGAACGGCACGGTGGAGTCGGGCTTCCTCACGCTCGCGAGCATTCCCGCCGTCCTCGCGTTGATCATGCACATCGTCCTGCGGCTGCGCGCGCGCGACGCGGACCCCTTCGTCCTCCCGATCGCCACGGTGCTCACGGGCATCGGCATCGCGATGATCTACCGCATCGACCTCGCGGTGCGTCTCCAGGGCTGGGATGCCACGTCCAACCGCCAGATCGCCTGGGCGGCCATCGCTCTGGTCGCCGCCCTCGCCGTGGTGATCTTCGTGCGCAACTACCGCGTGCTGTTCCGCTACACCTACCTGTCGGGCCTCATCGGCATCCTGCTCCTCCTCCTGCCGTTCGTCCCGGGCTTAGGAACAGAGCAGAACGCCGACGTGTGGGTCTCGCTCGGTTTCGTGTCGTTCCAGCCGGGCGAGCTCGCGAAGATCTGCCTCGCGATCTTCTTCGCCGGATACCTGGTCCGCACGCGGGAGAGCCTCACCTCTACCGGGACGCGCTTCCTCTTCATGACGTGGCCGCGTGCCCGCGAGCTCGGCCCGCTCCTGATCATCTGGCTCGTGTCGCTCGGCATCATCGTGCTCCAGCGCGACCTCGGAACCGGTCTGCTCATCTTCGGCATGTTCGTCGCGATGCTCTACGTCGCGACCGGCAAGACGAGCTGGGTGCTGATCGGTGTGGTCCTGGCCGCGACCGGGGCGTTCCTGGCATCCCGGGTCCTGCCCTACGTCAACGGCCGCTTCGCCAACTGGCTCGACGCCTTCAACCCGGCGATCGTGAACCGCGACGGCGGCAGCTACCAGCTCGTGCAGGGCATCTTCGGCCTCTCGCACGGAGGGCTGTTCGGCACCGGTCTGGGCCAGGGACGGCCCTACATCACGCCCCTCTCCCAGAGCGACTACATCGTCCCCAGCCTCGGCGAAGAGCTGGGTCTCGTCGGCCTCTTCGCGATCCTCGCGCTGTACATGGTGTTCGCGAGCCGTGGCATCCGCATCGGTCTGGCCGGGCAGGACGACTTCGGCAAGCTCCTCGCCACCGGCTTCTCGTTCACCATCGCGCTGCAGGTGTTCATCATGGTCGGCGGCGTCACACGCGTCATCCCGCTGACCGGCCTGACCACCCCGTTCCTCGCCGCCGGCGGGTCCTCGCTCGTGGCCAACTGGATCATCGTCGCATTCCTGCTGCGGATCTCGGATGCCGTGCGCAGCCGCCCCCGGGTGGTGATCGGTTGATGACGCCCACGACCGCGCCCACGACCGCGCTCGCGCGCGTTCCCCGACCGGAGGAGGCACCGTGACCAAAGAACTCCGACGCCTCAGCATCGTGATGCTGGCGATGTTCGTCGCCCTGTTCGCCTCGACGAGCATCATCCAGGTCGCCCAGGCAGGCAACCTCACGAACACCCCCGGCAACACGCGCGCGCTGTACGACTCGTACGAGATCCAGCGCGGGTCGATCATCGCGAGCGGCACCCCTATCGCCCAGTCGGTGCCGGCGGATGACGTCTACAGCTGGCAGCGCCAGTACACGGACGCGCAGATGTGGGCTCCGGTGACCGGATACGTCAACGCCGTGCTCGACTCGCGGACGCAGATCGAAGACGCCGAGAACACCGTCTTGAGCGGCTCCGGCGAGAACGAGTTCTTCTCGCGCATCAACCGCGCGATCACGGGTCAGGCCCCCCGCGGAGCGAACGTGGAGCTGTCGCTCGATGCGAACGTCCAGCGCGCCGCGTGGGACGCCCTCGGCGGCCTGCAGGGCGCCGTCGTCGCCATCGAGCCGTCGACCGGCCGCATCCTGGCCATGGTGTCCACCCCGAGCTTCGACACCAACGCCCTCGCCTCACACGACACGGATGCCGTCAACTCGACCTACGACCAGCTGATGTCCGACCCCTCGCGGCCGATGGACAACCGCGCGATCGCGGGCAACCTCAACCCTCCGGGATCGACGTTCAAGCTCGTCGTGGCGTCGGCGGCCCTGGCATCCGGCAAGTACACGCCCGACTCGTCCTTCCCCAACGTGGCCCAGTACACGCTCCCGCAGTCGACGAGCGTCGTGCAGAATGCGGGCGGCGGGACGTGCGGCGGAGGCGACACGGTCACGATCGCGACCGCGTTGCGGCTGAGCTGCAACATCCCGATGGCGGAGCTGGCCGTCGAGCTCGGCGACGACGCGATCCGCGCTGAGGCCGAGAAGTACGGTTTCAACAAGCAGTTCTCGATGCCGCTCACCTCGACGGCGTCCACCTACCCGTCGGGTCTCGATGCCGCGCAGACCGCCCTCAGCGGCTTCGGCCAGGGACAGGTCACCGCGACACCGCTTCAGATGGCGATGGTGTCCGCGGGGATCGCCAACGGCGGAGTGGTCATGAACCCGCGGATGATCGACCGGGTCATCGAGTCCGACCTGTCGGTGACCGACGAGCGCACGGACAGCGAGTTCGGCCGTGCGCTCGATGCGAATCTCGACGCGCAGATGGTTTCGATGATGACGGCGAACGTCCAGGACGGCGCCGCGTCGAATGCAAGAATAGATGGGGTCCAGGTCGCGGGTAAGACCGGGACCGCCGAGAACGGTGCGTCCCGGCCGTTCTCGCTCTGGTTCACGGGTTTCGCCCCGGCCGACGATCCCAAGGTCGCCGTCGCCGTGGTGGTCGAGAACGGCGGGGGCCAGGGGCAGAGCGGGAGCGGCAACGACATCGCCGCCCCGATAGCGAAGAAGGTCATGGAGGCGGTGCTGGGTAAATGAGACCGACGCAGGGAGTGACCTTCGGAGGACGCTACGAGCTCGATTCGCGTATTGCGATCGGCGGCATGGGCGAGGTGTGGGAGGCGACGGATCACGTCATCGGACGCACCGTCGCCATCAAGATCCTCAAAGACGAATACATGGGCGACCCCGGGTTCCTGGAGCGCTTCCGCGCCGAGGCCCGTCACGCCGCGCTGGTGAACCACGAGGGCATCGCCAGCGTGTTCGACTACGGCGAGGAAGACGGCAGCGCCTTCCTCGTGATGGAACTCGTCCCCGGCGAGGCCCTGTCGACGATCATCGAACGCGAGGGATCTCTCTCGACCGACAAGACGCTCGACATCGTCGCTCAGACGGCCGCAGCCCTTCAGGCCGCACACGCGGCGGGTCTCGTCCACCGCGACATCAAGCCGGGCAACCTGCTCATCACCCCCGACGGTCGCGTCAAGATCACCGACTTCGGGATCGCCCGTATCGCCGACCAGGTGCCCCTGACGGCCACCGGCCAGGTCATGGGCACTGTGCAGTACCTCTCGCCCGAGCAGGCATCCGGTCACCCCGCGTCCCCGGCGACCGACATCTACTCGCTCGGCATCGTCGCGTACGAATGCCTCGCCGGAAAGCGCCCGTTCACGGGCGAGTCGCAGGTCGCCATCGCGATGGCGCAGATCAACGAGCAGCCCGCTCCGCTTCCCCCCACGGTCGCGGTGCCGGTGCAGAACCTCGTGATGGCGATGATCGCGAAGAAGCCCGACGAGCGTCCCGCCTCCGCGGCCGCCGTCTCGCGCGCCGCGACGGCTCTGCGTCGTGGTGACCTCGCGGCTGCGGCCGCGGCCGTCCCCGCGATCGCCGCCGGTGCGGCCGTCGCCGACGACGTCACCCAGCTCCTCTCGCCCGGGCAGACCAGCGCGGCGACGCGCCTCATGCCGACACCGGCCGCGACGTCGCTCCTCACTGAGGAGCACACCGAAGAGACCGTGCCGCAGAAGAAGAAGCGGAGCCGCCTCACCTGGCCGCTCATCGCTCTCATCGTCCTTCTCGTGCTCGTGCTCGGCGGGACTCTCGCCGCCCTGCTCACCAACCAGAACGAGCCGGATGCCGCTCCCTCGAGCAGCACGTCGACGGCGCCCGCGCCGTCCCCGAGTCAGTCGACGCCGACCCCGTCCGCGACGCCGTCGCAGAGCCTCATCGACGTCGACGCGCTCCAGCTCGTGGGGCGCACCTGTGACGAGGCGCGCGCGATCCTCCGCGAGAACAACCTCGCGGCGACGTGCGCCACCGGCAACGCGGCGACCACCGCCGATGAGGTCGGCAAGGTCTACACCGTCGACCCCACCGGCCGTAACCCCGCCGGCACCAACATCACGGTGACCACGTACGGCGAAGAGACGCCGCTCACCCAGCCCGGCGCGCCCACGCTCCCGACATCGGTTCCGGCCGGTGCCACCGAGCAGGTCTCGTGGCAGCAGTACACCTGCCCCGCGGGTACCGGCAACGTCACGTCGTACAACTTCACCGCGACGGGCGGAACCTTCGTCACCAACGGCTCCTCCACCGCGTCGTTCTCTCCCGACGAGCGGAACGCCCAGCTGATGGTGAGCAACTCCCCCGGGTCGACTCTCAAGGTGACCTACACGGTGAGCTGCTCGAGCACCGACCGCACCGCCGGCCCCTCGGCCGAGGCATCCGCCACCATCACCGGTGGCTCGACGCCCAGCCCGAGCGCAAGCCCGAAGAACTGACCTCTCTCGCACACGCACCACGCCTGGAGTTTTTTCGTGACCACTGAGACGCGCGTCCTGTCGGGACGCTACCGCGTTGACGACCTCATCGGTCGTGGCGGCATGGCGAGCGTCTACCGCGGCTACGACCAGACCCTCGGGCGCACCGTGGCGATCAAGATCCTCAAGGCCGACCTCGCCGGCGACGCGGCGTTCCGCACGCGTTTCCGCCTCGAGGCCCAGGCCGCGTCGCGCATGGCACACCCCACGATCGTGCGGGTGTTCGATGCCGGTGAGGACGTCGAGACGGGGCCGGACGGTCAGGAACGCCCCGTCCCCTACATCGTCATGGAGCTCGTGCACGGGCGGCTGCTGAAAGACATCATCGCCGCGGGCCCGGTGCCCACGGACGACGCCCTGCGGTACGCCGACGGCATCCTGGAGGCGCTGGAGTACTCGCACCGCGCCGGTGTCGTGCACCGCGACATCAAGCCCGGAAACGTGATGATCACCGAGGCCGGCGGGGTCAAGGTCATGGACTTCGGCATCGCCCGCGCGGTGTCCGACTCTTCCTCCACCGTCGCCGAAACGACGGCGATCGTGGGCACCGCCGCGTACTTCTCCCCCGAGCAGGCGAAGGGCGAGTCCGTCGACGCTCGCGCCGACCTGTACTCCACCGGCGTCGTGCTCTACGAGCTCCTCACGGGCCGACCGCCGTTCCGCGGTGAGACTCCCGTCGCGGTGGCGTACCAGCACGTCAGCGAAGCCCCCGTTCCGCCGAGCGAAGTCAGCGAGACGGTGTCGACGGCTCTGGATGCCATCGTCCTCCGCGCCCTGGCAAAAGACCCCTTCCAGCGCCCGCAGGACGCCGCGAGCTTCCGCGAAGCACTGGATGCCACCGTCGACGGCAAGGGACCCACGAAGCGCCAGATGTCGGCGCTGTCGAACGAGCTGTACGGCCCCAACCCGCGTCAGGCGGCGGAGACCGCGCGTTCACTGCGTCAGCTGAGCACCGACACCACGATGCGTCGCACGCAGCCCGGCCCGCCCGTCGCGTGGATCTGGGCGGGCGTCACGGTGCTCGCCGTTCTGCTGGTCGCGGTCCTGTTCTGGGTGATGCAGATCCAGCCGTCCAACGACGTCCCGTCCGCGGGTCGGGCGGTGCCGAACGTCGTGGACATGTCCTACGACCGCGCCGTCGAGACCCTGCAGGAGCAGGATCTCGTCGCCAAGCGCGTGGACGAGTCCAGTGACAAGATCGCCGCCGGCAACGTGACACGGACGACGCCCACCGCCGACACCTCGGTCGCCGAGGGCCAGGAGATCGTCCTGTACGTCTCCAGTGGGCCCGACCTGGCCACGGTTCCCACGCTCGAGGGAATGAGCGAGGACGCGGCGCGCACGTCACTGCAGCAAGCGGGACTCTCCGTCGGCTCCATCCGGCGCCAGAACGACCCCGCCCTCGCCGCAGGGACCGTCGTGTCCTCGAGCGTCACGTCCGGCTCGGAGATCGCGAAGGGCACCACGGTCAACCTCGTCGTCGCCAGCGGGCACGTCGTCATCGTGGACTACACGGGCTACACGGTGGATGCCGCGAAGCGCGAACTCGAGTCCGACGCGATCCAGCTCACGGTCCAGACGCAGGAAGATTCCGGATGCCGCGCCTCGGCGACGCCCACCGTGAAGACGCAGTCCCTCGCCCCGGGCGAAGTGCCGGTCCACAGCGAGATCACGCTCACCTTCTGCTCCGGCTCCTGATCCCCCGGGGGTGAAGCGAGGCGCCTCTCTCGGCTGCGCCCTGGCACCCGGCATCCTCCATCCACCGCCCGAGCAGCTGATGGCCCCCCTCGGTCAGCACGCTCTCAGGGTGGAACTGGACGCCCACGAGGGGCGACGAGCGATGGCGGAGTCCCATGATCACGCCACTGTCGGTGCGGGCCGTGACCTCGATCTCCCGGGGCAGGGTCTCCTCCGAGACGGCCAGGGAGTGATATCGCGTCGCCTCGAACCCGTCGGGGAGGTCAGCGAACACGCCGCGCCCGTCGTGGCGGATCCGGCTCGTGATGCCGTGGAGGAGTTCCGGAGCATGACCGACGCGGGCACCGAATGCGACGGCGATCGCCTGGTGTCCGAGGCAGACACCGAGAAGCGGGATGCCGCCCGCATGCGCGGCGCGGATGACCTCGATCGACCGACCCGCGGCATCCGGATGCCCGGGGCCCGGAGAGATGACCACGGCATCCGCTCGATCTGCGAGCGAGCCCGCGAGCGAGGGGTCGTCGGCCGCGACCGTCTCCACCGCGGCGCCGAGGTCGCTCAGATACCCGGCGAGTGTGTGGACGAAGCTGTCGCGGTTGTCGACGACGACCACGCGCCATCGGCTCACTCGACCGTGACCTCCTGCGGGTACACGATGTCGCTCACCCAGGGGAAGACGTAGAAGAAGAGACCGTAGAGCACGGCGGCCGCGAGGATGAGAAGAATGAGCACGCGCACCCACCAGGGTCCGGGCAGTACACGCCAGAGGGCTCCGTACATCAGGCGGCTCCAGAGGTCAGCGAGGCGGGGGCTCCGTTGGCGCGCGGGGTGAATGACTCGAACACCCCGTAGCCGATGGCTCGTTCCGAGAAGCCGTAACGGGGGCTGCATGTCGTCATGGTGATCAGGCGATCCGTTGCCTCGATCTGAGTGGCCTGGGGCACCGGCAGGAGCACGCCGACACCGTCGGGCTGCACGTACTCGAGATTGCGGTAGCGGTAGGTGTACCAGCCGTCCGGGGTCTCGACCACGATCGCATCCCCGATCCGCAGCGAGGGGAGGTCGGCGAACGGCGCGCCATGGCTGCCGCGGTGCCCCGCAACGGCGAAGTTCCCCACCTGTCCCGGCATCGCGTTGTCAGGGTAGTGACCGATGCCGATCGGGTCGAGCGTCACCGAAGAGCTCACTCCGCCGGCCAGTTTGAACTGCCAGTCCGCTCCGAGACGGGGGATGCGCATGACCCCGAAGACTTCTCCGTTACCCGGTTGCGGGAGGGCCGGCGGGTCGGCGGTGGCTGGCTCCGTCGGAGCGGGCGATCCCGTGGGTGACCCGGACGGAGTGGGGAGGGGCGGAGGCGGGTCGGTCGCCCACTGTTCGGTGAGCGAGTTCGCCTCGTTCTTGTACTGCGCGCCGATGATCGCATCGCCGATCCACAGCTGCCACGCCACGAACAGCAGCACGAGCACACCCGCGGTCAGCAGGAGGTCACCGATGACCCCGATCACCGATACGCCGCGCCGCCGTGCGGGACGCCGACGGGCATCACGACGGGTCTGCGGCGAGGAGGCGGTGGACACCAGGCGATTCTAGTTCCGTGGGTCGCGCAGCACCTGAGCATTAGACTGGGCCGCATGGCTCGAACTGGTAACGGCGACGACCCGATCGTGGAGCGCAACGAAGGCGCCTCGGCACCGAACCCTGTGTGGTTCCTGCCCATCATGATCGGCCTCATGCTCATCGGCCTGGTCTGGGTTCTGGTCTTCTACCTGAGCAACTCGCAGTTCCCCATTCCCGGCATCGGCCCGTGGAACCTCGTCATCGGCTTCGGAATCGCCTTCGTGGGCTTCCTGATGACGACGCGCTGGCGCTGAGGCTGACCGGAGTTACATCCGTGTAATTCATCCCCACCTGTGGATGAGCCTGTGGATAACTCTCAGTAGTACACGACCACGGGCACAACGAGCAGCCCGAGCAGCACGACGGTCACCGCGACCAGCAGTCCGATCTGCAGAGACTTCTGGCGGGCGAGGCGCGTCCGCGCGTAGACGAAACCCACGGCCGCTCCCGTGACCAGGCCGCCCAGGTGCGCCTGCCAGGAGATACCGACGCCGTTCAGCGAGGAGACGAAGTCTCCCGTGCCGATCGAGGTGATGAGGGCCACGACGAACGGCCACGCGAAGTTGATGCCGATCAGCACGGCGATCACGCGGATGTCGGCCCCGATGTGGCGTCCGATCACGAGCAGGGCGCCGAAGAGCGCGAAGATCGCACCGGAGGCGCCGACGACGGGGGTCAACGGGGCGATCAACGCCACCGCGACCGATCCGCCCAGCGTCCCCAGGACGTAGAGGGCGACGAACCGCCAGCGGCCGAGCAGCGGTTCGAGGTTCCGCCCGATGAACCACAGGGCCAGCATGTTCAGGCCGATGTGGAAGAAGCCGGAGTGCACGAGCGACACCGTCAGGAGACGCCACGGCTCGAACGAGCCGAACTGCGGCACCAGGTAGGGGCCGTAGAACAGCAATGCGCTGCTCAGAATGGGCCCGAGGCCGGGGACGAGGCCGATGATGTACACCAGCCCGGTGATCGCGATGATCGCCAGCGTGGCGACCGGACGTCCGGAGGAGACCGCGACGACCGGTCGCGACGACGACCAGCGGCGCTGGGCCTTCTTCTGCGCCGGGGTCTCGGCGGCGCGCTGCTGCGCCATGCACTCCGGACAGATCACGCCGACGGCGGCGGGGGTGCGACACTCCGAACAGACCGTTCGCAGGCACCGCTGGCAGAGCACGAAGCTCTGCCGGTCAGGATGCCGATAGCAGAAGTTATCGCTGTTACGACGGAAATCGTCGGTCGTGGACACCCGCCGCCGCCTTGAAGGTCAGACCGAGACGACGTCGACCGAGTGCAGGACGACGTCGGCCTTCGGGCGGTCCTGGGCACCGGTGGGCACCGCGGCGATGGCGTCGACGACGGCCTTCGAGGCGTCATCGGCCACCTCGCCGAAGATCGTGTGCTTGCCCTGCAGCCACGGGGTGGGGTCGGTCGTGATGAAGAACTGCGAGCCGTTCGTGCCTTCCGCCTGACCGGTGATGGCGTTGCGACGCAGACCGGCGTTCGCCATCGCCAGCTTGTAGGGCGCGGTGAAGTCGAGCTCCGGGTGGATCTCGTCGTTGAAGTTGTAACCGGGGCCCCCGATGCCCTGGCCGAGCGGGTCGCCGCCCTGGATCATGAAGTTGGGGATGATGCGGTGGAAGACGACATCCTTGTAGAGCGGACCTTCCCCCTTGGCGCCGGTGGCGGGGTTGGTCCATTCCTGGGTTCCATCGGACAGGCCGATGAAGTTGCGGACGGTACGGGGAGCGTGGTCGCCGAACAGGTTGACCACGATGTCGCCGTGGTTGGTGTGCAGGGTCGCGACGGCGGTGTGAGTAGCCATGGGTACATTCTCTCAGAGTTATCTGCAAGGGTCCGTGGTGGGCACCGCTCGGTCTGGCAAGATGAAGCAACGTACATCCCATCGACAGGGAGGATGAGCCGTGGGCCTCAGCCGCAAGAGCAAGAAGGAACTGCGCAAGCTCCAGAAGCACGCCGCAAAGGTGTGGGAGTCGCAGCAGGTGCTGCTGGGCGAGAGCGGAAAGGTGGCTCGAGAAGCTGGCCACCAGCTCGGTCGCTTCAGCCGCGAAGACCTCGTTCCCGCCGTGCAGGACGGTTACAGCAAGTACGCCGCGCCCTACGTCGACAAGAGCGTGAAGTACAGCAACCGCTTCCTCAGCAACAAGGTCATCCCGGCCGCCGGTGCTGTCGTGGGCGGGGCGATGTCGGTCTGGGACGCTGCGGGCGACACCCGTGACCGTCTCGCCAAGGGTCAGGGCTTCGATCTCGACGCCCACAAGTACGCCAAGCGTGCCGAGAAGTACGGCAAGAAGGCGTCCAAGAACCTCGCCAAGAAGCTGCCGCACCAGAACGACGGCATCGGTGCGGGGGGCGTCATCGCGATCATCCTCGGGGTCGTCGCCGCGGCCGGCGTGGCATACGCCGCCTGGCAGACGCTGCGTGCCGACGACGAGCTGTGGGTTGCGGACGACCCGCTGCGCGCGCCGGACGCGTGAGCGACCCCACCATCAGAGTCAGAGAGGCCGCGCGTGAGCGCGGCCTCTCTGTCGATGTGCGTCAGCGGCCCGCGGCCTCAAGCCTCGAGGAGGCCGCGGAGCTCCTCGGCATCCCGTCCGCGTCGATCGTGAAGACGCTCGTGGTCAAACGTTCCGACGACACGTACCTCTTCGCCCTCGTCCCCGGTGATCGCGCCATCTCCTGGCCGAAGCTGCGAGCGGTGGTCGGGGTCAACAAGCTCCGTCTGCCCGAACCCGAGCTGGCGCTTGCCGCCACGGGGTACGAGCGCGGCACGATCGTTCCGATCGGCAGCACCCACGACTGGCCGGTCTACGCCGACGAGTCCATCGTCGGACAGCACATCGCGATGGGGGCCGGGGCGCACGGGTACAGCCTGTTCGTCGATGCCGACGACCTCATCCGGGCGTACAGCGCGACCGTCGCCGACATCACCGCCCCGCGGGCCTGAGCGGCCGTTCCTCGCCCTCTCCTCGCGCGGGCACCTTCGCCATGCGAAGGGCGATGTCCACGAGCTGGACGCGACGCAGCTTTCGCACAGTGGGCAGGTGGAACCACTCGGCTCGGTCGGTGGACCCTCCCACCTCGTGGCGTAAGTGGCCACCGACGATATGCGCCCGATAGACGATGCGGAGCGTATGGAGAGGCCCCTCCGCGCCCGTGGAGAGCCTCGAAGCCGCCGGGATCACCCGGGAGTGGATGCCGACGAGCGCATCCACATCGACGCGATACCCCGTCTCCTCGCGCACCTCGCGGCGAACGGCCCGTTCGGGATCCTCGCCGGCTTCCAGACCGCCACCGGGAAGCGTCCACGCCGCGCGGCGGCCCTCGACCCAGTGCGCGAGCAACAGGCGATCGTCGGTGCCGATGATGACGGCGTACGCGGCGACTCGCATGTCCATTGCGACACCATAGCGGCGTAGCCGACGACATGCTCGCGAAGGTCGTGCCGTTTCACGTCGCAGGGAGACCGATGACGGATGCCCGGCGCTGTTTCGCTCGAGGCCGTTTCCGGCACTCGGGGAGGAAGAAGATGTGGAGCCTGGGAGATTCGAACTCCCGACATCCTGCTTGCAAAGCAGGCGCTCTACCAACTGAGCTAAGGCCCCGTGGGGATGGGGTGGGGCTACCAGGACTTGAACCTGGGACCTCTTCATTATCAGTGAAGCGCTCTAACCGCCTGAGCTATAGCCCCGTTGCGACGACGTGATGTCGTCAACCTCGAAGACTTTACCGGAATCCCGAGGTTTTTCCGAATCGGCCTCAGTTCGAGGTGAAGCCGACCAGAAGACCGCCGGTCACCTTGACCGCGAGGTTGTAGATACCGGCGACCACCGCGCCCAGCACGGTGATGACGACGAGGTTGAGGATCGCCACGATCGCCGCGAACGCCATGACCTGCGGGAGCCCGATGTACTGCGAGAGCGTGGTCCCGCCGTCGGTGAAGCTCGTGAAGAACTCGTCGAGCTTGGTGACGAGACCCGTCGCGCTGACGACCAGGTAGATCAGGAAGTACGACACCACCGTCACGATGGCGACGGCCACCGCCGCGAGGAACGACAGTTTCACCGCCGACCAGAAGTCGATGTAGACCAGGCGCAGACGGACCTGCTTGGCGGGCGTCTTGTGAGTCGACTTCTTAGCGAGCTTGTCGGCTACCGTGCTCATGCGTCAGTACTTTCCTCAGGGGTCTCGGGAGCGGAGGCGTCGGCCTCGTCCGCGGGAGATGCGGCGGGCTCTGTGGTCGTCTCCGTCGTCTCTGCCAAGTTGCGTTCGGCGTTCCGCGCGATCGCGATGATGCGGTCGTCGCCTCCAGCGCGGGCGAACACGACACCCATGGTGTCGCGTCCCTTGGCGGGCACCTCGGCCACGGCAGAGCGTACCACCTTGCCACTGGCAAGAACCACAAGGACCTCGTCGCCCTCAGACACCATCATTCCGCCCGCGAGGACGCCCCGATCGTCGGTCAGACGGGCCACCTTGATGCCCAGACCACCGCGGTTCTGCATGCGGTATTCGGTCACTGCCGTGCGCTTCGCATAGCCGCCCTCGGTGACGACGAAGACGAATTCGTCGTCCTTGGCGACGGATGCCGAGAGCAGGCTGTCGCCCTCGCGGAAGTCCATACCCTTCACACCCGAGGTCGACCGACCCATGGGGCGCAGCGCGTTGTCGGTCGCAGAGAACCGGAGGGACATTCCCAGCCGGCTGATCAGGAGGATGTCGTCTCCCTCGTCCACGAGGAGCGCGCTGACGAGCTCATCGGCGGCACCCTGCTCGGTCTCGTCCGCCTCGTCCGAAACCTGGCCGCGGAGCTTGATCGCGATCACGCCGCCCTGACGGTTCGTGTCGTACTCGTCGAGACGGGTCTTCTTGACCAGGCCGTTGCGGGTGGCGAGCACGAGGTAGGTCGCGACGCTGTAATCGCGGATGTCGAGGATCTGGGCGATCTCTTCATCGGGCTGCAGCGCGAGGAGATTCGCCACGTGCTGGCCCTTGGCATCCCGTCCCGCCTCGGGAACCTCGTAGGCCTTCGAGCGGTAGACGCGCCCCTTGTTCGTGAAGAACAACAGCCAGTGGTGGGTCGTCGTGACGAAGAAGTGCTCGACGACGTCGTCGGCGCGCAGCTGCGCGCCCTTCACGCCCTTGCCGCCTCGGTGCTGCGAACGGTAGTTGTCGCTGCGGGTGCGCTTGATGTAGCCGTCACGGGTGACGGTGATGACCATCTCTTCTTCCGCGATCAGGTCTTCGATCGACACGTCGCCGTCGAAGCCATGCAGGATCTGGGTGCGACGGTCATCGCCGAAACGGTCGACGATCCCGGTGAGCTCGTCACGGATGATCGTGCGCTGGCGCGCGGGGGACGCCAGGATGTCGTTGAAGTCGGCGATGCGAGCTTCGAGCTCGGTCGCCTCGTCGACGATCTTCTGCCGCTCGAGGGCCGCCAGACGACGCAGCTGCATGTCGAGGATCGCCTGCGCCTGGATGTCGTCGATGTCGAGGAGCTTCTGCAGGCCCTCGTTGGCATCCTGAGCCGTCGGCGAGCGACGGATGAGCGCGATGACCTCGTCGAGGGCGTCGAGGGCCTTCAGGTAGCCGCGCAGGATGTGCATGCGCTCTTCGGCCTTGCGGAGGCGATAGCGCGTGCGCCGGACGATGACGTTGACCTGGTGGTCGATCCAGTGGCTGACGAACCCGTCGAGCGAGAGCGTGCGCGGCACCCCGTCGACGATCGCCAGCATGTTGGCGCCGAAGTTCTCCTGCAGCTGCGTGTGCTTGTAGAGGTTGTTCAGCACGACCTTCGCCACGGCGTCGCGCTTGAGCACGACGACGAGGCGCTGACCGGTACGACCGGAGGTCTCGTCGCGGATGTCGGCGATCCCGGTGATCTTGCCTTCACGAGCGAGGTCGCCGATCTTGACCGCGACATTGTCGGGGTTGACCTGGTACGGCAGCTCGGTGATCACGAGGCACGTGCGGCCCTGGATCTCCTCGATGTTCACGACGGCGCGCATCGTGATCGAGCCGCGGCCGGTGCGGTACGCGTCCTTGATGCCGCGCGTGCCGAGGATCTGTGCGGCGGTCGGGAAGTCGGGGCCGGGGATGCGCTCCATGAGCGCTTCGAGCAGCTCCTCGCGGGTGGCATCCGGGTTCTCGAGAGCCCACAACGCGCCGGCGGAGACCTCACGGAGGTTGTGCGGCGGGATGTTCGTCGCCATACCGACCGCGATGCCGACCGAGCCGTTGACGAGGAGGTTGGGGAAGCGCGACGGCAGGACGACGGGCTCCTGCGTCTGACCGTCGTAGTTGTCCTCGAAGTCGACGGTCTCTTCTTCGATGTCGCGCACCATCTCGAGCGCGAGCTGCGACATCTTCGTCTCGGTGTAGCGGGGGGCGGCCGCCCCCTGGTTGCCCGGGGAGCCGAAGTTGCCCTGGCCGAGCGCGAGGGGATAGCGCAGCGACCACGGCTGCACGAGACGCACGAGGGCGTCGTAGATCGGGGCGTCGCCGTGAGGGTGGTAATGCCCCATGACCTCACCGACGACACGGGCGCACTTCGAGAACGACTTGTCGGGCCGGAAGCCGCCGTCGTACATGCCGTAGATCACGCGGCGGTGCACGGGCTTGAGGCCGTCCTCGACGCGCGGCAGCGCGCGGCCGACGATGACGCTCATCGCGTAGTCGAGGTAGCTCCGCTGCATCTCGAGCTGGAGGTCGACCTGGTCGATCCTGCCGTGGTTGTGCGCGGGTTCCGACCGGACCTCGTCGGGCTCGGGCGTGATGTCGTCAGCCATGTCTTCTCAGTTTCGTCGTGCGGAGTCGATCGTCGTCGTGCGGTGTCGCGGGGCGACGGGATCAGATGTCGAGGAAGCGGACGTCTTTGGCGTTGCGCTGGATGAAGCTGCGTCGCGACTCGACGTCTTCGCCCATGAGGACCGAGAAGATCTCATCGGCGGCGGCCGCGTCGTCGATCGTGACCTGCTTCAGCGTGCGCGTCTCGGGGTCCATCGTGGTCTCCCAGAGCTCGTGGTCGTTCATCTCGCCCAGACCCTTGTAGCGCTGGATGCCGTTGTCCTTGGGGATGCGGCGACCGGCGGCCTGGCCGTCGACCAGCATCGCGTCGCGCTCCCGGTCGCTGTAGGCGTACTCGTGCGGGTGGTTCGACCACTTGAGGCGGTACAGCGGCGGCTGGGCGAGGTAGACGAAGCCGGCCTCGATGAGTCCGCGCATGTAGCGGAAGAGGAGCGTGAGCAGCAGCGTCGTGATGTGCTGGCCGTCGACGTCGGCATCGGCCATCAACACGATCTTGTGGTACCGCGCCTTGGCCATGTCGAAGTCTTCGCCGATCCCCGTCCCGAAGGCCTGGATCATGGCCTGGACCTCTTTGTTGCCGAGGGCTCGGTCGAGACGGGCGCGCTCGACGTTGAGGATCTTGCCGCGCAGCGCGAGGATCGCCTGCGTGTGCGGGTCGCGACCCTGCACGGCCGAGCCACCGGCGGAGTCACCCTCGACGAGGAAGATCTCGCTGATCGAGGGGTCCTTCGACGTGCAGTCCTTGAGCTTGTCGGGCATGGCCGCCGACTCGAAGACGCTCTTGCGGCGAGCGGTTTCGCGCGCCTTGCGTGCCGCCAGACGCGCGGTCGCGGCGTCGATGGCCTTGCGGATGATGTTCTTGGCCTGGCCGGGATTGCGGTCAAACCAGTCGCCGAGCTTGTCGCCGACGACCTTCTGCACGAACGCGCGGGCTTCGGTGTTGCCGAGCTTGGTCTTCGTCTGCCCCTCGAACTGCGGCTCCGACAGCTTGACCGAGATGACGGCCGTGAGCCCCTCGCGGATGTCGTCGCCGGTGAGGTTGTCGTCCTTCTCTTTGAGGAGGTTGTTCGCACGGGCGTAGCGATTGACCAGGGTGGTCAGCGCGGCACGGAACCCCTCTTCGTGGGTACCGCCCTCGTGCGTGTTGATGGTGTTGGCGTAGGTGAAGACGTTCTCGGTGTACGCCGTCGTCCACTGCATCGCGAGTTCGAGCGCGATGTGTCGATCGGTGTCTTCGGACTCGACCTCGATGATCTCGTCGTTGACCACGTCGGCCTTGCGGACGCGGTTGAGGTGCTCGACGTAGTCCACGAGACCGCGCTCGTAGAGGAACGAGTCGTTGCGCGCCTCGGTGACCTCTTCGCCCGGCTCTCCTTCGACGACGACGGACTGGGGACGCTCGTCGCGGAGGCTGATGCGCAGCCCCTTGTTCAGGAAGGCCATCTGCTGGAAGCGGGTGCGCAGCGTGTCGTAGTCGAAATCGATGGTGTCGAAGATCGTGGCGTCGGGCCAGAACGTGATCGTCGTCCCGGTCTCCTCGCTTTCTTCGCCCTTCGCGAGCGGGGCCAGAGGCGTCCCCCCGTCGCGGAACGACTGGCGCCACACGTGTCCCTGTCTCTTGACCTCGACCTCGAGACGCGTCGACAGGGCGTTCACGACCGACGAACCGACGCCGTGCAGACCACCGGAGACCGCGTATCCGCCGCCGCCGAACTTTCCCCCGGCGTGCAGCACGGTCAAGACGACCTCGACCGTCGACTTGCCCTCGGTGCGGTGCATGTCGACCGGGATGCCACGGCCGTTGTCGACCACGCGAACAGCACCGTCGCTGAGGATCGTGACGTCGATCGTGTCGCAGTAGCCGGCGAGAGCCTCGTCGACGGAGTTGTCGACGATCTCCTGCACGAGGTGGTGGAGACCGCGCTCACCGGTCGAGCCGATGTACATACCGGGACGTTTACGGACGGCCTCGAGACCCTCGAGCACCTGGATGGCGTCGGCCCCGTATTCGTTGGGAACCTTGGTCGAAGGTGCTTCAGGTTCCTCGGAAACGCTGTCGGGGTTTTCGGACGTCATGGGTACGCGCGCTCCAGATCGGTTCTCGGAGCTTCCATCCTATCGCGCGGGACCCCGAGAAATGCCGTGTACGCCTCTATACGGGGATAAATCGGGCCGGGGCGGGATCGACCATGGCCTAGCCGTAGGTATCGCGCGGGCCGCGGCCTGGAACGGCTCTGGGCCCCCATTTCCAAGAGGGGACGTCCGGCCCCACAAAGCGGATTGCCTCCACGCCCGCCTCCGGGAACCGTCTCAGGATCTCGGACAGGATCTGCGCGCGCATGAGCTGCAACTGTTTCGCCCACGCCGTGGAGTCCGCCTGCACGGTCAACGTGCCGGCGTCCAGAGCCACCGGCCGTGTGTGAGCAGCGGTATCCGCACCCGCGACATCGTGCCAGGTGCGCACGAGATCCTCGCGGGCCAACTGGGGCTCCCAGCCCGCCGACTGCGTCAGGTTCGCGAGAACGTCTCCGAGACCTCGGGGGTCGCGACCCGGTGAGAACGGCGCGTTCTCGTCGTCGTCGGTACGCCGTCGACGCCTCTTCTTGCGGAACGGAGACGGCTCGAGCCCCCGCAGACGGAGGTATGTCGCCATCGTCTCGGGCAGCTCGGCGTCGTCACTCATCGTCGACCGTCACGATCTCGCCCGCCTCGACACGGACCACGTGCGCGCGAAGAGCGTCGGGCACGTCTTCTTCGACCGCCGAGGTCACGATCACCTGCTCGTACCCTCCGACGAGCTCGGCGAGGCGGGCGCGCCTGCCGGCGTCGAGCTCGGCGAACACGTCATCGAGGATGAGCACGGGGTCTCCCAAGCGGGACTCTGCGCGGAGAATCTCCGCCGAGGCCAAGCGCAGAGCGAGAGCGACCGACCAGGACTCGCCGTGCGACGCATACCCCTTCACCGGAAGGCTCCGGACGCGCAGGACCAGATCGTCACGGTGCGGACCCACCAGGGTGAGGCCGCGTTCGAGCTCGGCGGACCGACGTGCCGCCAGCGCGGCACGGAACTGCTCCGCGAGGGGGCCGGCCGAGGCCGCGGTCGCCGCGTCTCCTTCTTCGGGGTCGCCACCTCCGACGGACAGGGCCCACTCCAGGCGGGGCTCGTGGTCGGCACCCGCGATCGCCGCGTAGGCCCGGGCGACGGGATCGGACAGATCGGATGCCAACGCCAAGCGCGCCTCGATCAGTTCGGTCCCCAGGGTGACGAGCTTGTCGTCCCAGACGTCGAGGGTTCCGAGGGCGTCTCCGCGTACGCCCCGCGCCCGAGCGGATTTCAACAGCGCGGTGCGTTGGCGGAGGACACGGTCGTAATCGGCGACGACCGCGGCCATCCGCGGACTGCGCTGCACGATCAGCTGATCGGCGAACCGCCGCCGGGAAGATGGGTCACCGCGCACGATCTGCAGGTCTTCCGGGGCGAAGAGCACTACCTGCGCGTAGCGGGGCAACTCCGCCGTGCGAACGTTCACCCCGTTGACCCGTGCGCGGTTCGATCCCTGACGATTCAGCTGCAACTCGAGCAGCACGCTGCGTTCCCCGTGGGCGAGCCGCGCGCGGACGATCGCGGCATCCGTCCCGTCCTTCACCATCGGTGCGTCGCTGGACACCCGATGAGAACCGAGAGTTGCCAGGTAGGCGACGGCCTCGACGAGGTTCGTCTTGCCCTGGCCGTTACGGCCGACGAAGACGTTGGCACCGGCGGAGAGCGAGACATCGACTTCCGCGTAATTGCGGAAATCCCTGAGTCCCAGCTGCTCCACGATCACCGAGTCAGACTACCCGCCGCCTCCGACATCGCTGCGGGGGCCGGACCTCAGCGGAGAAGCAGGTTGGGCTGGAGAAGGTACTTGAAGGTTCCCTCGCCCCCCTTGTCGACCGAGGTCTGTGGGGTGACCAGCACGGGGCTGAGCTTGTTCGCGTTATCGCTCGAGGTGAACGTGATGCGCGTGAACTCGCTGCGCACCGCACCGAGCGACTCGAGCAGGTACTGGGGGTTGAGCCCCAGGGTGACCTCGTCGCCGACGAGGGTGGCATCCACGGTCTCTGTGGCGCGCGCCTGCTCGGTGCCGGACGCGTCCATGGACACGCCATCCGCACCGAAGGTGAAGCGAAGCGGTGCGGAGCGGTCGAGGACCAGGGCGACACGGCGGACGGCTTCGGCCAGCTCGGCGGTGTTGACGACGCTGTGGTGTTCGGTCTGCTCGGGGAAGAGCCGACGAACGGGCGGGAAGTTGCCCTTGATCAGGAGAGAGGTGACGGTCTTGTTCGCTGCCGTGAAAGCGATGATCTCGCGATCGCCCGACCCGGAGAACGCGATGGAGATGTCTCCGCCGTGCGCGAAGGTCTTACCGACCTCCTGGAGGGTGCGCGCGGGGACCAACGCCGACGTCGTCTCGTCGGACGCCGCTTGTCCGCCGTCCCACGGGATCTCGCGCAGCGCGACGCGGTAGCGGTCGGTGGCCACGAGGCTCAATCGCGTTCCGGAGACCTCGAGCTGGACACCCGTGAGGACCGGAGTGACATCGTCGCGCGACGCGGCGAAAGCGACCTGCGCGATGGCGGTGGCGAACTCGTCCGCCGGCACGAGTCCCGACTCGCCGGTCACTTCGGGGATGGCCGGGTACTCCTGCACCGGCATCGACGCGAGCGTGAAGCGGGCCGAACCACAGGTGAGCAGGATGCCGCCGTCCTCATCGACCGCGATCTGAATCGGCGCATTGGGCAGTCGGCTCGCGATGTCGCTGAGCAGTCGGCCGTGGACGAGGATCGTGCCGGGCTCGTCGACCGTGGCCTCGATCGTCGTCCGAGCGGATGCCTCGTAGTCGAACGCCGCGAGCGTGAGTCCCTGCTCGTTCGCTTCGATCAGGACCCCGGCCAGGATCGGCTGCGGGTTGCGCTGAGGCAGGAGCTTGACCACGAACGACACAGCTTCGCTGAAGACATCGCGATTGACGTGGAACTTCACGGACGCTCCCTTGACGGCGGGTATGGCTTACCCATGCTAGTCCCCGACCGGCGATGCCCCCGGTTCGCGACGGAGCGCACCACGAGGTCATCGAATCTCTCTTAACTCAAAAGGGATCTTTCATCTTGTTAACAGCTGTGGAGAGTGTGGATAACTTCGTGGATCGCTGTTAACAGAAGGGAACGACAGGACTGTGACTTGTGGACGGGCTGCGGAGAGCCTGGGCAGTTAACACGGCGCGGAGGGAACTCGATCTGATCGCCGTCCACAAGTTAAGGCGCGTCGTGCACAGTTCATCCGCAGAGATTCTGAGTTATCCACAGGTTTTCCACACTGTGTAGAACCCGCTGAAACATCCCCCTGCGACGGGTGAAGCGGAGCTCTGACCGCCGAAAAAGACGGAGGGCCCGACCGCGGATGCGGACGGGCCCTGGGCCGGGAGAGAGGCGTTCAGCGCATACGCCCGAGTTGACTCGTGATCTCGGATACCTGGTTGAAGATGGAGCGGCGCTCCTTCATGAGGTCGCTGATCTTCTTGTAGGCGTACATGACAGTGGTGTGGTCGCGGTTGCCGAACAGCTGTCCGATCTTCGGCAGCGACAGGCTCGTGCGCTCACGGCAGAGGTACATCGCGATCTGCCGAGCCGTGGCGACGGCTTGCGATCGGCTCGATCCGTAGAGGTCGTCGACGGAGAGCTTGAAGTACTGCGCGGTCGCGGTGATGATGTCCGTCGGCGAGACGACGTTGGCGTCGTCCTGGTCGATGATGTCGCGGAGCACGGTCTGGGCGAGCGACATGTCGAGCGTCGAGCGGTTCAAGCTCGCGAACGCGGAGACGCGGATGAGTGCGCCCTCCAGTTCGCGGATGTTCGACGAGACGACCGTGGCGATGTACTCGAGCACGTCGTCCGGGATGAGAAGTCTCTCGCTCTGCGCCTTCTTGCGGAGGATCGCGATGCGCGTTTCCAGGTCGGGCGCCTGCACGTCGGTGATCAGGCCCCACTCGAATCGACTCCGCATGCGGTCCTCGAAGCCGGTCAGCTGCTTCGGCGGCAAATCGCTCGTGATCACGACCTGCTTGTCGTGATCGTGGAGGGTGTTGAACGTGTGGAAGAAGGCTTCCTGCGTCTCGGCCCGGCCCTGGAGGAACTGGATGTCGTCGATCAGCAGGATGTCGACGTCGCGATACCGCGCCTGGAACGCCGAGCCTCGGTTGTTCGCGATCGAGTTGATGAAGTCGTTCGTGAACTCTTCGCTCGAGACATAGCGGACCCGGATGCCGGCGTACATGCTCGCGGCGTAGTCGCCGATCGCATGGAGCAGGTGGGTCTTGCCCAGACCTGAATCGCCGTAGATGAAGAGCGGGTTGTACGCCTTCGCCGGCGCTTCGGCTACCGCCACCGCAGCGGCATGAGCGAAGCGATTGGACTGACCGATGACGAAGTTGTCGAACGTGTACTTCGGATTCAACCGGGTGTCGCTTCGGGACGCGGGAACGATCGGCTCCGGGGCCTGCTCCGGGATCAGCGAGTGGCCGGAGGAGGCGGGCACCGTTCGCTCATCGGCCGACGCGGGGCGAGGGGAGTCGATGAGGTCGGGGTTCACGACCACGCGGAAGGCGTTGACCTCGGGGTCGGCCCCCTGAACCTGGGTCAACGCTTCGAGGATGGGAGCCCGCATCCGCTTGTTCATCTGCGCGGCGGTGAGATCGTTGGGCACGTCGAGGTAAAGCGTTCCTCCCATGACACCCTGCGGAACGGCCAGATTCAGGAATCCGTGGAGCTGAGGAGTGACGCGCTCGTCCTCGAGAAGGCGGTCGAGCACGGCGGACCAGACAGGAACATCCGGTACTTCGTGCAATGACATGTCCCCTCCGGGATCTCGGCGCGCGGGCAGACCGACGGAGTCGCGTCGAACCTGTGGATAACTTCCGGGGCCACGCTAGTTCGCGGCTCATCCGGAGCAAAATCCACTGTAGAACGCTGTCGCGTGTCTTTGCCACGCCTGTGGAC